>Ga0210409_10002311_pt1 | contig 22842 bp, 25 predicted proteins | sample IncBWH17MmetaG_FD_161649 | JGI IMG/M metagenome (GOLD analysis project Ga0210409, IMG submission 161649) | Forest soil microbial communities from Barre Woods Harvard Forest LTER site, Petersham, Massachusetts, United States - Inc-BW-H-17-M | ecosystem: Environmental > Terrestrial > Soil >...
ACCGAGAGCGCCGACCAGTGGAGCCTCGGCACGCTCGGCGACTGTCACGGCGAGACCCAGCTCACGGCAGACCGAGGCCATCTCCGAGCCGATGAAGCCGGCACCGACGATCAGGACCCGACCCGGCTTGGTCGCCAAGGCAGCCTGTAGTCGGCCCGCGTCATCCGACGTTCGCAGAGTGAACACTCCCTCTAGCGCAGCTTCCTTTGGGTTGAACCATGGACGTGAGCGGACGCCGGTCGCGATGAGTAGGCGGTCGAACGGAACCAAGTCACCATTGGCCAAACGCACCTGCTTGCTGGCCCTGTCGAGGCCGGTGGCAGCCACGCCGAGCCGCCACTCCGCTTCAACCGTACGCGTGCGCGGAAGTTTGGTGTGGTCAGCCCGCACCCAACCCTTTAGCACCTGCTTGGAGAGCGGGGGGCGATCGTACGGCTCGTGCTTCTCATCCCCAATAATGGTCAGCTTCCCATTGAACCCCTCGTCTCGCAAAGTTTCGGCCGCGCGGAGTCCAGCCAGGGAAGCGCCGACGATAACGATCCGGCCGTTAGTCTTAAACTCTGTTACAAGGTCCGCTACGAGTGCCGAAGCCTTCACGGTTTCTCACCCTTGTCGTCGAGCCTTTCCACCAAGATCGCCTGCACCGGGCAAGACGCGGCGGCCCGCAGGACCTGTTGGCGCAGTGAGTCGTCGGGGTTAGGGTCGTACATGAGCGCTTCCTCACCGTTCAATTTGAGGACAGTCGGCGCGAGCGGTACGCATTGCGCGTATCCCTGACACCGATTCAGGTCAATCACAATTCGCATATACCCCCCTCTTTCGACTTTCCCTCCCGCGTTCGGAGAGAAGGTAGGTTAATTCGCAATTCACTGGAACTGGCAAAACTGACAATCGAAAATGACAACCTGTGTCGGTCATGATGCGAGCGATTTGTGATGGATGGATTCGGCTAAAACCAGCTCATTGGTTTCTCTCTGTTGCTGGGTGACGTCGTGTTGGGGCGGTATTCCAGCCTATTTCTCTCCGCTGAGCAGCTCAGACGCGAGCGACTACCGATCGGGGACCAGCGAAAAGCGCAAGACGGAGGAACTCATGCGAATCAGTTGCCAACTCCTGGCAATAGGCGTTCTGTACGTGATGCCTTTGGGATCCATCGGCCAGGAGGTCGTGCCGTACGCAAAGTCTGAAGTTAAAGTGGATTGGGTGCAAGGAACGGACTTTTCCAAGTGCAAGACCTACGCCTGGGGAACCTCGCGTCAGATGACTCCGGACCCGAAACATACCATTGAGGACGTAATTGAAGCCAATCTGCAGTCAAAGGGATTGAAGAAGGTGGGGATGGACGCAAATCCCGGCCTCATTGTCGCTTTTAGCGGTGGAAACAAGCTCGTATATCCGATTCAGGGCTATCTCAAAAACCCACTCGTGAAACAGGGCACTCTCGTAGTAGAGCTCGTGGATCCGCAATTGAAAAAAGCCGTCTGGTGGGGTATGGCGGATGACACACTGACCGACAATCCCGACAAATATGTCGCTCTGATTGAAAAGAGAGTTTCGAAGATGTTCGAGAAGTATCCGCCGCCGACAAAAAAATAATGAAGTGACAGCGAAGCATCTCATGCGTTGCGTGCATTTCGAGGCGATTCTTGGGCAGTTCCAGAACCGCCGATTCCAAGGATTGCTTTTGTTGAGCCGACAAAAACGCTGGACAGCACTGTTAAGGATCCCATTAAGCGTCGTCGGGGCGTTCCTAACGTTGTTCCCGGCGACGACGTGGGCTCAATCGGCGCGCGACTATCTCAACACGCCTGTAAATGCAGCCTCGGGTTTCCTCGATTTCATAAACACCAACGCGGAGACCGCGACTGAGTCGGATCTTCCCTTGCCCAACAACGAAGCGGTCGGCCGCCACGGGTTTGCCACCATCCTGTGGTCGTTTCCGCTGTTCAACAGATACGCTGGTGTGGGGGTGACTGGGGGCTACACCAGCGTCAATTTCACCGGGCCTCACGGCAGAATAAGTAAGTCCGGATTCACCGACCCGTCCGCTACTTTCCATGTGAACATCTTTGGGGCTCCCGCGCTCCGTAAGGATCAGTATGCTGACGCGATTCCAAAATCATTCTCCAGTTTTCACCTCACGGTTAACGCCCCACTCGGTTCCTACGATCGCAATTCCCCTCTGAACACAGGAGCGAATCGCTGGTCATTCAACCCTCTTGTGAATCTGAGCATCACCCGAGACAAAGGAGTGTCATGGTTCGACCTGTACGCCGGGGCCCGTTTCTTTACCAACAACAATGCGCTCCAGGGAGACAATCAACTCTCGCAAAACCCATTGGTGACATTCGCGGGGTTTTACAGTCACAATATCGGCAAACGAATGTATGCAGGAATCGGCGTGAGCTACGACAATGGCGGCGAAACATACATCAATAACATTCCACAGCGCAATGCCGCAAACGGCTTTCGACCCGGCTTCTCAATTAGCAGGGCGAGGACAATCTGGAAATACCGACTCACGTTGCGCTACGAACTCACGGGGACGACCCCGCGTGCCGCGCCCACGAACTCGTTGCTGCAGTTCAGGCTGTCTGGCCCGCTTTTCTGAATGCCGGGTGCTCGGTCCGAAAAACTTGTGGCGCAGAGAGGCTTCGAGAGTTTCTTGCAGCCGTTCGGCGTTGCATCGACCTATCGAATGCACCGCGTTTATCAGACATCATGTGGATTACCAGTACGCCGAAGTCCGTGCAGAAATGTTGCCGAGCGCTGGTGAAGCGCAGTTGGCAGCAAAAAGGTGAACGGTGGCCGAAGTCGAAGGAGTGTTCTCGACGCCTGCGGCCTACTGCAACTCCGCATAATCCGGCCGCACTTTCTTCAGCTGGGGTTCGCGCCCGTCGGCGCTGGAAGGCCGACACGGTGCAGCAAGTTTTGAAAACGGGGGATATCCCGCAGGCCGTCCATGCTCGGATCCATATGAAGATAGATTAGCCAGTGGGAATGCTCTTCGTACGCTTTCTCCAAGTACTCAATCGCGCGGTCGTTATCTCCCAAGCCGGCGTGGATTCCGGCGAAGAAGTAGGGTGCGACATACCGGTGCGTTGCTAGTTCTGTCAGTTCATCGAGCATCTGAACTGCTTCGGTTGCCCTACCCGCCGCGGCAAAAGTGTGCGCCAGCGCCGCGCGCATCAGAGGGCTGCCGCCTGACAGCTTCACCCCCTTTTCACCCTCGGTCATGGCCAGTTCGTGGCAGGCGGTCTTCCTAAGCAGCAGACCAAGAATCCAGTACGTGACGGGGTAGTTTGGGTCCAATTCGATCGTTCGGCGCAGTTGTTCGATGCCTTCATCGTATCGGCGGGCATTATAGAAGGCCCATCCAACGGCTACGTTGATAATTAGAGACAGCGGATCGAGCTCCTGACCTTTTTTCATCCTGGACACAACCTCTGCGTGTTTCCCCATCGTCATCAGATACTCGGCGTACCAGTGGTTGGCGGTTGGATACGCGGGGTCCAATTCGAGGCTGCGCCTGAATTCGACCTGAGCCTCGTCCCATTGCCAATCGTGAAGCCACAACAGTGCCGCTAACGACGCGTGCGCTTCGGGGAGATTCGGGTCGAGCTGCAGGGCGGTCGTCGCCGCTGCTTTGCCTTTAGGGAACACTTCCTTCGGCGGCAGATAGCTGTTCCATCCCAGCAGTACGAAGGAATCCGCCACACCGGCATAAGCGAGCGCGTAGCTGGGATCATTCTCGACTGCTTGTTGAAAGTAATTGATCGCCTTATAGAACCCTTCTTCAGTCCACCTGTTCCAGTGATGACGACCTTGCAGATAAAGCCGATACGCCTGGGCATTTTCCGTGTGGTGTTTTGTCAGTCGCTTCTTTTCCGCGCGGGTTAGCTGCAACCGCAATTTTCCGGATATCTCGCCGGAAATCTCGTCTTGGACCACGAAAATGTCGTCAGGCTTGCGATTGTATTGCGCTCCCCAGAGTTGCGAACCTGTGGCGACGTCGACTAATTCGGTCCCTATGCGCAAAGAGCTTCCGACGTGCATTATTCTTCCGGTGAGCACCGCCCGCACATTGAGCTCGCGACCGATAGCCTGAGGATCAATTTTCCGGCCCTTATAGCGAAATACGGTGCTCTGCGCCATCACGCGCAGTTTCGGTACCGTTGCCATAGTGTTAATCAGGCTCCCCGTGATCCCATCACTGAGATACTCGTTCTCGGCCTCGCCACTAGCATTTTCGAAAGGCAAGACTGCGAGCGAGTGAATGATCTTGGAGACTCGATGGGGGCGGCCCGTGGCTGCTTGCAGCGACGAAGTGTGTGCCTTGCGCTTGCCGCTCGACGATTGATCGGTGATCGGTGCGACAGGCGGTTCGGTTTCTTCTCCGGTTCTCCAGCCCGAATCCGAGTCTCGCCTTAGCCGTTGCAGCTCAACCCCCATATCGGCCGCGTTCTGATAGCGCAGGTTGCGGTTCTTTTCTAACGCTCTTCGGATTATCTCTTGAAGGGCCGGCGGGACGTTGGGATTCAGTTGCATTGGGGCCACCGGATTGCGATTGAGGATGGCTTCTGTTAGGACGCCCGAACTGGCCCCCTGAAAAGGCAGCCTCCCCGTCACCATCTCGTAGAGAACCACGCCGAAAGAAAATAGATCGCTGCGGCCATCCAGTTCCTCGGCCCGCACTTGCTCCGGAGACATGTAGGCCACCGTACCCATGGCCGTTCCCGGGCTGGTGAGATGCTCTTCGGCGACGTAGGACAAAGATTGTGTCGCCTGCGCCGCGATCTGGTTCGCGAGGCCCTCTGGACGTATGCTCTTGGCCAGGCCAAAGTCCAGAATCTTCACGCGGCCCCGCCTGGTGACAAAGATGTTGGCGGGTTTAATGTCACGATGGATGATGCCTTCGCTGTGCGCGGCATCGAGTGCATCGGATATTTCCATTGCGATCGAAATAATATGCTCCGTATCCAACGTGCCCGCAGCTATCCAGTATTTTAGGGTTACGCCATCCAGATACTCCATGGCGATGTACGGATACCCTTCATGTATTCCAATTTCGTAGATGGTGCAGATGTTCGGATGATTGAGTGCGGATGCGCGTCGTGCTTCGCGGCGAAAACGTTCCAAGGCAAGGGGGTCTTGGGCTGCGTTCTCAGGCAGGAACTTTAAAGCGACAAACCGGCCGAGCTCATTGTCCTGGGCTTTGTACACGACGCCCATGCCACCGCTTCCCAGTTCCTCCCGGACGAGGTAGCGCGAAATGGTTTGCCCGTTAGCGAAATGGCCGTAAGCCACGCCTGAGGTTAAAGCGGGGCCGGTTCAGCGCGTAGTGGTAATAGTGACAGTTCCGTTAGAGGGTCCGTACCAGGATGCAGTAACACCTGGATCGCCCGAGGGCCTCGGTACGATATCAGCGAGCTCTTCGCGCTGTTGGCTGCCCATGCACGTCGGTTTCAACCGTCGCGTTAACGGACAAGTCGTTGTGTCCTGATTTCTCCGGTAAGCGCTTACCAGACTTAGTATGCGAATTGGAGGCCCGCACGGAATAGCGCTTGCTAGGTCAATTGCATGACTGGACCTGTCAATTCTGACAATTCCTGATACGTCAAACCCTTGCTATCAATGCACCACCCCCGTGGAAGTGATCGAGTCAGCTCAAGCGGGTCGAAAGTAACTGCCCGCGTGGGGCGTCGCCGGATCAGCGTCTCGCACAGAACTTGATCCAAGCTCCCGGTGCCTCGGCCGTCCGATGTCCGCGCTCACGCTAGCGGCGGGATTTTTCCGAAGTTGCAGCCAGAGCAAGCGCCACCCTGGAGCTTAGGCATGAGCATGCAAGCGCAATCTGCCAGCCGGATGCGAGCCGCAACTCGCGAGCTCGGTGAGATTACAATTGTGGACATCAAAGGGCGGATCACGATCGGCGAAGGGAATGTGATGCTCCGAGAAATTATGGTCGGCCTCCTGCAGAAGGGCAAGAAGCATGTCCTTTTGAATATGACGGACGTAGCGTACCTTGACAGCGCCGGCATCGGAGAGCTTGTTCGCTCGCACACCAGCGTCCGCAAGCAGGGTGGTCAATTGAAGCTTGCCAGTGTTAACAAGAACGTCCAGGAGCTTTTGCAAAAGACGATGCTGTTAGCGGTCTTCGACGTTCATCAGGATGAGACCAGCGCCGTGAAATCGTTCGGCTTGTCCTCCAAAGCGGCTGGGTAGACCTGGAATCACAGGGTCACTTTCCCCTCCTTATTGAATCAGTTGACGCTACCACGCTTGCCGAGATGAGTGCGCAAACGAACGTGACCGCCTGACGCGAGAGGTCTCGTACTTGCGGCAGTGATCGTGCCTGTGGCCGCTGCGCTAGGACAGTTCGTTCGGTGAGCCCACAGCCATTCCCGGGTCGGATGCCTTCTTTTTTTTGGAGCAATCGGAGATCTCGCTCGCAAAAAGATCTTTCCGGCCCTGCAAACATGGCGCGAGATAGAACCCTGAAGGTCGCGGTGATCGGCCTGGAAATCGTGATGGACAATTGACCAGTTGCGGGAGCGGGCCCGCGACAGCATCGCTCGTTCTATCCGGCCGATGTTCTCGATGAGTCTGGCTAGGCCGAGCCTGCGGCTTTACTCGGTCCCAAACAAAGGTCTAATTCCTGAGCAGGAACTTGATCAATCGTTGGGCTCTCGCTCCATATGGCGGACGGAGAATCGCCAAGGCCGACATCCGGCTTTGCAGGAAAACCCCCTTCTTCTTCGAAAAGGCTTCAAAACCCGCGAATCCGTGATAGTGCCCCATGCCGCTCGGTCCAACACCGCCAAATGGCAAATTATGCTGGAGAATGTGAAAGAGCACGTCGTTTATCGTTACGCCGCCAGAGATTGTATGTTCGAGCACGTGGTCTACACGCGCTGAATTCTCGTCAAAGTAATAGAGCGCCAGCGGACGAGGGTGTGCATTCACATAAGCTACCGCATCGTCCAGGGTGCGGTACGCTATCACCGGAAGAATCGGACCGAAAATTTCTTCCTGCATCACCGACATGTTGTCGTTCACATCGAAAATGACTGTCGGCAGAAACACCCGGTTATTCCCATCGCTCACCTCGTTCGCTGGGTTGATTTGATGTATCGCAGCACCCTTTTGGCGCGCATCGGAAACGTAGGCTGCAAGACGCTCGTAATGATTCCGATTGATGATGCGGGTGTAATCGGGATTGTCCACGAGCTTGGGATAAAGCTTCTTTACCATTTCTCCAAAAAGATTGAGAAAGGCTTCCCGGCGCGCCTGCGGAATCAGCAGATAATCCGGAGCCAGGCATGTTTGTCCCGCGTTGTACAGCTTGCCGGTCACAATGCGTTCAGCGGCGCGTCTCAGGTCATATTCCTGATGAATAAGTGCCGGCGACTTGCCCCCCAGTTCGAGCGTGACCTGTGTTAGGTTGTCGCTAGCAGCTCGCATGATTAGTTTCCCCACGCGAGTAGAACCAGTGAACATCAGGTGATCGAACGGCAGAGCCGAGAACGCAGCCGCGACCTCCGTCCCTCCAGTCACCACAGTTACGTAGTCTTCGGGAAAGATCTTGGCGATGAGGTCTTTGATCAATTCGGCGGTGCGTGGAGCCAATTCGGATGGCTTTAGCATGGCATGATTCCCGGCTGCCAGAGCATCTACAAGGGGCGAGAGAGTTAGCAATGTCTGATAATTCCACGCGCCAATGATGCCCACTACGCCGAGCGGCTGGTAGACAACCTTCGCCCGCGATGGAAAGTAGTTCAGCCCGGTACCGACATAACGGGACTTCATCCATCCCGCTAAGTGCTTGCGACTGTGGCGAATTTGTTCCGCGAGCGGAACCAGCTCGAGAGCCAATGTTTCCTGCCGAGCCCGGCCGCCAAAATCCTCGCTCGTCGCACGAACGAATTCTTCCTGGCGTTCGACCAGCGCCGTCAACAGATTATCCAGGGCGGAAAGACGCTTCCGATAGTCCGGAGCGCCGTTCTTCTGCGAGGATTCGCGCTGCTTCTGCATTTGGGAGCGAAGGCGAACTTTTAGTTCGTCTTGTTCTGCGGTGATTGGGCTTTCCGTGGGGGTTTCCATGTGGGCCGACGCTGCAACAGCTTGCGTAACCTTCCCTTCGGACTCAGCCTTCTAGTGGCAGGGGTTCCATGGTCATACCCTTGGCCAAATCCTGGACATTGCGGACGAACAGGTACTTTTTATCCGTAATACGGTGTTCGGCCAGCAAACCGACCGGAGTGGATAGCACGGAAGGGACTCCGGACATTACCTCAAGCCGTCTGTCTTTCCCCTCGATCCAAGGTGCGACTTCCGCGCTGCTCGGTACAGTTGACTTGCTTGGCGCAGGCCGTGTTGACATACGTTTCTCCTTGAACCGTTTGTGTCAATAGAATTTCCCTCACTGGCTGCGCCTAGCGCCACTCGGAGGGAGGGTTGCTTGTCTTACGCCATTTGCGATTTCGCTTGGGCCGTGGTGATCTTAAAGAGTCGCGTCGCGTTCCCGTACATGTATTTCTACATGACGTCGTCGGCTAATCGGAATTTCTGCGCCAGCTCCGCCGATTCCTTGACTGGACCCAAGGGGTACGCCGACGCGTAGATGAACTGATTAGGTAGCATGCTGATGGCCCGCCAGACATCACACACACATCAATTCGGTAAGCAACTCCAGAAACGTCGGTCTGTCTCTTGTGCTTCGAGGGATCTGGGTTGAGCACTGACAAGCTAGCGACTCGAGGTTATGACAACTATTGGTAAAAATGACAGGTGAGGAACGGTCTTGCGCCTCGCACCGGACCTGAATTCTTTACCTCCAGTGAACTGACCAACGGCTAACTCCGATCTGATTAGTTCGCCTAACCGGACAACATTGAGAATCAGTGATTTCCGATTAATGCGTATCAGGAGTTGACCACTCTCCGGACAAAGGCGCACGTCCTACACTGTCACTTTTAACAATAGGACACGAGCGTAATCACTGGAACTATAGCCGAGCCGCCGATAGAGCGCGGTTTCGTGTTTTTGGGAGGCTTCCATGCGCGTTCCCGTTCTCTGTCTGTTAGCGTGCCTCGTTTTTCCGTTTGTAACCCACGCCCAGCAGGTCCCCGTTTTCGAGGTCAGCAAAGCAGACAGCGTGATTAAATTCAGTGTGAGTGCGTCGGTCAAGATTGAAGGTAACTTCGACAAGTGGGACGCCAGCATGACGTTCACGTCTCCCGAACTATCGACAGCTGTTTTGACATCAAGATTCAGGCAGACAGTGTAAATACTGGAAGCGGCATGAAGGAAGGAAAGCTAATGGGGAAAGATTTCTTCGACGTGAAAGAAAATCCCCTGATCACGTTTCACTCGACGACGGTAGTACAGATTGATCCCACCACGGTTGAGTTCGACGGCGACTTCGCGATCCGCGGCGCATCGAAACCAGAAAAACTGACGTTTACCGTTACCGGCAAGGGGACAGGTGCCGGCACGATCGCAGGGACAATGGCATTCGACCGAAAGGAATTTGGGATGAATAGCGGCATCCCGTTTATCAAGATCGCTGACCGCGTTGAAGTAACCGTCGATTTGAAGGGGAAGCGCGTTAGTGGCCCTCCCGTGGTTTGGAAATAATGGCTCATAGCGTGCGACCGCCCGTTCTTTCCTCCTCCGACCGGGCTACTGCGATGCGGCGTTGACGATGCGGAAAAAACGCACAAAATTGAAGACTGCCTTCGTTCTCGGCATCATCGCGATCTATGTTGCCTCGCTGGTGCGAGGAAGCACGGAGAGCACGCGAAGGTCGCTGCAGCTTCGCGATGAGACGCCGGCACAGGATCGCATCGCCGTGTCGGTGGTGGTGACGAACGTGAACCCGGCGGCTCAGGAATTGACAGCGCAGCTGGGGTTTCGGCTCGCTGGGAATATCGGCCGGGACGAGGTGACGCCGGCAAACGACTTGAAGCTGCTGATTAATAACGTGAGGGGCCAACAGGAGTTCGATTTCCCGCAAGGGAAAAGGATGAACCGCATCGAAGCAGTCTTTCCCCTAAACGGTAACTTCAACAAATATCCTTTCGACCGCTACGAAACTACGATGTGGCTCCTGATCACTATTCCGCCGGCCGCCAATCAGAAACAGGTTTCGAAAGCGTCCGAGATCCAGCCACAAGAAAGTGTCCACGAGGGACAACTGGCCGTCGGCGCCTTCACCCTGCAACGAAGCACGCCGATACCTCTGTCTCTCGCTGCGTCGGCGGCGATTCCGGGTATCAAGTTCCAAGGAAGCGTCACGCGCAACGAGAGCACGCAAGTGACAGGGATTGCTTTGAATTTAAGGCGTGCAGATAACCTGATCAGTTTATCCGTCCTCATCAATCTAATGATGACAGGACTCGCCGTCAGCGTGCTGGCCATGGTGCTGCAGGCCACGACGGCGAAGGGGCAGTATGATCTTGTCCCGCTCTCGATGTCACTTTCGCTGATCTTTGGCTTGCCAGCGCTGAGGAATGTCCAGCCCGGCGCGCCACCCGTGGGAGCGTTCAGCGACTATATTATTTTTATTTGGGCGGAATTGATTGTGGCGGTGTCGGCGGTAGTGACAGTTTGGCAGTGGGTGCTGCGCGCGCATAACAAGTCCGAATCCTAGCTCGCAGAAGAGAATGTGGGAGCCGGAAAAGCTAGAAAGCCATCATGGCTAGAGCCGTGGTTCGATAAATCGTGAAGACCGGGCGAGATTGAGCTGGTCAAGTGACCGGAAGCTCTGAGCCATCGAGCCAGTGCCTGGAAGTCGCGTAATCGGAAATCTTGGAACCTACGTTGTATTGGCGGAGCGCAATGACCTGTCACTTCTGACAATTTCGCCCAGTGGCGACGAAGAGTAGGAATAGCAGAAAAGGGAGATAATTTCAGTGAAGTACAAACGATGAAAAGCCGCGCAACAGTCGTCTAACGCACTATGCCTAATTCCGCTTGGAAGCATCGCTGACGGTACCACGTGCCCCGCAGCTGAGAACACTGAGCCTCAATGAGGAGCGGAGAACAGGCGCTCGGATGAGGGTTTGGTGAACCGGGGATTAAACGTCTAGAAAACTCGCTGCAGCAACATCTCCAGCGTACAGCTGTGAAAGGAGATCAAATGCGACATATCAAGGATCGAATTACAGAGATGCACAAAGTCGTCGTCGGCACCTTGCTATTGATCGGCCTGCTGACTGGGGGAAGCACTGCTGCTTTCTGCCAGAAGGCCGAGACGATTGAAGCGACGGCCATGGGCACGGGCACCCAATTAGGACAGAACGTTGAAGTTCGGCTGATCATAAATGACTACTCAACGATGGAGGAGAGGCAGATATTGGTGGACGGATTCACAAAAGGCCAAAACGAAGGCTTGGTCAACGCGCTGAAAAAGATGAGAGCAGTGGGCCGCATTTCGCTTACTGGCACCGTAGGGTATGACGTTAGTTTTATCAGGATGATTCCGACCCCGACCGGAAGAAAGATTCGTTTTATTACAAACCGTCCGATCAGGTTCGGTGAGGCTTGGACGGATTCGCAATCCATCTCTTTTGATTTGAGCGGCGGCGAAATTAACATCAACGATTCCGACAAGAGCAAGAGCACCGGCGCTTTGTTTCCCCGTGCCCAACTCGTGATCGACAAGCAAGGGCAACTGCAAATTGATTTGACCCAGAACGCGTGGACACTGGTGGACGTGCTCGACTGGAAAGGAACTCCAGGCGTGAACTAACGGAGCCGTGGCTCTCCGCACCGATCATGCCGAGTCATCCGTATCACAGCGCCAAGATCGACCCAGGTGTTCGCTAGCCTTCGTACGCGAAGCACACGTTCGAGCGCAAGGTGCAAACCAGGATAGCGCGATAACCGGCGAATCGCGCATTGTAACCCTTGATCCTGTTTTTCTGTCGCGCCAGCAGTTCGGTTTCGTCATCAGTTTCCATATTTATTTTTCCTTCCTGTAGTTGTGCTGGCGTTTTTCGGGCCGACTGCTGTGCTGACGTTCATCGTCGGAGGATTGTGGAATAAGCTGGAGAAGTGGCCGTGGAGGCGATCGATTCAGCAGGGACTCGCACCTCCATCGGCCTACTGCTTGCAGGTTGCTTCACCATGGCGAAGGGAGCCATTTAGGGGTTTAGAGACGGCAACGATTGCGGTGCTCGTCCTATTGCTACTATTGAATTACAAGATAAATCCGTCGCTGCTCATCCTGGCTGGGGCGGTCATTGGTGTATTGGCCTTCACGCCGTAAAGGCAGCTTCCGACTCGGGTGCAACAGCTAGCATCTAGAGATGATTGCAAGGGCCTGCAGGTCTTGATCGCCGTCGAGCGTGGTATCACTATCGCTCCGACCAAGATCCAGTGTCCTAAGGCAAAACTGCGTCGAATTCCGTTAAGAAGGGGTTGTGATCATGAGTCAACAACAAAAGCGTCCCCTGAAAGAGAGGGCCGTTAGCGAAGCTAAGAAATTCGCTGTGATCGTAGGATATCTTTCGATGCTATTCGTCCTGTTGCAGCTTCATCGGCTGACGATCATACGAGAGCAAAACCCAATGGCGCCGCTTAGTTATCGGGCTGGTTTTGCCCTTATCAACGCGCTGATCCTAGGCAAGATAATCCTGATTGCAGAGGCCTTCCATTTCGGGGAGGGTTTCAAGGATGGGCCCCTTGCGTATGCAATCCTTTTCAAGTCAGCCGTGTTCGCTGTGCTGTTGGTGTGCTGCGATATTTTGGAGGAAGTGCTCGTCGGATTGTTTCACCACAAGACCATCATCGAAAGCGTACCGGCGCTGGGCGGAGGCGGCGCGGAAGGGATGTTGCTAGTCGGACTCATGGTGTTCATTGTACTGATACCGTTCTTTTCCTTTACGGAAGTTGCCCGAGTCCTCGGTGACGACGATCTGTTCTCGATAATCTTCAAGCACAGAACATCCTAAGTCCCGCGAGCGGAAGAAAATTGTAGATCAGATGTAGAAATTCTCAGCTTTTGAGGGTGCCCGTCAGATTAGATGGCCTGATCCCGGCTAACGGATTGCCCAATGAAATATCCAGTCCACGCTCCCATAGCAATCGCGCACGTCGTCGTAAACAGAATGCTTGGATTGGAATTAGCGCAACCGGCGCGCTAAGCCCTTCTCCTTTCAAGGACAAGACCTGCAAAAAGCCGACAATAGCGCGAAAGAGGGCCCCCGCAGCACCGAGGGGAATGACACCGGCCACCATCACAATGGGCGAAACACCCGGACGCCGGACAAATCTCACGGCGATAAAAAGAACCAAGGCGGCGGCAAGAAACGTTGCGAGATTTTGGCTCGCGCCCCAGCCCATCAGCAGATCGCGAGCCCACGCGAGCGATCAATCCACAGCAGAAACTTGGCACCAGCGCCCAAGACGGAGTGGAAAAAACAACCGCCATCCGGTAGCAAACAGCGCTGACCACAGACTGTTAACTAGAATAGCGGCCAGGTCCATAATTTCCTCATCAAGTTGGCTACAGGGCGGAATTCGCGATGGCCACAGCGACGGTCATAATGAAGAATACGACACTCGCGTCGAACAGCCGTTGTACTCCCGCAAACAAGTGCTTGCCGGACGCAATATCTATGAAGCCGTTGATAAGCGGAATTCCTGGAAGCATGTAAATGACTGACGCGATTAGCGTGGCCCCTGCGACTCGGCTCAAACCAAGCCTTAAACCGCCGACAGCAATGAATCCCGAGATGAGCGCACAAATGAAAGTGAGCATCCAACGCGAGAAGGCCCGCTTTTGCAGCGGAGATCGAACGAACTGCCCCAATCTCCACCAGTGCTTCGGGAGAATGCCGCTGCCGCACATGCGGCGGCCATATCGTGATCCAGCGATTATGAGGAAAGGGCAATTGCTTGATTCGCTCGACCTCGGACATAAAGTCAACTGTACCCAGCTCTCCTCTCGCAAATCGTTCGCTAAGAGTCGTGACTTCCGAAGCACGAACGAGATGTAGGCCGGGCGGGCTGAGGGGCTGGAGCACCGTCCAAGGCTCTCCGTTCGCGATGCTGCTGGCCGCGATGAAGTCCTGTCGGTAAAACGTGGAGACACCCTTTTCTCCGTATCCCTTTAGGACGTTATTTAAAGTCGTGTCCGCCAGCCGGGTAGAGCCACCGCTTTGCAGGACGAGCGAGGCCAAAGCTAGCGGCTGCGATGACGGCTTGTGTGACCCTGCCTTCGGACTGATGAACTAAACCTCCGTCCATGTTTGCTCCAATCCACCCAGTTCGTGCCTACACGGCGCGGCTATTGCTGCTGCGACCTTCCCCGCTATCGGAGTTGACGCTGCCCCGCTTGATAGATTGAATCGATTAATTCGCGGTGACCTGAACCTTGTAAACGCCGGTCCACTCGTAGCCGTTCGGATTCCAGAAGATTGAGCCTTCGAGCGGCTGGGTTCGGCCAAGAGCGTCGATGGCTCGTGACCAAATCTCATGGACGCCAGGCTTGAGATTCGCCTGGATTGTCCACCGATACCAGGCGTAGGGACTTTCGGGCACCTCAAATTTCGCCGGCTGCCAGCTTTGGCCACGGTCGCACGACACCAGCACCGACTCCAAGCGTACCGAACCATCGTTGTAGGCCACACCGCTGACGGTAACGGCGCCCGCTTTCAGTTTAGCGTCCGACTCCGGCTTGAGGATGTAACTCATCAGGCGAATGTCCCAAGTCGGTCGGCTGTTCTCCAGGGTGAATCTGAACTTTTCTCCCGGCTTGAGGAGAGCTAACGGAACACGATACTCAGTCGCATGGTAGAAATTCGGGGACTCGGCTGTCTCGAACCGCAGCCGGCGAAGCCACTTTATATGCATGGTGCCAAATAATCCCGGTGTTACCAGACGCACGGGCCCGCCGTGTATACCCGGCAGGAGTTCGCCGTTGAGCTTCAAGGCAAAAATACTTCTCTCCAGCACGGGTGCCACCGGGATGCTGTGCTCGAAATCGGGCCTCTCAAGCCCCAAGGGCAAGTCATGGCCTTCAGCAGTCACGAACTTTACTTGAGGATCGACGCTGACGTTGTACTTTTCGAGTATCGCCTTCAGGGGAACACCTGCGAAGACAACGTTGCCCACTCCGCCCTGATTCCAGGGCGTCCCGGGAATTCCTTGGTATTGCGAGCGGCCATTTCCCGAGCACTGCAGGATCATTTCGTATTCAACCTGGTCCATCTTGAGCAACTCTTCGCCGCGAATGACGACGCGGAAGGGCCTGATCAGTCCGACAAGATCGGTCTCCCATCCTTCTAGTGGCAGGGGTTCCATGGTCATACCCTTGGCCAAATCCTGGACATTGCGGACGAACAGGTACTTTTTATCCGTAATACGGTGTTCGGCCAGTAAACCGACCGGAGTGGATAGCACGGAAGGGACTCCGGACATTACCTCAAGCCGTCTGTCTTTCCCCTCGATCCAAGGCGCGACTTCCGCGCTGCTCGGTACAGTTGACTTGCTTGGCGCAGGCCGCGTTGACATACGTTTCTCCTTGAACCGTCTGGTCAACAGAGGAGTGGCTCTCCTCGTTTTCGAGGAGGGCCAGTGCAAGTTAACGGGCTTACAAGCTTTCTTAGAGATCCTCGATAAAATTCATCTTCGCGTGCATGTCGCCGTAGAAGACCATTGCATCGAGGATCTGATTCACCGGCAGCTTGTAGAACGGATCATTGTCCGATGGGCGGAACTCCAGAGTTGCGTCACCAGCCCAGAGTTCACCTCTCTCTAGCGACCAGGTCATTCCGGTCAACTGCGACAATGCCCACTTGTTCTTTAGACCAGCCGCGTACGGTATGAAACGCGTGCAGATCGTCATGTACGGCAATCCCTGCGCCTTGCCAGTCGGCTCAGGGAGCGGGAGCGTCAAATTGTAGGGAAACGGGAAGGTCGGCTTCCTGTTTGCCGGCAGGGGCATCGAGACCATCTTGCCGGTCTTCCGGAAGGTGTAAGACGCGACCCGGTTTTTGCTTCCTATCGGACGCTCATAAGAGCGCTCGAGGTAACCGGTGCCCATTTCGCCGTGCCACTCCACCCCGATGTCGGCGAGTTTCTTTGGGTAGCCCCCGGCTTCACGGCCGGAAGTCATGGCAGAGTCAGTGTCCACCCAGATCTGGGCCACATAGAGATAAATCTGCCCCTTGTATAGGCATGGAATCGTCTGAATGGCTTCCTTGTATGGCGGGAGTGTGCCTGCGCGATAGTTTGCGAAGACCACTTTCACTGCCGTCTGGCCCGGCGCCATCGGTATGCTGATGAGTTCGCATTGAGCCGGCAGCCACTCGGCAGCGGCCTCCGCATCCGTCATATAGTCAATCAACACCATGTCTGTGTCGAGCCAGTCCCAACCTTCCGGGCCGAATTCAGGGTAGGTCGGCGCGTAAGAAGGCATGGAAGCCCCGAAGTTCTCTTTCGTCAATTTGCCTCTAAGTCCCGGTGCTATGCTGGGCGTAACCGCTGGTGTAGCCATCTTGATCTCCTTATCTTCTGAATGTTTTGATTAGCCCTAGCCGATACGTGCTTACGATCTCTTGCCCGCTGCTACTTTCTGCGCCCCGACTTTTTCGGTTTTCAGCAATCGGGCGGCGTTGGAGTAGAGGTACTTCTCCATCGTCTCGTCGCTAACCTGGAATTGATCCTGGAGTTTCAAGGTGTCCTGGACCATGACCTTCATATTAGTAAACGGGAAAGCGCTGCCGAAGACGAGCTGATCAGGGATTCGCTCCAGGTTCATGGCATAGAGAAACCCGTTCGGCCAAAACATGTAGACATCGGCAGAGAGGTGGAGCTGGGGCCACTTGGCGCAAAGACCCAGCACTTCTTGAACGTACGGATAGCCCCCATGGGCGAGGACTACCTGCACCTTCGGGAATGAGAACAGCAGCCGGTCGAGGGCTTGAGGATTGTTGAACGAGATGTCCGTTCCGGCGAAAAGTCCTGTCTGGATCAGTAGGAACGCACCGGTCTCGTTGAGCACCTCCAGGATCGGCCAAAAGGACGGGTTGTCGGTGAACGTTCCCATCTTTCCTAGCCCGACCGTCTGATAGCCCGGCTCCAAATTGGCACCAGCCATACCCAGCTTTTTGATGGCTCTCTCAACCTCTTGAGCGGTCTTGTCCGGGTCCTGATCGAGGTTCACCTGGGACAATCCAAAAAATCTACCCTTGTACTTGTTCTGCAGGCCCGCAAGCGTGTCGTTGTCCATGCAAAAGTCAGGCATGCCTCCGACATAGCGGCCGTTCACTACCACCGCGTCAATTCCCGCATCGTCGATTTCTTTCCACCACTGCTCCATTGCGCCGGGCTTGTCTACTCCCATTTCTATGGTGGGTGAACTCGTGTTTGCCCCGCGGTTCTTGATCCCCAGGTGGGTCTTCATCAGCATGTTGTTCTTGAGGTCGAACAGGCCCTTGTAAGGCTTGAGCGGCGGCCGGTTGCGGAAGTCAATAATCTTTCGCTTGGAGCTCGTCATGATCGCTTCGTCTCCTTCATGTATTGGATCTCTCGTACGGCAGACATCACACACTCATCACTGCGGCAAGCAACTTCAGAATTGTGCATTGTGCTCGAGGGAGTCTGAGTTGAGCACCGACAAGCTAGCAACTCGAGGTTATGGCGCCTATTGGCAAAAGTGACAGGTGAAGAACGGTCTTGCGTCTCGCACCGGGCCTGAATTTTTTATCTCCAGTGAACTGACCACACGGCTAACTCAATAAGTTGCGTGACCGTTCATTTGAAGTAGCGCTAACGTTAATTGACTTGGCTCGGTGGACGCGTCGCACCATCGGTCCGCCGGCAACACGAATCTTGTGTGCTTGCAAACCGAAATAGTAGAATGCAACCGCACTGGGGAAGTGTTGTATGACGCGAGAAATCCGACGGTTGGAAGAAGCCCGTGAGGGGACAGCCTGGAGAAAATGGGGACCCTATCTGAGCGAACGACAGTGGGGCACCGTCCGCGAGGATTACAGCAAGGACGGCAATGCTTGGGACTTTTTCAGTCATGATCAGGCGCGTTCGCGTGCCTACCGCTGGGGCGAAGACGGACTGGCCGGCATTTCCGACGATCAACAGCAACTTTGTTTTGCTCTGGCTCTCTGGAATGGTAGGGATCCAATCCTCAAAGAAAGACTATTCGGACTGACAAACAGTGAGGGTAATCACGGGGAGGATGTGAAGGAGTATTACTTTTACCTCGACAGCACGCCAACGCACTCATACATGAAGTACCTCTATAAGTATCCCCAGCGGGCATTTCCATACGACAATCTGGTAGCCACGAACAAGAAGCGGACGCGCCAAGATTTCGAGTACGAACTCCTGGACACGGGAATTTTCGACGACGACCACTACTTTGATATCTTTGTTGAATACGCAAAAGAATCTCCGGAAGACATTCTCATCAAAATCAGTGTTTGGAATCGCGGCCCAGAGCCGGCGTCATTGCACATTCTCCCCACACTCTGGTTCCGCAACACATGGTCGTGGACGGAGGGAGCGGTCAGACCAATCCTTCGCAGAGCAGGAGGTGTCACGGGTGCGAGTGTTGTGGCCACATCACATCCGGAATTGGGAGAGTGCTTCCTCTATTGTGAAGGAGACGTGCCCCTGCTCTTCACGGAGAATGAAACGAATAGCGAACGCATCTTCGGCACACCAAACCGATCTCCATACGTGAAAGATGGGATCAACAACTATGTCGTGCATCAAGCGTCTGGCGGAGTAAATTCTGAGGAGACGGGGACAAAGGTTTCGCCGCACTACCGCGCGACAGTGAGATCTGGCCAGTGCGAAGTCATACGCTTGCGGCTGAATAACATCGCTGCCAGTAGCTTAAACACAATCTACCCTGCGGCGGAAGGAAATCCCTTCGGAGAACATTTCGATGCGGCTGTAAGAACCCGCCAGGAGGAAGCCGACCAATTCTATGCCACGGTTATTCCATCGAAGCTGGATGCGGATGCGGCCAACGTGATGCGCCAAGCAGTGGGGGGAATGCTCTGGTCGAAGCAGTATTACAACTTCGATGTCGACAAATGGCTCGAGGAGCATGGCGCTGACCCGTTTAAGCCGAAACAGCACGGCCCGCGCAACGAGCACTGGCACCATATGTACAACGCAGACATCATCTCAATGCCAGATAAGTGGGAATACCCCTGGTATGCGGCTTGGGACCTGGCCTTCCACGTCCTCGCTCTTTCGCTGGTGGATGAGGAGTTCGGAAAACAGCAATTGGATCTGATGCTCGAGGGACGCTACATACACCCAAATGGACAGCTCCCGGCGTACGAATGGAACTTCGGCGACGTTAACCCACCGGTGCATGCCTGGTCCACCATTTTCACTTACCGCCTCGAGCAAGTGCGTCGTGGCCGCGGTGACCTTGATTGGCTAGAACGTTCCTTTCAGAAGCTCTTGCTTAACTTCACGTGGTGGGTGAACCGCAAGGACCGCACGGGAAAGAACGCGTTCGAGGGCGGCTTTCTCGGACTGGACAATATCGGAGTGTTTGATCGCAGCGCGCCGCTGCCGACTGGCGGGTACCTAGAGCAGGCTGATGGTACTGCCTGGATGGCACTCTTCTGCCAAAACATGCTCGAGATCGCAGTGCAATTGGCGCTGGAGCGACCTGCCTACGCAGAGATGTGCGCCAAGTTCTCGAGCCATTTCCTGTGGATCGCTTCCGCGATGGTACATGCAGGCGAGGACACGGGCATGTGGGATGAGGAAGATGGCTTCTTCTATGACGTACTGCGTCTGCCGGATGGATCGTCGCAGCGTCTGAAAGTACGTTCCATGGTTGGGTTGCTGCCCCTGTGTGCGGTTACTGTTTTTGAAGGGGAACTGAGAACAAAATATCCGGAGATGTTTCAGAGTGTGCGGCGATTGATTTCCGCTCGCCCAGAGTTGACAGCATCGATCCACGACCCAACTAAGGCTGGCTGTTCCGACCGCTCAATGACTGCGGTTTTGAACGAGACAAAACTCCGCCGGGTACTGAGCAAGATGCTCGACGAGGATGAGTTCCTGAGCCCCTACGGCGTACGCTCTCTCTCTCGCTACCACCTCGAGCATCCCTATGTATTTGCTGCAGGAGGCAAGGACTACAGCGTGTCCTATCTGCCGGCAGAGTCCGACACAGGCATGTTCGGAGGCAACTCCAACTGGCGGGGGCCGATTTGGATGCCCGTCAACGGGCTCATCATCCGCGCGCTGGGGATGTACTTCCTGTATTACGGCGATGGATTCACCATCGAATGTCCCACAGGTTCTGGACGAAGGATGAATCTGTACCAGGTTGCAGAAGAGCTCGCGCGGCGACTGTCAAGCATCTTTCTCCGCGGTAAGGACGGCGGGAGACCCGTCTACGGGGGAACCGCGAAATTTCAGCAAGACCCGCATTGGCGCGATCTCCTGCTGTTCTACGAATACTTCCACGGAGACAACGGAGCTGGCCTCGGCGCGAGCCATCAGACCGGATGGACAGGAATTATCGCTAGGGTGATGCATCTCTTTGCGACCACAACACCGGAACAAGCTCTGCAACTTGGAAAACGAGCAGGCGTAACTGAGGTTGTAGATCGAGGGGCCAAACGAGTTGCTGCTAGTGGTGATCGATAAATTCCCTTCATGGCCCTTGATCGGACTTTGCAAGGCGGCTAACTCCAATTGATCGCGTAACCGGACATCCCGCCAGGGCAAAATCACGTTTCCGGTAAGGCATTTCATCAGCAGTTGCGTACGTCACGAGTAGGATCATCCGTGATGCTGTTGTTGCGAGGGATATCGAGAGTAACGGCTGCCGCAACTGCCCTGCTTCTAATGTATGGCATTACATACGCTATGGAGGGCATGACGACCCGCCTTCCAGAAACTCCACTTCACGAAGTTGTATTCCGGGTTCTCTACATGCTCCCTTGGATGTTGCTCTTCCGTTCGGGCCTCGAAGATATCGAGAGGATCATTCACAACACGTGGGTATTTGGCTCGGCTCAGTAGCAGGGATAGCTCTTCTTTACTGCTTGGAGCACTATTCAATTACGGATAGAAATCCCACAAGGTTCGTCACGCCCCTCGTAGCGACCATTGGTGGGTCGTTGCCGTATATCATCCTCCGCCTGAGTTTTGTATTCACAGTGTTTTCGTTTGCTGCGGGGATTGCTGGACTTGTTGTTCTTTACTTGGAGGCATCTGCGTTCCTCTCGGGAGGTTCGTTCGCAACGAGATTCGTTGCGTTCTTGATCATTGCGTTCGTGATTTCATCTATTGCAACAGCAATCCTAACGGCAAGTTCCCCGCGTCGTGCCACCCCGAGGCATTCGTAGCAGAATTCCGCCATGCCCGTTTACAGCCGCTTCCGATGTGAATAGTCCCGATCACTCGCGCCAACGGACAAGCAGCCATGCCAACACAAAGCATATCGCCAGGGACGTTATCGTCAGCCACCAGTGGCCAAACGGGACTGGAATCAAAGTGAAGATGAGCAACAAGAACCACCACCCCGCTGGACGCTTCCGCGAGGGAGGTGGATCGTCATCGCTTGTCTTTGCTGGAATTTCCATTATCGAGGTTCCCGCTGCCTTGAAGACGAATCGCAGTCTATCACCACTTGACTCGTTGGTCGCGCCACCGGACATCCTCGCGGCTGGCACTTCACTTCGACGGTAAAGACGACGTTTGTTACGGGAGTTGGGATTACAATCGTCGTGACTTGTAGGTGACTACGGTATGCGATTGAAAGTGGAAAGCGAATTTCGCCAACCGACAGCAATAGAGCGAGGTTTGCTAGAGCGGCTCCTCGAAGCTGACTTTCCCGGGAGGGGCGAACTATCCCCTCTTCTGCGCAATGTTCTTGTTAGAAATATTGATAAGGACGGCGGGCTGGAACTCCAGTCAAGTTGAGGGGAAAGCACCAGTCGTCAAAAGAGTCCCAGTTGAAGCGGAGGGGAAAGACGAAGACGGCGCTGTGATCGACATGGTGTTGCATGTGGTTGGTGGCAGGCCAGTCGAGTTGGAATTCTACAGAGAGGATACAGAGACGGTAAAAAAAATGCCGCCCCCTGCGACCTTTGAACTAATCGTGCTGCCACCTATGCCTACCAGTGGATGGGGTACAGCGTAAACCCCATCACTCGCGCAAACGGACATCTCGCCAGGGAAAAACCCAGTTCTCCGGTAAGAACGTATACGTCCAGTGCGCCAGTCCAACCTCCGCATTTTCCAGTCGAAAGGAGTCAGTCACGCATCTAATTGAGTAGAGGCTTGACGATATGACTTCGGGAAACCAGTGCCAAGTGAAAGACGATCTTGTGAATCGGCTCATCGCGTTGAACAACAAATTGAATACTCTCAGTCCGGCTTTGTTACACAGTGAGCAAGGTCGGGAGGAAGTTCAGCAACAACGAGAGAACCTATACATCGAAATCAAGCGCCACCGGGCCAAAGGACATCAAGGCAAACCTTGTCCAGCGGCTGAGCGTTTCCTGAAATAACTAATAGATCGGCCTTGGCCGCTTCCACGGCTGCGTAAGCTCTCGTAACGAGTTGGGCGGCCTTGTTCGGGTTAACTCTCTCCTTGCTCTGAACTCATCTCGCAAATTTCTGATTTTCAAAATCCTGTCCAGGAACACCCATGTTCAATATCTTTTTGCTTGCGACGAAGCCTATACTCGGACGGGATTGGCGATTTTTCCTGAAATTTGGGCGCAGTTTATCGCGCTACTGCGAACAACGAGGAAAAATCATGCCAACCGTGCCAGAGATCATCACTACAGTTCTCAGACCTTTGTCCCATCGTTGTGCTCC
>Ga0210409_10002312_pt1 | contig 22836 bp, 18 predicted proteins | sample IncBWH17MmetaG_FD_161649 | JGI IMG/M metagenome (GOLD analysis project Ga0210409, IMG submission 161649) | Forest soil microbial communities from Barre Woods Harvard Forest LTER site, Petersham, Massachusetts, United States - Inc-BW-H-17-M | ecosystem: Environmental > Terrestrial > Soil >...
TTCTTTCTTGATCCCATGGACCAGGCCAACATCCTAATCATCGGCGGCGGCGTAATCGGCTGCGCCATCGCCCACGCCGTCTCCCAGCGCTCCGGCGACGTCTTCCTCGTCGAGCAAAATCCCAAGCTCGGCATGGCCACCAGCACGCGCAACAGCGGCGTCATCCATTCCGGCATCTACTATCCGAAAAACTCCCTCAAAGCCCGCCTCTGCATCGAAGGCAACCGCCTGATGTATGAGTTCTGCGCCAAACACAACGTCCCTTTCCGCCACACCGGCAAACTCGTCGTAGCCGCCGACGCCCACGAAGAACCCGCCCTCGCCGCGCTAAAACAAAATGGCGAGCAGAACGGTGTCGAAGGCCTTCGCTTAGTCGCCCCCGAGGAAATTCGCGCCCGCGAGCCGCACATCGCCGGCGTTGCCGCACTCGACGTCCCCTCCACTGGCATCGTCTCCGCCGAAGATCTCGTTCGCACCTACGCCCGCCTCGCCGCCGACCAAGGCGCGAACATCGTGCAGCGCGCAAAAGTGATCTCCCTCGAACCCAGCCCCGGCGCCATCCGCGTAGGCCTGCGCATCGGCGACGAGGAAGATTCCCAGGACGAAACCATCGAAGCCCGCTGCGTCATCAACGCCGCCGGCCTCTACGCCGACGAAGTCGCCGCGCTCCTCGGTAACATGTCCTGGAAAATTTATCCGGTCCGCGGCGAATACTGCGAAATCCGCGGCCCGCGCCGCACTCTCATCAACAATCTCGTCTACCCGCTCCCCCACGCCGACGCCCTCAGCCTCGGCGTGCACTTTACAAAAACTCTGTGGGGAACAGTCCTTCTGGGACCAACGGCAAGATATGTAGACGCGAAAGATAATTACGAGCGCGACCGTTTGGCCATCGCCGATTTCGTGCAAGGCGCAAAGCCTCTCTTGCCGGAAGTGCAGGAATCCGACCTGCAACTCGGCTACTCCGGCATTCGCCCCAAGCTCGTCCCGCCCGGAGGCAAAGGCTACGCCGATTTCGTAATCACCCGCGATCCCGCCGTCCCCCAAGCCATCCACCTCGTCGGCATGGAGTCCCCAGGCCTAACCGCCGCCCCAGCCATCGCCGCCCACGTAGCCAAAATGGTCGAAGAAATGATGGACTGAACGCGGTCCAGGGACGGGTTCGACAAAAATATGAGTGAAAGCATCACGGAGTCTTTCAATCGTTTGGTTTGGCATGACTCGAAGCTTCGCTCCTTGCGAATCCAGCGGAATGCCGATGATCTGGATGAAGTCCATTTGAACGTCGAACTCAGGGGCATGCCGGGTCAAGAACTCACACCGATGACCGTCGTACTTGAGGACGCTGTCTTCTTTCTTAGCGACATTGATCTTCAGGGGAAAAGAGAATGCGCAGACGACATCTCGAGTGCTAAGTGCGAATCCAAGACGGACCTGACGACCAAATTGCAGAAAGACCGACTGAAGTACTCACCAAACGCCCTGGAGGGATATTTTCACTTTTCGTTCTACCTGATTCCACCTGGCGGTACATTTGATGTTGTCGCCTCCGGTTTCAGGTTGGAGAAGCTAGCGCGAACCGGGCGATAGGCGACAAGAGACTCTTATTCGACAACAATCCGCAAAAATTTCTTCTTCCCAAATCGAACGCGATACGAGCCAGGCTGCTCCAAATTCAATTTGCATGTCGGATCGCTGACGGGCAGGCCATCGATCTCAAACCCACCCTGCTTCATCACCCGTTCCGCTTCCGACGCCGAAGGAACTTGTTCCAACAGCGCCAAAATTTTCGACCATTTTTCCGATCCGCTCGAGAGCGGCAGCGTCATTTGCTCCTCAAGAATTCCTGACTGTGGAAAAGTGACATGCACTCCGCCCGCAACGCGCTTCAACCGAATCTCCGGTATCTCCTCCGGCGCTTCGCGATTGCGAAACACGCGCTGGAAATTCTGCTCCGCCTGCTTCGCCGCGTCCCTTCCGTGAAACTGGCCAATAATCTCCTGCGCCAGCCGCATCTTCACATCCATTGGATGCGTCGTGCCCTCATCCACCGTCTTGCGTATCTCCGCAATCCACGCCTCCGTCCGGTCGGTAACCAGCTCCCAATACGTCCACATCAGCTCATCGGAAATCGACATCAGCTTGCCAAACATTTCGTCCGGCGCTTCCGTGATGCCCACATAATTCCCCAGGCTCTTCGACATTTTCCGCTGCCCGTCAGTCCCCACCAGGATCGGCATGGTCAAGCACACCTGCGATTCCTGCCCGTACTCGCGCTGGATTTCCCGCCCCATCAGCAAATTAAATTTCTGCTCTGTCGCCCCCAGTTCCACGTCCGCCTTGAGCATCACGGAGTCATACGCCACGATCAGCGGGTAGAGCAGTTCGTGCATAGAGATGGGCAGCTCGTTTTCCAGCCGGTTGCGAAAATCTTCCCGCTCCAGCATGCGCGCCACGCGATATTTCGCGCACAGCCGCACAATGTCGTAACTCGAAAGCTTGTCTAGCCATTCGCTGTTGCGGCGCACCTCCGTTTTCTTCGGGTCCAAGATCTTGAACACCTGCTCCAGGTACGTTTTGGAGTTGGCGTCCACCTGCTCGCGCGAAAGCGGCGGCCGCGTTTCCGACTGCCCGGTGGGATCGCCGACCAGCGCCGTGAAATCCCCAATCAGGAACACCGCGGTGTGCCCCATATCCTGAAAATGCTTCAGCTTGCGAATCACCACGGTATGGCCCAGATGCAAATCCGGAGCCGTAGGGTCCACGCCGAGCTTGGCGCGCAGCGGCTTCCCCGTTTTCAGCGATTCCTCAAGCTTCGCCTTCAGGTCGGTTTCGCGAATAATCTCCGCCACGCCCTTTTTCAAGTACGCAAACTGCTCGTCCACCGGTTTGAAGGTTGTCTTTGTCATTGGCCCCGTTTGCCCTGCCGCAGCCCCGCAAAGTCTAGCGCTGTCATCCTGAGGCTACCCGACGAGGGTAGCCGAAGGTAAACGCCTCTAAATGCGAAAAGTGTGAGCACCCATCACGCTCACTCCGCCCTCACCACCCGACGCCCCACAATCTTGTACTTCCCCTCCAACACAATCCGCACCGCCTCCGTATAAATCCGGTGCTCCTCCACTAAAATCCGCGCCGAAAGCGTCTCTTCCGAATCGTCATCGCGCACCGGCACAGCCGCCTGCAGCACAATCGGCCCCGCATCCAGATTCTCGTCCACAAAGTGCACCGTGCACCCCGCGAATTTCACGCCATACTCCAGCGCCTGTCGCTGCGATTCCAATCCCGGAAACGAAGGCAGCAGCGAAGGATGAATATTCAGGATGCGATTCGGAAACGCGGCCACAAAGAACGGCGAAAGCAGACGCATGTACCCAGCCAGGCAAACCAAATCCACTTTGTGTTCGTGCAAAACCGCCACAACTTGCCGGTCATATACCTCGCGCTCCAGCCCCTTCGAAGGAATCACCCGCGCCGCAATCCCGCGCTCCTTCGCCTTCGCAATCCCCGGCGCCCCCTCCCGGTTGCTGACCACCACCGCAATCTCCGCCCCCGGTAGCCGCCCCGCCGCCACGCTGTCCGCCAGCGCCTCAAAATTCGACCCGCGCCCGCTCAGCAGCACTCCTATCCGCTTACCCATAAACAAAGAAACCTAGCACACAAGCCCCAACCCACAAAATCACAGCCGCGGCCGCATCATTTGGAGTGCGGCGGTCTTGCCGCCGCTTTCACGGACGAGGCCAAGCTGAAGCTGTTACGAATCACTGAAAACGTCCTGCCCCTAGCCCGCTTCGTCTTTGAACAGACGTGGAGTCTCCTTGAATAGCTCTTGCAAGAAGCGTTCGCGATCGTTCAGAAAGCGCCGAACGATCTGCATGTTAGCGAGCTGATCGTATTCAGTCTCTTGGATGCGCGGCCCGTCAAAGGAAAGAATCTGGGCCTCCGGATAACCAAGCAAGATGGGGGAATGACTTGAGATGATGAATTGCGCATTTTTGTAGTCGCGGACTACATCATGCATCAAAACAAGAAAGGCGAGTTGCCGCTGAGGTGAAAGCGCAGCCTCGGGCTCATCCAGCAGAAACAAGCCGTTGCAGCGGAATTTCGCGTCGAGCAGCGTTAAGAATGATTCGCCGTGGGAACGGGAATGCAGGCTCCGACCGTCATAGGAATCGCTCACGCCAAGAGCGTCGACGCGGGAAGCTATGTTGAAGAAGCTTTCGGCGCGCAGGAAGAATCCAGCACCTGTCCTATTGTCAAAGGACAACCGCAAGGCTCGGGCCAACGGCTCGACGGAACGATTGCTTTCGGTGCTGTCGTTCGAAAAGTTGCGGTTTCCGCCTTCGGGACCAAAACCGTAATGCGATGCGATGGCTTCCAGCAATGTAGACTTGCCCGTGCCATTTTCGCCGACGAAGAAGCAGACACGCGACCTAAACTGCAATTCGGTCAAGTTACGTATCACAGGAACAGTGAAGGGATACGCGTCGGGATTCGTCACGCGATCGCGTAGGATTGCAATTGCTTTAAGCATAGACGGCTAGAGTTGGAATCATAACTGTCCTCACCGGGCCTAGAAACCTAAGTTGACTTGCGTACGCAGCAGCCAAATCAAAATGGCAATCGGAATCCCCGCCGCCGCAATCACCGCGAATAACAGAACGGCCAGGAACATCCAATCCCGCCGGGTGTTGACGCCGGGCTGCTCCCTTTCTCTGATCAGCAGTCGGTAGTTTCGTCGATTGGCCTTCCAAACCACGTGGAACACGTCGCCTGCCACAGGTATAGCTCCGATTGCAGTTTCCAGGAGCACGTTAGCGATCATGCGAACCAGCGTGACCCCTTTTGCACCGCGACGCCAGGACGCGAACACAATCAGGAACGATGCGATGCCCGTCATCGCATCTCCAATGCCGGGCACCCACCCAATCACGGCATCCAGGCCAAAGCGAATCTTGGTTCCAGGGATCCGGAATATATCGTCCAGGAGCGCGGCAACGTAATCGAGATGTTCGTTTGACGCGAGTTGTCGCGGCATTGAGGGCCAGTCCCCGTAACACTATACAGGCCCGCACGGACCGGACGGTGGAGTTGCCGTCACTTCCCCGAACGCGACCCTGACACGGAGGACAAAACGGGATTCTGTCCCGGCGGCTACCGTGGATATAGCGAAGAGTTAGGCTCTTGCCTTCTTGGTTCTAGGGTGTTCAGCGCAAAGGTGCGCGACAAATTCTTTGTCGCGCTGCTGCTCGTAGTACTTCTTCATTTCCTCAAGCGAGTTGCCGGAGGGCGGCCCTTGAGGATTGAACACCCATGCGCATTCGGAGCAGCCGCAGCCCTGAAAACCCGGCTCTTCAATCCATATCAGCTTGCGGGGCGTGGCCTCCCTGGGACGTCTCCCGAGGCGTGAGTCGTTTGCAGTCTCAGGCATTAGCTGTCATTGCCAGCCGGGTCGCCGCCAATGGCGAATCGCCCGTGCGTTCATCAAATCGAAAATGGACCTATCTGGAGCATCCAGGCAGTTCCGGAGGCGCTCGTCGGTCCGTCCCTCACGGATTCGCCGCACACGCCTTTTGAGCCTTCCTCTTCTTCTCGTACATAGCCTTGTCCGCCTGCGCCAGGAGTTCGCCAAGCGTAATCGCGCGCTTGGGGTCGAACCGCGCCACGCCAACGCAGAGGGACAGTTCGTACCGCAATTCGCTGGCACTCAACTTCTTCAGATTCTTCTCCAATCGACGCAGCAGGACTTCCTGCGTGTGATCCGACGCCACCTGTGCCAGCACCACAAATTCGTCGCCGCCCAGGCGCGCGATAATGTCGGAACCGCGGAAGGTTTTTTCGAGAGCGTCCGCTGCCGTGACCAGGGCCAGATTCCCTTCCCGATGCCCGTAGGTGTCATTGATCTTCTTCAGGTTGTCCACGTCACAAAACAACAGCAACAGACGCTGCGCGTTGCGCTGCGCCAGCTTGAGTTGCTGCGTCGCCGCCGCAAAAAAACCGCGCCGGTTGTACAGGCACGTTAGATCATCCGTGACCGCCAGATAGCGCAGTTCTCTGTCGAGAAGGGCCTGCTTAACGGCGCACCAGACGGCCGGATGAGCTGCAACCTTCATAGTCTTCTCGTCGGTGCGGTCGGTCCTCAGAAGTTTGGATATTTCGTCAACCTCATGCAGGATCTGGCCAAACTCGGCATCGGAAGCTCGCAACGCAGTGGATAGACTCTCCTCCAGGCCCACTTCCGCCGGACTGTTCTTTCGCTCAATCGATAGAACTCGCCGCCTGGACCTCTGTGCCACAAGATCAACCTTGAACGGGCTGGTTTGAGTGGCGGTATTGGGCCGCGATTCGAGGATTCGCATTGCTCCCCCCTGCCGGCAAGAGTGAAAGTCTTCTCACTCGGTTGCACATCATTCCATGGAGTCTGATAGCCGAGAAGTAGGTGAGCACCGCATTGTTGGTACAGGTGATTCCCCTAGTACCTCCAAGCCATGGCTATTTGGAACCGAAGCGTTTCCCGCCAGCCCAAATTGGTGCTTGTCGGCTAAGAACTCGGATCCCACAATGACGGGACCATGAAAACCTTAACTTCCTCCGCAAAGACAAATTCGCGTCCGCGCGGCCCCCAGACCAACGCGGTTCATGCCGGTGAAGGAAACAAGCACGGCGTAGGCGTGGGAGTGGGCACGCCCATCGCGCGCACCAGCACATTCACATTTTCTTCGACGGAAGAGATGAAGTTGTGGGCGGAGGGCAAGAGCAAAGCGTACATCTATACGCGCTATGGCAATCCCACACTGGCCATCGCCGAACAAAAAATTGCCGCGCTCGAAGGCGCGGAAGCCGCGGTGGTTACCGCTTCCGGCATGGCTGCGATTTCCAGTGCCCTGCTGGGCGCGTTGAAATGCGGCGACGAATTAATTTCCACCGCGCAGCTCTACGGCGGAACGTATCGCCTGATGCGCGATGTATTCTCCGACCTGGGTATCAAGGTCCATCATGTCGGAACCGACCTCGAGGGAATCGAAAAACTGGTGAATTCGCGCACGCGGGTTCTGTACGTGGAAAGCCCCACCAATCCCACCGTGCGCCTGGTGGATGTTGAAAAAGCAGCGCAGTTTGCTAAAAAGCACAAACTCATTTCCATCATCGACAACACGTTCGCCACTCCCGTTCTACAGCAGCCCATCAAACTCGGATACGACATGGTGGTGCACAGCGCAACCAAAGCCCTGGCCGGCCACTCCGATGTGATCGCCGGTGTGGCGGTTGGAAACAAAAAATGGATGGAGCGGGTGCAGCACATGGTGATTTATCTGGGCGGCTCCATGGACCCGGAAGCGGCGTACTTGCTGAATCGCGGAATCAAGACGCTGGGGCTGCGCGTGCGAAAGCAATGCGAGAATGCCATAGCGGTGGCAAAATTCCTGGAGAAACATCCGAAAGTGGCGCGCGTTTTTTATCCCGGGTTGCCTTCGCATCCGGACCACCAATTGGCCAAGAAGCAAATGCGCGGATTCGGCTCCATGCTCGCATTCGATCTGAAAGGCGGCTTGCCGGCGGCGCGGCGCGTTTGCGATCGCGTGCAGTTGTTCTTGCTGGCTGCCAGCCTGGGCGGCGTGGAGTCGCTGGTGGTTTTGCCGGCGTATACCTCGCACTACAACATGAGTGAAGAAGAATTGGCGCGTGGTGGCGTGACTCCGGGGATGGTGCGCGTGTCTATTGGCATCGAGGACGCCGAAGATCTAATCGCTGATTTGCAGCAAGCGCTCGCTTAGTTTTCTTTTCTCCCAAAATTCAAATCAAAGGCGCCCGCGAAGATCCGCGGCCGCTACAAAACCATGACTACGCTTTCGCCGGGACGGGAACGGAGTTGGCGTATTCGTCCTTTACGGGGAGCATGGACTTCACGATGTCTTCGAGTTCGTGGGAGCTTTGCGCGTCGTCCGGATAATTGTGGACGGTGGTCTCGAAGGTGCCGCCGTGCTTGGAGCGGACGCTTTGCAGCTCTTCCTGCAAACGGACGGCGATGCGCTTGGCGTTGATCGTATCGGTTTCGGGGAGGACCAGGCCGAAAAGATCGGGAGCGAGGTGATATATGGAATCGGTGGGGCGCAGCTTGCGGGACATAGCTTTGGCGGCGTCGCCGAGGGCGGAGGCGTTGTCGCCGGCGGCGGAGGCGCCGCCGACTTTGGCGCGGACCAGCAGCAGGCTGAGATTTTTCTGCATGGTCATGGCGCGGCGATACTCCATGGTGAGGCGATCCCAGAAATGGTTGACGTCCGGCATGGTCTGGAGCAAGTCGGTGCTGGCTTGCAGGCGCAGCTCGATGTTGCGCTCGAGTTCTTCGAGAATTTGCTGCTTGAGCTTGCGGACGGTGCTCTGGCGCTCGAGCAAGTAGCCGATGAAGAGAAGGGTGAGCGCGCAGAAACCGAAGAAGGCCACGCGCAGGGTCCACTTATTGCCGAAGTCCGAGTGAACAAAGACGAGCGGGTACATGAAGACGGCCAGGCCACTGGCCAGCACGAAGACGAAGACCGCGGCCATGATGGTGAGCTGGAGCTCGCGGCGTTCGAGACGATCGAGTTCTTGGCGATTGATGGTTGCCATTGCTGTTTCCACCTGGCGAATTGAGAGACGGGCAGCGCCCGAAAAAGCGATTCGGTGCGTCTTGACAATGTTGGCGGGGAGAGATGCGTGGCGCAATAGGCTCGCGGTACAGGCGTTGCGGAAGCGATAACGGATTTCTGCAGGCGCGAAGCTGGGCGCTTGAGGCCGGGACACAGAAATCCGCTCTTGCCACCGACGAGATTCGGAGGCTTGAGGGCAGGGTCGATACCCCCACCCGGGTGTTTTCGGAAAAGAGGCTGCAAACGATTGAAAACAAAGGAAACGAACGTCGAAAAGGGCGCAAAGAGACGACAAGGAGGCTCCAGGCCGCTGCAAACAAAAGAGTTGGCAGGTTTGAGCACTCGAGGACTGGGAAAAGGCGCAACACAGAGGCCACGGAGTGAGAAGCGCAGAGCTCGCAGAGGGGGCAATGGGTGGCGGCCCGCTGCGCCGGGTAGACGGGGAGGGAGCTTCGAGATTTGGGCCGGGACGGGGGCGACCATGGGGAAGGGTAGCGCGGGGGTTTATTAGAAGTAAAGTAAAAGTCAGCGAATGGCGGAATTTCGGGGTCGAACGGCTATTAGGAGCAGCGAACGGCGACGAGCCGATCCCAAGAATTCATGAGACCCAAGACGCTAGCGGTTGAAGTTAGCTCTAAACCCGAACCTTGCAAATCAAAAGGTCCGGCACCCTACGTCGCTTCCCGCGCTCAAGCCTGCGCCAACCGCCCAGGCATTTTTGCTCCGTCGTTGTCAGGCGGATCAGAAGGTCAACTTTGCGCCGAGTTGAAGTACACGACCTCCGGTGGCATTCGTGATTTGACCGAAGCTGTTGCTGCCCAGCGTCGTCCCAGTCGCGCCGCCGCCGTTGGAGGCGAAGAAGAACTGCGGCGTGTTTGTCGCGCCAAATGCTTCCAGGCGCAGATCCAGATTGAAACGTTCCGTCATCCTTATCGACTTCGACAGTGCAGCATCCAGATCGAAAAAGGCGGGGCCGCTAAGGTAGTTTCGCCCCACGTTGCCGAATGTAGCGCCCGCCGCAGGGGCGAAGCTCGAGGTCGTGAACCACGGGTTACCGGGGCCGATCCCGTGCAGGATTTGCACCGGAGCAACTAAATTGGGCGTTTGCGTGTTGTTAGGGGCGTTAAGCGAATTCGAGGGAGCAGTAAAGTAGAGGGGAAGGCCGGACATGATCGTCATAAAGCTGGACACGCGCCAGCCACCCAGGATGGCGGCGCCCACTCCCGACGAAGCCAGGCTCTTACCCTTTCCAAACGGCAAATCGTACACAATGCTCTGCACAAAGGTCTGCGTACGATCGAAGTCGTTGCGGGCATAATCGCGGCGTTGATTGATGTAGAACGAGAGGCCCCCATCGTCCCCCGTTTGAAAGCCCATTCCTTTAGCAAATGTGTAAGCCGTCGTGGTTGCGAAACCGCCCGAGAAATGCCGGTCAAACTTCACCTGCAGGGCGTGGTAGCTGGACGAATATCCGGCAAAGAGGAGATTCGTGCTTGCCGTTCGCCCGAAGGCAGCCTCCGGAAGTAAACCATTCGCTTTCTTGGGATCGACGGAGACTACGGTAGCAGCGTTGAGGTTGTAATTGACCACTGTGTCCACGCTGTGATTGCCAACGTAAGCTAAATCGAGTACGAAGCGCCCAGGCAGCGTTTGCTGGATCGCCAAGTTCCAGGATTCCACGTACGGGTTCTTGAAGCTGGGATTCACGACAAAGAGATTAGAGTTTTTGAGCGTCGCCGCGGCCGCCGCGCTGCTCGCACTGGTGATGACGCCGTTCGACGGAACCACCGGGAGGATAAGTGAGGGGAACCCTTTGTCGAAAGTAGCCGGAGTTACCCCATCAGGAAGCACCGCTGGGCCAAAACTCGCAACTGCGGGATTGAAGGCATTGTTGGCGCGCACGGGGAAATTATAGGCGTAGCTGTTGTCCGGGAATGGAGTGTAGCTGATACCAAATCCCGCGCGAACGACGGTCGATTCCTTTAAACGGTAGGCGAGCCCGAGACGGGGCGCGAAATACTTGTAATGCGTCGCGATTCCCAGATCGTCCGGATTGCCGCCTACGCCGCTGACGACGAGCGTATTGTTCGCGGGATTGTAATTTGAAAAGCCCTCTGGCTTCACCGGCGTGGCAGGCGGATAGAACTCCCAGCGGACACCCAGATTCGCCGAGAATTTGGGAGTGACCCGCCATTGATCTTGCGCAAAGGTAAAGAGTTGCCAGGCACGGTAGTTCGGGAAGAAGGTTGCAAGATCACGTCCGGCCTGGTTCGGCACATCGAGGAGAAAGCTGGCGAAGTCGTTTGCAAAGCTAGTAGTGGAGGCGCCCGCTTTGGTAGTGGGGCAGCCGGGGCTGGTATCCCCGAGGGCGCAGTTGCGCGCTGTCTGGCCGTCGGCGAAAGTATAGACGCCGCGCGGGCTGAACGTCTGCTCCTGCAGCAAAGCATCGCGAACGCGGCGCAGGTCGCCGCCAAACTTAAGGGTGTGGTTGCCCAGAATCTTCGTCCAGGTGTTCGCGAAGTCGATATTTGTTTCTGACCTGATCCATGGCAAGCTCGCTGAAAAGCCAATCAGAGGAGGATTGCCGCCAATTAAACCATTAATCGTTACGCCCACGATGCCGCTGGTTATCCCCTTATCCAAGTTAACGCCAGGAATGCCGAGCGTTGTGGATGTATCCGTGCCGAAATCGGTGTTATGCGCCTCGTTGTGGTACCACGCCACACCAACGCGAAACTCCGCCACAAGGGTATTTGAGAAAAAGCGATTGTAGTTAAGACCGATGCTATAGGTGTTTTGGATGCCGCTCCCTTCAAAGTTGCCTTGCGCCGGTCCGCCGGCTACGCCGAATATGGGGGCCTGGAATATTTGTGGGCGCTGAAAGCTGAATCGCGCGCTCAGGCGGTCTTTATCGGTAAGGTTGGCATCCATTTTGGCATCCACGAAATCGGTATCTTTGTGAAAAGGCAGAAGAGCGAAGTAGTTGTTGGTGCTCTGCGCGTTAATCGGGGTCGGCAACAGCGCCATGAGCTTAGCGGAGATGGGGTTAATCAAGGCCGACGGAACCATATTCTTGCAGCCTGCCGGATTGGTGCAAGCTGGATTGAACGCATCCACCTGGGTCCCGTTTGGGCCAGGTACGGTAGTGCCTGGAGCGGACCTGGCGATCAACTGCGTACGGCCCGTGCCGTCCGGACTGCTAAAAGGATTGTAGATTGGCGTCGTCGAAGCGCTCAGGTCTCCCGAGCGAAAGGCCATGGTAGGGATGCTGGTGGTGTTTGCGTTTGCTTCATGATCATAAACTTTCAGATAGTCGGCGAAGAAGAAGAGCTTATTCTTCTTGATCGGCCCACCGATATTGCCCCCAAAGTAGTTGTAGGCCAGATGTCCCACCGACTGATCGAAAAAGTTGCGGGCGTTGAAATAGTTGTTGCGGACAAATTCATAGGCAGCGCCGTGGAAGCTGTTGGTTCCGGACTTCAAGATGACATTTACAACGGCGCCACTCGCGCGGCCCAGCTCCGCGTCGAAATTACTCGTGGAAACGTCCACGGTCTGAATGGCTTCGAGTGGCGGCACCAGGATCTGCAGAAGGCCGGTGCGTTCGTTGTCGTCAATACCTTCGATCTGGTAGTTGTTGCCTTCGCGCAGTTGGCCGTTGACTTCCGTCTGGAGGGAGCTACTTGCATTGAAGAACTGCGAGTGCTGGAACGTGGCGCGAGTCGTGCCGGGGACTATGTTCAGGAGGTTTTGGTAATTGCGATTGGTGCCCAGCGGTACGTTCTCCGTTAGCACCTCTTCGATCTTGCGCCCCGTGTCCGCTCGCTCGGTCTGGAGGATGGGAGTGTCCGCCTCCACGGTGATGGTTTCTGAAACGTTTCCAGGCTCAAGGAGCAGGTCGACGCGTTCGGTGCTGTTCACGACCAGATCGATCCTGGCTCTCGACGCGCGTTTGAATCCTGGTTGCTCCGCGGTGACCGTATACGTGCCCGGCGGTAGATCCGGAAGGACATAGTTGCCGCTTTCGTTCGTTTGCGATGTATGGCTGATGCCCGTGTTCGTTTCCGTGATGGTCATCTTCGCGTTGCCAACCGCGGCTCCGGAAGAGTCCGTCACCGTTCCTAGCAAGGTGGCGTTAACCGCTTGACCCGCGACAGGTGTAGAAAATCCCAGGAGGATTGTTGCGAGCAACATGACCATGCCGAGAGGCCACAGGTTGACCGGGCCGGGTTTGGCAGCCGACGGCGCAGACCCTTTGCTCTTGACTTCGCCAAACGTACCCCCGCTAAACATCCAAAGGGAAAAGGAAGCACACAGGTTTTTCATCACACACCCCACGTCGTTTTCGAAGAAACTCCAGATCGCCGAGGAGGGCGCTGGAACTGGTTCCACACCCTATCTGAGCAAAAAGCGTCTGTCAAGTCAGAATCTGCAAAACCGCTGTGCAAGAACGATTTTGTGACTTCTTACTCAGAAGCGCCCGCAGGGCCGCGTGTCACCCTGTTTACTGCCGGCGCGCTGATGTGTGCTAAACTTGCGCAGGTAACGAAGATCGAGGGCCTCGCCCCACAAACCGAAGGCGAGGCGCAAAGGCGACGAGAACCCCAATTGCGATGGAAGCAGTTCCAGAAAAAACGACCATTCGCGAGGTAGCGCGCGCCGCGGGCGTAGGGATCGGGACGATTTCGCGGGTGCTGAACTCCAGCTCGCAGGTTAGCCGGAAAACGCGCGCGCAGGTCCTTGATGCGATCCGGCGTCTGGGATTTCGCCCCAATGCGCAAGCCCGCCGGATTCTCAAGCGACGCGCGGAAATGGTCTGCTTTCTCCTGAGCAACCGCGACTTTCTGCATCCTTTTCATGCGCGCATCCTGCAAGGCGTTGAATCCTACGCCAGCGGCTTGAAGCAACACGTGTTGTTCGCCGCGCTACATTATTCCCCGCGAACACCTCCGGACAGAATCGATCTGCCTCCCGTCCTCCAGGAGCGTGGCTTGATTGACGGAGTGATTCTGGCCGGGACGATTTATCCGAATCTGCTGCGCAGGATGGGATCCATCCATATGCCCTTCGTCGCTTTCAGTAACAATGTGGTGGGAATTGACGAAGAGCAGCAGTTCGATCAAGTGGGGTTCGACGATTTCAACGGGGCGCTGCACGCGACGCGCTACCTTATCAGCGAGGGGCATCGCCAGATTGTTTTCGCCGGAGACATTTCCTACCCCTGGCTTCATCGCCGGTTCGAGGGTTACCGGCGGGGAATGCGCGAGAAGAAGCTGAAGGCGGTTTTGATCATGGCGCAGAATTCCCAGAGTTTCGTGGACTTCGGCCAGAAGAGCGCCGGGCGAATCCTGGCGCAGAGGACGCGACCCACGGCGGTGGTAGCCGGCAACGACGAAATTGCCTACGGACTGTGGCGTACGTTGTCGCGGCACGGAGTGAAAGTGCCGGAGCAGGTTAGCCTGGTGGGATTCGACGATCGCGAGGAAGCGCTTCTTATGGATCCGCCGCTTTCCACTGTGCGCGTGCAGAAAGAGGAGATCGGCGAAACCTGCATGAAGATGCTGCTCGAGCGCCTACATCATCCGCAAATGGCCTTCAGCCAGCGGATTCTACCGACCCACTTCGTCGTCCGCGGAACCGTGCGCCGGCTTCAATAGATATCCAGCTAGCCGACGTAATTAGCCTACATTGCTGACAGTTCGCTCAAAATCGCGGCGAGCGCCTCGCGCACACCCTGCGCAGAGTCCACAGCGAACACTCGGGGCTTCAACGCTCGCAGCGCCTTACCGATCCCATCCTGCAATCTTTCTATCCTTTGCACGCTCGGTTCGACCGACGTGGCGAAGATCCGCTCCTGCACAATGGCCGGCGTCTGAAGGAAGTCGCACCGCAGGTAGAACACCTTAAAATTGCCCCCTGCCGGCGGAGCGATCTCGATCGGTTTTCTGGAGCCGAGTTCCATCGGCGCGCTAATGACGAGAAGAGCTCGCAGCGCCGCGTCCCTTCCGGCCCCGTCCAGCCGCCGCGCCATTTCGCTCGAGAAAAACTGCCCGAACTCCTCTCCTTGCGCAAGATCATGCACGTCGATCACCGTCACGGAATTTGCCGCCATCGCCTCTTTCAAACTCGTCCACGACACTTGCCCCTGCTTAATATCCTGCTGGTCGAAAATCACGCTCCTGCGCGCGAAATCGAGCAGCGACACGCCGACGGTGCCATTCTCAACCCCCAACTGGGCGAATGTTTTCAGGATCGGCAGGAAGACGCCGAGCCGATCGGTATACAGCTTGGGGCGGCGCCGCTCGCTCGGATACGGCGTTAGGTTTTCCAGAATTTCCAGACGGATTTGCCGGCCGGCCTGCACAGGGAGGTGCAGGCGTCCTTGAATATTCGGAAGGAGGAATGCGTCGAGCCCTTCCGGCTGTGGGTCACAGAATTCGACCGCGGGCAAATCCCGCCACGATCCCCGCAGCGGATCATGCTTCAATGGCGCGACGTGCACTCGCTCCGCAGTGAGGCTGTGCGCGCCTCGGCCGGTATAGTAGAACGCGATTGTCGCCTTGTACTCGCCAGGCAGCAGGAAGATTTGCCACGATATGCGGACCACGTACTGACGGAAGGCCGGTTTGGCGTCCTTCAACTCCTTGCCGCCATAATTTCGGTAGGTGTTACCTTGCTGGTCGGTGATTTCCACCAGCGCGACCGCTTGACCTTCGCAACAGCGCTTTACCAACTCATTGCCGTCAAGGTCTACTTCCACGCGGACGGCAATCCTCTGGTGCAAGGTGAGTCGCGGCGAAGTAATTCGCGGGCGCCATGGCAATTCAGCCTTCGCGCCTTGTGCTATCCATTGCTGAAAGGGCACCGCCGCGAACGCAGCGTCCACTGGGCGGTTTTGCGCGTGAGCGAACGGGACACACGCTAACCCGCACAGTGCGACGAGCGCTGCCCTACGCGTCATATCACCTCCGTGGCGGCCGAACCTGGCGGAACATGCGTGGACCTCCGGGGCGCGAGTCTAGCGCAAAATGGGTGGGCTGCGCGCGCCGGGCGTAAAAGGGGGGCGTAGCTTGACGGAGGGCCGGGGAGCTTATACCATTTGGCCGCCGAAGTAGCGAAAGTCCATTCTGGGTGCCAGGGGAAGTTGTCGGGGGAGCCGGGAGTGCGTTGCGTTGCACTGGAACAGTCCGGGGGACTGGTCTGGTTCGGAGCGAACCGGAATCCCTATTGTCTTGCCTGTTGTTGAAGCCGCGAACGAATTGTAACCTTCGTAACTTCAAATCCATCAACGAATTAGAGTGAGGTCCTGTCGACTGTTACAGGATATTCACATTCGATTGACGCAACAGTAAGACGGGGCAATTACCTTCCATCGGCAGAGTGGTCGCAAACTCACCGGTATGGGTTGAATTTCGTTTCAAAGAGAGAGGCGATGAAAAAATTTGCAGCACTAACACTGTCGATTTTTCTGACTTACGGAACGGCGCTAGCGGATACACCGAAAGACGCCGACGCGCAACCCGCAAAGGCAGCTAAGGCTGCGAAAGCGGCGAAAGCGAAAGCGGCGGAGGCATCGGAGGCGAAGTTTGCCGCGGAGCTGGAAGAGTTGCGGCAGACCTTGCAGGCGCAACAGGAGCAGTTGCAATTACTGAAGGAGGAGCTGGCCAAGCGCGACCGGCAGATTGACGCGGCACGCGATGCGGCGTCGGCGGCCAACGTTCGCGCGACAGAGGCGAGCAGCAAGGCTGCGGAAGCGGTGAGCACGAGCGCGGAAGTGAAGAGCGCGGCGGGCTCGTTGAATTCGACGGTGAATGATCTGAAGGTTAGCAACGAATCGCTGCGAACGACGGTAGCGACGGCGCAGGCTGACGCGAAGAAGGCAGACGAGACGGGGCCGGCGTCGATTCGCTACAAGGGCATCACCATTACGCCGGGAGGTTTCATCGCGGCGGAAACGGTGTCTCGAACCCACGCCACTGGCGCCGACATCAACAGTACCTTCACGGGTATCCCGTATCCCAACAATGCGCTGAGCAGGATAAGCGAGAACGAATTTTCCGGTCGCCAGTCCCGACTCTTCGTATTGCTCGACACGAACATCGCAAACACAAAGGTCACGGGCTATTACGAGGGCGATTTCCTCGGCACCGGCGTGACCTCCAACAATCGCCAGAGCAACAGCTACGTCTTCCGCCAGCGTCAGTTGTGGGCCAGGGCTGCTTGGGAAAATGGATTCGCCATCTCAGGCGGACAGATGTGGAGCTTTGTGACCGAGAGTAAGAAGGGCATCGAAAACCGTCAGGAAGCATTTCCGCTCCAGATCGACGCGCAGTACATCGTAGGCTGGGCGTGGCAGCGTGCCTACGGCTTCCGCGTGGTCAAGAGTTTTGAGAATAAATTCGCGGTGGGGTTGTCGATCGAAGGCCCACAGACCACTTATACCGGTCACGGCTCCGGCAACAACTTCTTCTTCAATATCCCTGGCCAAGGCGGAGGTCTTCTCAACTTTGTTGACACCAACGGGTATACAACAAACAAGTCGCCTGACTTCCTGGTTAAAGCCACATTGGATCCGGGATGGGGCCACTATGAAGTAGTAGGCATTCTCAGCCCCTTCCGCAGCCGCGTTTATCCGTGCGGCGCTCTTCCCCTTCCAGCAGTCTTCCCGACCGCCACTTGCCTTACCGCAACTTCGGTCACGGGCGCGTTCAACAATTCGACCGTGGGAGGCGGAGTCGGAGCAACAGGACGATTCCCGGTCATCGCCAAGAAACTCGACCTGGTTGCGCATTTCCAGGGAGGAGATGGCATCGCTCGCTACAGCTCGGCGCAATTGGCTGACGTAACGGCGCGGCCGGATGGCACGCTTGTTCCGATCCGTTCTGCGGCGTGGCTGGGCAGCTTGGAGGGTCACCCCACTCCGAAGCTCGACCTGTACGCCTACGCCGGTGGCGAATATGCCGCCCGCACGGCATACACTTTCACGAATGCGGCAGGTCATCCCGTTCCGGTCGGCTACGGCTCGCCTCTGTTCAACAACTCGGGTTGCACCACCGAAGGCTTCCCGCTAACGCAACCCGGAGCCACTGCCGCCTCGCCCTTCCCGCCGATCCCAAGCCCGGCCGGCCCGCAAAGCGCAGGCACTTGCACCGGCGACATCCACCAGATCGTCGAAGGCACGTTGGGATTCTGGTATAAGCCCTACAACGGTGCCAAGGGCCGCTTGCAGTTTGGTGTTCAATACTCCTACTTTGAAAAGGTCGGATGGTCAGGGAACAACGCCAGCGTCACGACCGGCCTGGTCGGGCCGAGCCAGCGTCCGAAGGCCATCGACAATGTGGTGTTCACCTCTTTCCGTTATTACATACCCTAGATTTAGAAGTTAAGGTTGTTAGTCGAAGGGCAGCTCTTCGGAGCTGCCCTTTCTCTTTATTAGCAGAGGAGGGAGAGGCGTTAAATTGCGCCCCGTCAATGGCTTGAAGGGATTCAACAGAAGGTACGCCGATTGTAACAATGCTGTAACACAGGAGGGGGACACTAGGGGCATCCGAGCCGGTAAATCGTGAAGATGGAGAGAAATACATGAAGCGAATCGTAGGCGCGAGCGTAGTTATACTCACTCTTTCAATAATGGCAGCTGTTTTGGTGCATGCCGCGCTTTCTATCAATGGGGCTGGCGCGACGTTCCCGTATCCCGTGTATTCGAAATGGTTCGATGAGTACCAGAAGAAGAATTCCCAGGTTCAGATCAACTATCAATCCATCGGGTCAGGCGGCGGAATCAAACAGGTAACGGAGGGCACGGTCGACTTTGGAGCCTCCGACGGGCCCATGAACGACGAGCAGTTGAAGGCATTTCAGGATAAGCATGGATTTGGGATTTTGCATTTTCCGACAGTGATGGGCGCGGTGGTGCCAACGTACAACGTTCCCGGCGTGACTTCGGCACTGAATTTTACCCCGGACGCACTGGCAGGAATTTTCTTGGGGAGAATCACGAAGTGGAACGACCCAGCGATAGCGGGGACGAACAAAGGGGTGAACCTGCCGGCGGCGGACATTGTTGTAGTGCACCGTTCGGATGGCAGCGGCACAACCTATTGTTGGACGGATTATCTATCGAAGGTTAGCGATGAGTGGAAGACCAAGGTTGGCAAAGGCACCTCGGTCAACTGGCCTGTGGGACTGGGTGGCAAAGGGAATGAAGGTGTGACTGGACAGATCAAGAATGCGCCGAATTCGATCGGCTACGTGGAATTGATCTACGCAGTTTCCAACAATATTCCGTATGGCAGCGTCAAGAATTCGTCTGGGAGCTTCATCAAAGCGGATCTAGCAAGCGTCAGCGCCGCCGCGGCCGCTGTGGCCAAGACGATGCCCGACGATTTTCGCGTTTCGATCACGAATCCGCCGGGCGAGACAGCTTATCCGATTGCCACCTTTACGTGGCTGCTGATTCCAGAGAAATTTTCGGATTCGGCGAAGCGCGATGCGATCAAGGGGTTCGTGAACTGGATGCTTGTGGACGGGCAGAACTACGCGGAGGCGTTGTCTTACGCGAAGCTGCCTAACGAAGTGATCGCCAAGGAGAAGAAAGCGCTGGGAAAGATTCAGTAAGCCGGCGCAGTTCTGGGGAATATGGCGGCAACTACGACGGTTCCGAGCGCGAGCCCGATAACAGGCTCGCGCTCATTTCTGCGGAAGCTGCGCGAAGGAGATGAAATCGCGCGGCTGATTACCTTTTTGTTTGCGGTGTCGACGGTGCTGGTCACGCTGTTGTTGATTATTGAATTGTGGCGGGACTCCGCGCTGGCACGGCACAAGTTTGGACTGCAATTCTTTTTCACTCGCGTGTGGGACCCGATTGCGGAGCAGTTCGGCGCGTTGCCGTTTATCTACGGGACGTTAGTCACGGCGACCGTTTCGCTGGTGATTGCGGTGCCGCTGGGAATCGGCGCGGCGATTTTCCTGGCTGAGCTTGCACCGGCGCGACTGTCCGACTCACTGGAATTTTTCATCGATCTGCTGGCCGCGGTGCCGAGCGTTATCTACGGCCTGCTGGGCGTTTTTATTGTAGTACCGTTGATGCGGGACTACGCGCAGCCCGCGCTGAAGAAAACGCTGGGATTTTTGCCGTTGTTTTCCGGACCGGCGTATGGGGTCGGATTTCTTACGGCAGGCATCGTGCTAGCTATCATGGTGATCCCGTACATTATTTCGGTGTCGCGCGAAGTATTGATGTCCGTGCCGCGGGACCAGCGGGAGGCGGCGCTGAGCTTGGGCGCAACGCGCTGGGAATCGACCTGGAAGGTGGTGGTGCCGTTTGCACGAACGGGCATTACGGGATCGATATTTCTGGCTTTGGCGCGAGCTCTCGGCGAGACAATGGCGGTGACAATGGTCATCGGGAACACGCCGACGATTAGCGCGTCGCTCTTTTCGCCCGGGTATTCGATTGCGGCGGTGATCGCAAACGAGTTCACGGAAGCGACCGGCGATCTTTATCTGTCGGCACTGATCGAATTGGGCCTGGTGCTGTTTCTACTGACATTCTTGTTGAACGGACTGGCGCGGTTGCTGATTGTGATCACTTCGCAGCGCGGCGGCGGGACGGCTCACGCATGAGCCCGAGGCTACGCTGGAGGAAGTTTGTAAGCGGCTTCATGCTGACGATGACCGGGGTGTGCGCGCTGGTAGCCGTCAGCGTTCTGTTTTTCATTCTTGGATACCTTGTCTATCACGGCGGAACGTCGATCAACTGGAGCTTCTTCACGAAGTTGCCGAGGCCGGTGGGAGAGAGCGGCGGCGGCATGGCCAATGCCATTGTGGGCAGCGCAAAGATGTTGTTGGTCGCTTCGTTGCTGGGCGTGCCGATTGGCTTTCTGGGGGCGATTTATCTGGCGGAATTCAGCAGCAGCAAAGTGGCGTTTGTCGTGCGGTATGCCGCGGATTTGCTGAATGGCGTGCCGTCGATCGTGATCGGGATTTTTGCGTACGGCCTGGTAGTGTTGCCGTTCAAGCATTTTTCGACCCTGGCGGGCGGCTTCGCGCTGGGCCTGATGATGATTCCCATCACGCTGCGCAGCACGGAGGATTTCTTGCTGGCAGTGCCACGCGCGCTGCGAGAGGCGGCAATGGCGCTGGGGGCGAGCAAGTGGAAGACGATCGCGACGGTGATTGTGCCGGCGGCTTATCGCGGCATTCTTACGGCTGTGCTGCTGGCATTTGCCCGCGTGGCGGGAGAAACGGCGCCGCTGCTGTTCACGGCTTTAGGAAACCGGTTCTGGAGTCCGGGGTGGAACCAGCCAACGGCGTCGCTTCCGGTGGCGATTTTCAATTATGCTGTGTCGCCGTATGAGGATTGGCACCGGCAAGCGTGGGCCGCGGGCCTGGTGTTGCTGGGATTGATTCTGGTCATTAATATTGTAGCGCGGGCGGTTCTAGCTCGCGGCATCGCGGTTCCGAGGGCGTAATATGCATGCATCCGTGAGGCCAGCTGTGTCTGTGAACATTACACCAAGCCAGACCGGGACGATCGGCCGAGAGACGACAGCGGCGCTGCCGATGCGCATGAACGTCAGCAAGGTCAATTTTTTCTATGGGCCGAAGCAGTCGCTGTTTGACATCAACCTGGGAGTGGCGACGAGCAAGGTTACGGCGCTAATCGGCCCATCGGGCTGCGGGAAGTCGACGCTGCTGCGGACACTGAACCGCATGCACGAGACGGTGCGTCACGCACGGCTGGAAGGCGAGATCACGCTGGATGGACAGAACATTCTGGCGCAAGATGTGACACAGTTGCGGCGGCGGGTAGGCATGGTGTTTCAGCGGCCAAACCCGTTTCCGAAATCGATTTTTGACAATGTGGCGTACGGGCTGCGAATTAATGGATCCAAGCTGCCGATTTCGGATGCAGTAGAGAAAAGTTTGCGGCACGCGGCGCTGTGGGATGAAGTAAAGGAGCATTTGCACAAATCGGCGTACGAACTTTCCGGCGGGCAGCAACAGCGGCTGTGCATTGCGCGAGCTTTGGCGGTGGAGCCGGAGGTATTGTTGCTAGACGAGCCGTGTTCGGCGCTGGATCCGATCAGCACGGCAAAGATCGAAGAGTTGCTGGTGCAGTTGAAAGACCTTTGTACGATCGTGATTGTGACGCACAACATGCAGCAAGCGGCGCGCGTGAGCGACTTCACAGCATTCCTGCTGATGGGGCAGTTGATCGAATTCAGCCCGACGCCGCAGTTATTCACCACGCCTGGGGATGCGCGCACAGAAGCGTATATCACGGGCCGCTTTGGCTGAACGTGGGGGCAGTTCGAATTGGGCCAGCAGTTCCGGGGTCTGAAGGGATCGATTCATGGAACGTCACTTCGAGCGAGATCTGAACGAATTGAAAGAGCGGCTGCTGTGGATGGGCAGCCTGGCGGAGCGCGCCGTGCATCAAGCGGTGCATTCTGTGCTGGATTCCGACGAGCAACTTGCCAAGCGCGTTTTGGATGAAGAGGATGCGATCAACGAACTGCAGATGGAGATCGACGATCGCGTGGTGCAGCTATTGGCGCTGCACCAGTTGATGGCTACGGACCTGCGGCTGGTGCTGGCAGTGTCTCGCATCAACAACGACCTGGAGCGCATCGGAGACCAGGCGGTGAACATCGGGCAAGCCTCGTTGCGTATTTTGCGGCACCCTCGGGTGAAGCCGTATGTGGATTTGCCGCGCATGAGCGAAGTCGCCGAAGAGATGATGCGCGATGCGCTGAACGCCCTGGTGCGGCGCGATGTGGAGCTGGCGCAAAAGGTTCTGGCGATGGACGACCAGGTAGACCACTTCCGCGACCAGATCTTTCGGGAGTTGCTTACCTACATGATGGGAGACTCGAGCGTGGTGTTCCCGGCGTTTGAGCTAATCCTGGTGGCGAAAAACCTGGAACGCATCGGCGACCACGCAACAAATATTGCCGAGGATGTGATCTACATGGTGCAAGGTCAGGACGTGCGCCATCCGACGGTTGACCGACGCTAAGCCGCTGGTGATTTTCGGTTGCGGCTTCCCCACACGAATAAGAGCACTCCAACCAGCAAGCTCACGATGCTGATTATCGCGCCGAGGGTTCTGTCCCGTGTGCGCGTGAAACGGGCTGAGATGCGTGATTGCCCGGCCGGTATCGGGACGATCATTTGGCCGGAATCGTCTGCCGCGTCGGGTTGCACG
>Ga0210409_10002313_pt1 | contig 22832 bp, 14 predicted proteins | sample IncBWH17MmetaG_FD_161649 | JGI IMG/M metagenome (GOLD analysis project Ga0210409, IMG submission 161649) | Forest soil microbial communities from Barre Woods Harvard Forest LTER site, Petersham, Massachusetts, United States - Inc-BW-H-17-M | ecosystem: Environmental > Terrestrial > Soil >...
CTCCGATTGCAACTTTCTTCGACGTCTTCATCGTTTCCTGCCGAGTTTGTTCCGGGTTGCACTGGTCCCGAACGGTTCCGGGGCAGTCCCGGCTCCGGTGGGGACTTTCGCCAACAACCTCAAGATAAACGCGATACCCAATCGATTATGTTGCGGTCGCCCTGTTTGCACGCAGAACAAGAACCGGCAAAAGGTCTCACTGGATAAGTTACGTTCGACAGGGCTGGGAAGTTCCCGCGGAGGTAGATAAGGGCAAGAATCACCCCTGTTCCCAAGCCGGTGAACCGGGTGCAAACCCGCAATTATAACCTTCAACATGCCCGGACATTCAGCAAGATTTTACGATTCGTGGAGGCGGCGCAAGGCAACCCATTAGGGCTTCGGTGGATTCACAATACACTCTAGAGGCAAGACTTAACCTTGCCTTGCCGGCCTGAAAGACCGTACAATTTAAAGACGCGTGTGTCGGTAAGGAGTGCCCCCGTCATGACCCAGGTAGTTTCCCGTCACCGTCTTATCGCCCTGCTCGCCACTCTGTGTGTTTGCCTGGTGGGGCTTACGACCGTCTACGCGCAGGAAGACAAGTCCGCACCTCCGGATAATGCAGCCGCGAAATCTGGTTCGGATACTGCTGCGAAAGCTGCCGACCAATCCGTCGCCAAGGCCGATGCGGACGCACAAGATTCCGGCAAGCGCGCGGATGAGACGTCTGCGAAGCCAGTCAAGGCGGCAAAGGGTCAAGGCGATGCTGTCGATCCGTTGAAGCGTCCTCTGAGCGCTCAGGAGAAGAAGGCAAACGAGAAGCGGTTCAAGCAAGAGGTCAGCGGCGCTTACAAGAAGTGGCTCGACGAAGATGTTCGCTGGATCATTACCGACGAAGAACGGTCCGCGTTCAAACAGCTTTCCAACGACGAAGAGCGCGACCAGTTTATTGAAGCCTTCTGGCAACGCCGCGATCCCACGCCCGACACCATCGAAAACGAATTCAAAGAAGAACACTACCGTCGTATTGCTTATGCGAACGAGCATTTCGCTGCGGGCATTCCGGGATGGAAAAGCGATCGCGGGCGCATGTACATCATGTACGGTCCTGCCGATGAGATCGACTCGCATCCGTCAGGCGGCACCTACGAGCGGCCGATGGAAGAGGGTGGCGGCGAGACTTCGACCTACCCATTTGAAGACTGGCGTTACCGGTACCTAGAGGGAATCGGGCAGGAAGTGATCATCGAGTTCGTGGACACCTGCATGTGCGGCGACTTCCACATGACCATGGACCGATCCGAAAAGGACGCTCTGCTGTATACGCCGAACGCCGGGTTGACCCTTTACGAGCAGATGGGCATGTCGTCAAAGGCGGACCGTTTCAACGGCGGTCTGGAGCGGTTGGGCGCAGGGCCGTTCAACTCCGATCTGCAATCGAAGGAATTCGATCGGTTGGATCAGTTTGCGAAGCTCAACAAGCCTCCGGCAGTGAAGTTCAAGGACCTGGAAGAAATCGTCTCGCACAAGATCACGGTGAACCTGATGCCGTTCGACGTGCGCGCTGATTTCGTGAAGGTCACGAGTGACACAGTGCTGACCCCGGTAACGATTCAGATCAAGAACCGGGATATCACCTTTGCGAATAAAGAGGGCGTCCAGCGTGGGACCGTCAACATCTTTGGGCGGGTGACGACACTGAGTGGCCGCATCGCGCAGACCTTCGAGGACACGGTTCAGGTCGATGTGCCGGCCGAGTTGCTGCCCAAGACGGCGGAGAATTCGCAGATTTACTGGAAGGCGCTGCCCTTAAAACCCGGCCACTACCGTCTCGATATCGTGGTGAAAGACGTCAATGGCGATCGGGCAGGGAACTGGAGTAAGAGCTTGATGGTGCCGGACTTCGGTGAGGATCGGCTGGCGGCGTCGAGCTTGATCGTGGCGGACCAGATGTATCCGGTTGCGACGAAAGACATCGGAACCGGAAGTTTTGTCATCGGGACGATGAAGGTACGGCCGCGAGTGCAGCCCGCGGATGGAAAACCGATCGCGTTCAAGCGCGGCCAGAAGATGAATTTCTGGATGCAGGTCTATAACTTGACAGTAGACGAAAAAACGCATAAACCATCGGCCACGTTTTCCTACGACGTAATCAACATGGCTACCAACAAAGCAGTCGTGCACTCGACGGAATCGACAGAGCAGATGGGCAACGTGGGGGAGCAGATCACGCTGCAGAAGAGCCTTTCGGCGGCGAATCTGGAGCCCGGGATTTACCGGATCGAGATCAAAGTGAACGACAACATCTCCAAGCAGACTGTGGGACCGACGGCGACCTTCGCCGTCGAATAGGTTTGGCTTGACCCCTGGGGTGGTGTGATGTTCCAAAAGCTCGGGTTGTTGGCACTTCTGGCCGGACTGGCGCTGCCATCGCTAGCGATGGATAAGCCTGGGTCGATCTCCGGGTTTGTGCGGAGCGGGGCGGGCGTGCCCCAGATGGGCGCGATGGTCGAGGTACTCGGGATCGCCGCGCACGACCTGAAAGTCTTCACCGACGAACGCGGTTTCTACAACATCAGCAACCTGGTCCCCGGAACCTATAATCTGAAAGTCACCGCACCGTCTTTCCTTCCTTCTCTCCGCGACAAGATCGGACTTCGCTCCGGTTCAGCGATGATCGTGAACGTGACCCTGAACACATTGTTCGAGGCCATGCAGATCGCGCCGTTGCGTGGGCAGGAAGACCAGGACGAGTGGAAGTGGACCTTGCGCTCGATGGCGAACCGTCCGATTTTGCGGGTTTTGGCCGAACAGTCGCCGGTGGCGGTTGCGTCGAAAGGCGAGAAGGGCAGTCGTGACCTGAAAGCGAGCTTGTCGTTCCTGGCGGGCGCCCCGGCGGACGGGTACGACGGCGTTTCGGACATGAGCAGCGGGTTTTCTGTCTCACAGAAAGTATTTGCCAACGATTCCGTTGGCCTTGCTGCCAATGTTGGATATGGGCAGGGCGCTGGAGCAGCCATTTTAAGGACTTCGTACACGCATCGAAGCGAGAACGGCGCGCAGCCTACCGTCGCACTGACCGTCCGGCGCCTGGCGCCTCCCGATGGGGGGATGCACATGCAAGGCTTGCAGTCGGTCGGACTGACGGCTCGGGACGACATTACCGTGGGGAACGTTCTTGAGTTGAAGTTTGGCAGCGAGCTGCAGACGATCCAATTCATGGGCCGTTTTACCGCGTTCCGGCCCTTTGGGACGGCCAGTCTGCATTTGTCGCCGAACACGGTCCTGCAGTATCGATACGCGAGCTCGCGCCCGTCGAGCACGATTGCCAGCGACACGATGAATGATAGTGATGTGGGTGCTCCGGACCTGGGTGATGCCGGCCCGCGAGTGAGTATCGCGAGCTTCGCGCCGGCGCTGGAGCGCGCGCATCATCAGGAAGTCTCAGTCTCGCGACGATTCGGAAACACGAATATCCAAGCGGCCTACTTCTCGGATCAAGTGAACAACACGGTATTAACCGGTGTCGGCGCCGTGGGAGTCGGCGGCGGAGAACTGCTGCCGGATGTCGATTCGGGAACGTTCTCTTATCAAGGCCGCCACCTGGAGACCAATGGCGTTCGGCTGGTCGTGCAGCGCAAGCTTGCCACGGACCTGACGGCTACGCTCGATTATGCCTACGGTGGCGTACTCGACTTAACAAAGCCCGACGTGGAATTGCAAGACGCGCGGGAATCGCTCGCGACGGTGAGGCGGCACGCGGTCTCTGCCAAGTTGAGCGGCCATCTTCCCGGATGCAAAACCCGTTGGATGACGTCATACGGATGGATCAACGGCCGAGGGGTGACGCCGGTCGACATGTTCAACGCTTCGCCCGGTCAATCGGATCCCTATCTGAATGTCTTTCTCCGGCAGCCTCTGCCCGGACTGGGTTTCCTGCCTGTCCACATGGAGGCGATGCTGGACCTTCGCAATCTGATGGCGGAGGGGTACGTCCCGGTCATGGGAGCGGACCGGCGCACCGTTTACCTGGTGCAGTCGGCGCGATCGGTCCGGGGCGGCGTAGCATTCGTTTTCTAGATTTCTCAACCTCTGATTTTCGTCGTGGTTCTATAGCCCAAGCATTTGCGTTGATGTGTGCCTTCGGTAGAATGGCGCACTACCGAACTCGTCGGAGGTCTGACTTCGGCGATCGCGCGATTGCCACGTCCGCAGCCGCGCACAGGAAACCATTTCATAAAGAGGGAGATCGTTTGGATGCGGATTTCGGCGTTCTACCGGAGAGTCATCGTCATTCTCGCGCTGTTCATGCTGGTTGCGTCGGTGTGCGCATGCGCTCAGGAAGCTGCCAGCTATCCGCCAACGATCGTGTTCATGACGGACTTTGGAGTGGTGGATGATTCCGTAGCCATCTGTCGGGGCGTGATGTATTCGGTGATGCCGACGGTTCGCATCGTGGACCTGTCGCACGAGGTTACGCCATTCTCGATTCTGGATGGGGCGCGGTTTCTTTACGGTGTCACCCCGTATTTCCCGGCGGGAACCGTTTTTGCGGTGGTCATTGATCCCGGGGTCGGCAGCACGCGCAAAGCGGTGATCATCAAGTCGAAACGAGGGCAGTATTTCGTTTTGCCCGACAACGGACTGATCACGCTGGTTGCGCAAAGAGATGGGTTGGAGTCCGCGCGCGAGATCACGAACACCGAGTGGATGATCGGCACGGCCCTGTCTTCGACGTTTCACGGACGGGATATCTTTTCTCCGGCCAGCGCGCATCTGGCTCGCGGCGACAATTGGACGCAGGTGGGCCCGACGGTGGACATCAATTCGCTGGTGCGGCTTGATCTCGAGGCTCCCAAGATTGATGAGCAGGGCTTGCGTGGTGAGGTGATCGCGACAGATGGGCCATTCGGCAATCTCGTGACGAATGTGGATGCCGAGGACTTTTTGAAACTCGGCTATCAGCGCGGACAGAGCGTGCCGATCACGATTGGTGGCCGGAAGTTCGATTTGCCTTTTGTGAAGACCTTCAGCGATGTGCCGCTAAAGAAGCCCTTGCTTTACATTGATTCTCGCGGACACGTGGGTTTCGCGGTCAACCAGAACAGTTTTGCAGCGATATATGGCGTCAAGCCGCCCGTGAAGTTCACGGTGGACCGTCCTCGATAGGGAAGCGTTACGGAGTTGCACCCCGCCGGACAGACGAGGGCATCTCCATCCCAACACGCAAAAAGCGAGCGTGTCGGGGGACCCCGGCGTCCGTCCCCACGTGATCGGTGGTCTATCCTTGCAACGAGGCCGCAATCCGCGGCAGAACTGCCTGCAACAGCGCTTCGAATTGGACGCGGACTTTTTCGCCGGTTTCCATCACCTCCTGGTGGGTCAGGATCTGGTCCAGAATCCCCGCCGCCATGTTGGTCACGCAAGAGATGGCCAGTACCTTGATTCCCATGTGGCGCGCGGCGAGGACCTCGGCGACGGTCGACATTCCGACAAGGTCTGCGCCGATGATGCGGAGATGTCGAATTTCTGCTGGCGTCTCGTAACTTGGACCGAGCAGCGCGGCGTAGACGCCGTCTTGCAAATCGATGCCTAACTTCGCGGCCTCTTCGCGAGCGATCTGGGCATACTCTTTCAAGTATGCCCGGGTCATGTCAGGGAAGCGAAGGCCAAAGCGGTCGTCGTTTGCACCCACAAGCGGACTGGTTCCCTGCAGGCTGATATGGTCGGTGATCACTACCAATGCGCCCTGCTGATACTTCAGGTTGATGCCGCCCGCGGCGTTGGTGATGATAGTGGCTGCGATGCCCATGCGCCCGAAGACGCGCATGGGAAAAGCGACTTCTTGCGCGCTGTAGCCTTCGTAGAGATGCACGCGTCCTTGCATGACCGTGACTGGAACGCCGCTGGCATTGCCAATTACCATTTGTCCGGCGTGGCCGATGGCGGTGGAACGCGGGAACGACGGAATCTGTGAGTAGGGAACGCGGGTCGCATCGGCAAGCTGGTCGGCGAAGGCGCCGAGTCCGGATCCAAGCACCAATCCGATTTTCGGGCGCAGCTTGGTTTGCGATAGCAAGAACTGCGCCGCCGAATCAGCACGCGTGAAGAGATCGTTGGTTGACATGCTCATGGCTTGTGGCTCATCGCTCGTAGCTCGTAGGTTCTAGCTTCTAGTACTTCTTCTCAAAGTTTGCGAACTCTTTCTCCAACTCCCACTGCGCACGGGCGCGGTCACTGGATGCGAGGAACTTCGCGCATCCCGCCGAAGGCTTTTCACTAATGACGGTGTCCGTGGAACACGCGGCCACTTTGCGGAAGCTCGTAGCATCCTGCCAGAGGCTGGGTCCGGCGAGAAAACTGTGCTCGAGACTCTGCCGCGCCATCTGCTTCATCTGAGAGTAGGGAAAATTGTAGGTCTCGACCGCCCGCACATATTCGTGCGTCATGTCGGAACGGGAGACGCCTTCATCATCGGTTGCCAGCGCGACCGGCACGCCGTACTTGATGTAGGTCGGCAAGGGATGGCGTGGGCCATCGACGCCGAGAATAACGTCGTTGCTGGTAAGGCAGATTTCGACCGCTACCTTGCGCCGCGCCATTTCGTTCAGCAGGCCCAGGGCGTCTTTCTCATCCATCACGGAAGTTCCGTGGCCGATACGCTCAGCGTGGCCTTTGGCGATCGACTCGCGAATGTGAAAGGCTAGACCGTCGGGCGGAACGAGACCCATCGCCAACTCACCCGCGTGCAGGCTGATATGCACTTTGGGATACACGCCGTGCAAGTAGTCCAACATGCGCATGTGCAGATCGAAGTCGTGCATGGGCACGTACCAGTCTTCGGGCATGACCAGATTCAATCCCACGAAGCGGGGGTCCGACTGCGCAAATTCGAATCCCAATACGATTTGGGCGAAGACCATCTCTTTCGGCAAGCCACGCAGCACCTGATAGAGATAACGCACCGTCACCCTGCAGCCAGGATCCGCGTCGGCTGCGTCACAGCGCAGGAGTTTCTTCCGCGTTGCTTCATCACGATCGAGCTTCGCCCGGGCGGCTGCCATCACATCCTTGAGGCCACCTGAAAGCAGCCGCTCACGCAACTTTCCGAAATCGTCATCCCAGCCGAGCTTGGCGCCAAGTTCGGCACCCTGCAACTCGTCGGCGGTGTGCATCAGTTCGAGGTAGCTGACATGATCGGCCGCCGCTCTCGCCGAAACTTCCGCCAGTTGGTTGCCGACGCTGTTTAGCGACGCCAGCTCGAACTTATCGAAGGTGGCAAAAAAATGGTCGTGTCCGGAATCTTCGGCACGGCTCCAGTTGCGCATGGACCAGGCGTCCACTAGTTGGTTGTAGAACACGTGATCGCCATAGGCACAACGGATGGCCGGTTTGTTGGTGTACTTGGCGCAAGACGTGTCACAGGGAGGTGGTAAAAGGCTGGAGGTGGTCCGATCGACGCAAAGATTATCGGCGGCTGCGTAGTCGATCCAGTTCTCGGCGTAGATCGCGCCGGCGAGATGGTTGTGCAGGTCGCCTCCCTTGGGCATTTCGCGCATGAAAGCCAACAGCAGGGCGGGATTGTCATGAATGGATGCGAGATGCCGGGCTGCGCGATCCTCGCTGGTTTCCGACCACGCGGCTCCCACGAAGAATGCGAGAAGTGTTGCGGACAATCCCAGCCAGCGAGAGCCTCGTGCCAAATCTGCCTCCTTGAAAGAGAAGGCGAATTGTATCGTCTCGGGTCGAATTTCCGTAGATAGGCGCTTGCAGAAAAGAGCAGGGAGGTTTGTTCGAGTCACAAATCGCGGAATGTCGGGCGCAACAATTTGTGCAGCGTATTTTACAAACCCCGCATGATTTCTGTTTTGTGACGAGATTTCCACACGAGGAGAAATGCGGGCGGGCGGGGAGAAAAGCGATGTTGGATTTGGGGAACATGCGAAAAAGCGCGAACAGAGCGGGGATTTTGCGGGCTTCAGGGAAGGGGATGCACCAAAAGGTGGCATTGGGCTGTGAACCAGCTGCACTCGATTGATTTCGCAATAGATAGAAAAGTGTAGTTTTGATTGACGAAAAATTTAAAGAGCGTAAAAAGATACTCGTTCTTCGGCACGTTCTTAAGTTTTGCCGGTTGGTGCGGCGTCCGGGGCTCAAGCAGGATCACTCAGAACTCGAAAGGGATTTGAGAGGGTCGGCAAGGGTCTATAGCAAAGTGCTGGTCGAGGAGAACAAGAACGAACGCACGAAGGCAAGATAGAGTCCCGAGGCGTTGAACTGGTTTATCCGGTTGGCGGTGAGCCCGGAGCCCAAGCGAGATCGCGCGTTGCAACCCGCAAGGTGAGCGACGAGAGCAGGTCAGCAAGGGTCAAACGCGAGCTACTGGCCGAGACGAACAAGATCAACATCACCTCGGGACTCTTAGTGTTTGGTGGATTTGCGAAGTGCAGCGCCCGCTGTAACGCTCTCCCCTGATTTTTGCCAGCGAGACAACTCGGGCGAATCGGGCCCTTTGGAATTTATTCCTCCCGGTCGAGACGCGGCTTTCCGCGTCTCTTTGTTTCGATGGCGGAGTTTCAAAGGCAGGTCGCTTCTTTCAAAGGCAGGGTCGCCCTCTTTCACGTGCTGAGCGCGAATTAGCCGTCCGCGATGTGTTCCATTCGCGATGCTTGTGGCGCGAACCTCGTCCTGGCTATTCCCCTTCGAATCCCAACTCGGCTTCGGGCAAGTTGTCGTCCGGGCGAGCCCAGAACACATACAGCGCCGGAAGAAGGGTGATGCTGATAAAGAGTTCGACGATCAGACCGCCGACGATGACGATCGCAAAGGGACGCTGCGAGTCCGACCCAATATCGTGCGACATTGCGGCGGGCAGCAAGCCGAGAGTCGCCACCAGCATCGTCATCATGATGGGCCGCAGTCGCAAGGAGGCGCCTTCCTTGGCCGCAGCCTGTACGGAGCGGCCGCGGACGCGAAGCTGGTTGATGTACTCGACCATGATGACGCCGATCTCGACCGAAACGCCGATCAGGGCCAGGAAGCCAAGGCCCGAGGAGACGCTGAAGTGCGTTCCGGTCAGAAGCAGACTGAATAATCCACCCAGCGGGGAGAGGCCAACCACGGCGAGGATCAAGCCCACCCACTTCCACGAATGGAAGGCGGAATAGAGAATGAACGCCATCAGCAGAATCGTGACGGGCACAATGAAAGCGAGGCGCCGGTTGGCGCGCTGCTGGCTCTCATATTCGCCCGTCCAGTCGAGGTGGTAGCCCTCGGGCAGTTTCACCTTGTGATGGACTTCGTCGATGGCTTCGCGCACGGTGCTGCCCAGATCGCGGCCACGCACGCTGTACTTGATTGCGATGTAGCGAGAGTTGCCTTCGCGGTAGATGGTCGACGCGCCGTCTTCCAGCTTGATCTGGGATAGCTGTCCAAGCGAAACGCGCTCTCCGGAAGGCGCCAGGATTCGAATGCTGGCAATATCGTCGATCGTCTTGCGGAACCGCGCCTGATAGCGCACGGTCAGGTCGTAGCGCTGCTCGCTGATGAGGATCTGGCTGACGGCCTTTCCGCCGACCGCGGTCTCAATCGCGTCCTGAATGTCGCTGACGTTAATGCCGAAGCGATCCGCGGCAGCGCGATCGACGACCAGATTGACGTTGGGTTGCCCGCGAACCTGAAACGTGCCGAGGTCGGCGACGCCGGGAATCTTTGCCATCACGCGCTGGATCTCATCGGCTTTGGTTTCCAGATCCTTCAGATCAGTGCCGAATAGTTTCACCGCGAGCTCGCCCTTCACGCCACTGACGGCCTCTTCTACGTTGTCGGAGATCGGCTGAGAGAAGTTCCAGTCGACGCCGGGAAGCTGGTTCAAAGCCTTGTCCATGGCGGCGATCAGCTCATCCTTGGTTTGAAACTCGCTGCGCCACTCGTTTCGCAGGCGCAGATCGACGAAAAATTCGGTGTTATAGAAGCCGCTGGCATCGCTACCGTCATCTGGCCGCCCGACCTGGCTGACGACCTGCTTGGCCTCGGGGAAACTGGCGAGGATCTGGCGCGCCTTGCGGGCGAGTTCGATTCCTGCCGTCGGCCCGGAACTTGGGGCAAGGGTTCCGCGCACCCAGACGGCGCCTTCGTCGAGATGAGGCAAGAATTCCGATCCCACGATTCCGCTGAGCGCAAGAAACAACATGACCGCAGCGGCCGCCAACCCCATGAGCAGAGTGAACCGCAGATGGGCAAAGCACCAGTCCAGGGTGCTGCGGTAGTAGCGGTTCAGCAGTTCAAGGGCCGGATTCTTCCACTCCTTGATTGTGCCTTTGAAGAGCAGGCTGCACAGCACCGGCGCGATGACCAGCGCGAACAACAGCGCGCCCAGCAAAGCAAAAGCTACCGTCCACGCCATCGGCCGGAACAGCCGCCCTTCCACTCGTTGCAAGGTGAAGATTGGCAGGTAGGCGACGATGATGATGATGCGCGCGAAAAAGACCGGCTTTTGTACTTCGTGGGCGGCGATCGCAATCGTCTCGAGGAATGACGTGCGGCGACCGGCGAACTCCATGTGACGGAGAATGTTTTCGACCATCACGACCGAGCCGTCGACGACCATGCCGAAATCGAGCGCGCCCAACGACAGCAGGTTCGCCGGAATGTGATTCAGATCGAGAAGAATCGCGGCGAACAGAAGGGAGAAGGGAATCGTGACGGTTACGATCAACGCGCTGCGCACATTTCCCAGAAAGAGGAAAAGGATCAGCGTGACCAGCAGAACGCCGTCGGTCAGATTGCGCAACACGGTGTGGGTGGTGTAGTGCACCAGATCGCTGCGGTCGAGATGGGGAATCAGCTTTATGCCCGGCGGAAGAACGCCATTGTTGAGCTGCGCGATCTTGGCGTGGAGGGCGTCCAGCGTACTATCCGCCTCGGCTCCTTTGCGGAGCAGGACGATCCCTTCGACAACGTCGTCGTCGTCGAGGACGGTGCCATCCTTGGTGCGAATGGCCTTCCCCAGTTGTCCGAGCCGCACTTTCGGCGCCTGGACCACCGTCGCCACGTCCCGCACGCGCACCGGCGTGCCATTCACGACCTTGATCACAGTTGCCCCGATGTCATCGGTGGTCGTCATCAGCCCCACAGCGCGAACGTTCAGGGCCTGCTGGCCGCGCTCGATGAATCCGCCGCCGGCATTGGTGTTGTTGGCCGCGAGCGCCTGCTCCACCTGCGTAAGCGAAAGCCCGTAAGAGACAAGCCTGCCGGGATCGATCTGCACCTGGTATTCACGGGTCGGGCCGCCGAAAATGTTTACTTCGACGACGTTCTGCACCGACTTCAGCTGGTTGCGCACCTTCCAGTCATTCAGCGTCTTCAACTCCATGACGTCATACTTCGGATTGGTGCTCTTGAGCGTGTAGAACAAGATCTGCCCGGTTGGACTGTAATCAGGACCGATGTCCGGATCGACATTTGCCGGCAAAGTCGGTGTCTGCAGGCGGTCGAGCACCTCCTGGCGCGCATTGAAGGTGGTGGTGTCGTCGTCGTAAATGATGGTGATGACCGAAAGACTTGCCAGGGAAACCGAACGCAGATGGGTCATGTGGGCGACGCCGTTCAGGCTCACTTCCAATGGAACGGTAATCTGTTGCTCCACCTCTTCGGCCGCGTGGCCGGGCCACTGCGTGATGATTTGAACGTACGTGTCAGCGACGTCAGGATAGGCTTCGATGGGAAGGTTGTGGAAGGAAATCACGCCCCATATGAACAGCACAACCGAGGCCCCGAGCATGAGGATCCGGTTGCGAAGCGCAAAATCGATCAGCGCACCGATCAATCTTTCTTCTCCGCGACCGCGGTTGAGAAATCGAGCGCATTCTGCACGATCTCTTCCTCCGGATTCACTCCAGTCCGAACTTCCTGCATCCCGTCGAGGGTCGCGCCGCTCACCAGCACCTCGACGCGCCGATACCGATTGTTTCCCTCTCGGCGGAACACCCAATCCTTGTCATGCAAGCGCATGACGGCTGTTGAGGGAACGACCAGGCTGAGCCGGGTTTTGCGGGAGCGGAAAGTGGCCACCGCAAACATACCGGGTCGAAGTTGCCCATCACCGTTCTTGAGAACGATGCGGACTTTCGCGGTACGGGTGGCTGGATCCAGTACGCGTGAAATATCGGTCACGCTTCCTTTGAGAACGCGCTCCGGAAAGGCATTCATTCGGATTTCGGCGGGATCACCGACGTGAACGTCGCCCAGAGCGTTCTCGAACACATCACACACGACCCACACTTGCGAGAGATCGGCGATGGTGAACAGATTGGGGGTGTTATCGAGGCTCTTGACGCCTTCGTAACCGGCGACGTTTTGCTCGACGATGGTTCCGGAGATGGGAGCCCGCAGATCGAGCATCGAACTGGGATGCGCAGGATCTCCGCCCAGTACACGGACCTTCTGCTCGGTGGTGCGCACATCAACCATAGCCTTTTGCTCGATATCCTGTGCGGCCTGCAGGTCCTTTTCGGCAATCGCTCCCTTGTCGTACAGCAACTGCGCTCGATCGAGGGCACGCTTCGAGAGTTGCTCGTCGGCAACCGCCTTCTGGTAGTCCGCGAAAGCAGCGGCCAAGTCTGGGCTCGAGATGATCAGCAGCGTCTGGCCCTTTTTGACTGCGTCTCCGAGTTTCACTCTCAGTTCGGCAACACGACCACCCCCGAGCGAGGTGACGTGGATTGTCCGGTTCACGTCAGGAGAGACGGTTCCGTTTGTGTTCAAGACAGTCGGCATCTGCCGGGTCTGGACCTTCGCGGTTTTGAACAGTTCGGGATGATCGGTCTCAAAAACGTTGGGATCGAGCTGAACTTCCTGCTTGGTCGGAGCCGCCTTGCTGTCTCGCGAGCAGGAAGCAGCGAGGAAGACGAGCGCCAAGGTTGCTGCCAGCACCGCGGCCCGCCTTCTCCATGAACTTCGCTTCACTGAATCACCTCCCGCCCCACGGCCATATTCATCTGTGCTGCTGCGGTCAGAAACGATCCCACCAGGTTCACATAGCTGAGTTGCACGCTCCGGTATTCGCTCTCAGCTTCCATAAAATCCAGCAACGAAGCACCGCCGTGCTGGTAGGAGAAGTACACCGTGTCGCGCACGCGGACGGATTGCTGCAGATATTTTGCCTTGTACGGGCGCAACAGCTTCAACGTGCTGTCGAGCGTCGCATAGCCGGTGTCCACGTCGCTCAATACCTGTGCTTCGGCAGACTCGCGCAACTTCTGGGTTCGCGCGATATCCAACTGGGTACGCAGCTTCTCGCCCTGATTGCGGTCAAAGACGCGTAACGGAACGCTTACGCTGACTCCGAGAGTATTGATCGCGCTCGGGTTGTTCGTGGACGCGTTGTGCGTGTACCAGGTTCCAGCGGTAGGATCAACCGAACCGTTGGCCACTGCGAGTTTATGGTCGGTCTGGGCTTTGTCGACGGCCTGGATTGCAGATCGCAAGTCGGGACGGGTGTCGAGTGCGATTTTGCGGAATTCGTCGCGATCCGCAAGCTGATCGACGAAATCAAAGGGCGCCGCGATGTCGAACTGCTCGACCGGCGTGCGGTCGTTCATCAGGGTGAGCAGCTGGATCTTCGCCGTCCGCAAGTTGACCTCCGCCGTTTGCAGATCGGATTCATACTGCACGCGTTGCAGTTCGAGGCGATCCAGATCGATCTGTGCGATATCGCCTGCCTTATAGCGGTCTCGACTTACACCGAGCACATGGTCGTAATATGCGAGATCATCTTTCGCCAACTGGACGACCGCTTTGGCTTGCAATATCGAAACAAACGCGCCGCGCAGGTTAAACAACAGGGATCTTTCCATGTCGGCGTGACTCGACTCGGCGATCAGCGTTCCTTTTTTTGCGCTCTCAAGTCGCAGCTGTCGTTTGTGTTGCCGTTCAAACAAATAATTGATCCCTGGCGATTCGAATGTTCCTGCAAATGGCTGCCACGCGCCATTGTGGGGAGCGATCTGTGTCCCGTCTACGGTCAGATCGACAGTTGGATTGGGACGCAGGAAAGCCGTGACTTCCTGGGCCTTCGATTCGTCGATGTTCAGCTGGTCGGCCAGCAATGCCGGGTTGCTGGTTTCAAACCGCTCCCGCACCTGCTCCCAGGTGAGCGCAGGTCTGCTTTGGCTCTCGAGTTCCGGTCGCACAAGCAACAGGAGCAACCCTATCAAGAACAGGGTTCTTGGCATCACACAACTCCGTGGTTCCCTCGGCGGGTCTGAACGCCTGAACCGGTGCTCAGCACCGCCCAAATTTCAAATCAAGATGAAGCTCGCCGCAGAAATCGGCGGCGATTGACTACCCGAGGAGGAATGCCGGAGGGCCGCGTTCGCCGTGAACCGCGATCACCGCCGTTGTGTTGTGGACGAGGAGATGCGGAAGGGCAAATGGCAAAATCGCAAACTGGGGAAGAAGATAGAATCGTGCCGCCGGGAGGGATGTAGCTCCGCTTCGATGATTGGTGGAAGCCGTTTGCCGTCCGTGGTGGGATGCTCCGACGACATCGTTGGCACCGGATTCTTCGATTTCCGGACGCATCGCCTGCAGGTCGTCTGTGGCCGAAACAACGGGGAATAGCAGCAGGAGAAGGCAGCCGAGCACCATGGCTGACGGACGAACCTGTCGTCTGCCTCTCAACCGGGCAAGGCGGGCCCGCCGCCACAGCCATAAGGCCGGGACAGTCAGCAACAGCCAGAACAGGTTGAGGGTTAGCTCCATGAACTCGCGTGTTTCAACTGGTGACGAATGTTAGATGCAGGAGGCGGCGGGCGCACCCCTGGACGCTCTCTAGAATCCTAGGATATCAGAGGTAAATCAATATGACGGCAGGACTTGTACGGGCGGGACGGGATCGAAACCGCTAGGGGCCGACCACAACCTGCAGCCTCTCCTTGGTCTGTAACCGGGCCCGGTAAATCTGATCCTTCTCGGGGACCTCGGCCACCGTATCGACGTGCACCACATAGCCACCGTGCGGCAGGGTTTCTCCGAACGGAATTTCGAACGACGTGGTGCCATGTCTCAGCGGGAAGCGCTGGTAGCCGATTGCGGTGGCGCGTCCATCTTCGGCGACCGCGAGCACCACGAATGTGAGATCAAAATCGTCCTCCGTCCCATTGCTGACCTGTACTTTGCCGTCGATCCGGTTGCCCGAGACTTTTGCGTAATCTTTCCACTCCAGCAGCAACGGAGGAACGACCTTCAGCTCAACCTCGCGCCTTGCCGTTTGTGGCGGCTGGCTCGTGTCGGTGACCTGGACGGTGAAATGGAAGGTTCCGGATGCAATCGCAGCTCCTGAGAGCGCTCCGTCGCCGCCCAGCTTCATGCCCGCCGGAATATCGCCGCTGACCAAAGACCACTTGAACGGAGGAATGCCGTTCCGCGCATGGAATTCGAAGCGGTAAGGATGACGTGGCGCGGCATTCGGCAGGGACCCCGCCTCTACGGCGAGACTCGACGGGCTGGGCGCCTGGGCGGTGCCTTGTGCGAATCCATAGGTGTTCCATAATGCCAGCAACATTGATGTCGCCGCCCATCCCCGTGCTCTGCTGAAAGCTTTCATCGGACCTTCCTGTGTGTGCACGTCGGACTCGGATAGATTCCTTGGATGTATTCTCGCATCCTCGTGTTGAAAGAATGTCGCATCGCGCCGATCTTGCTGTGATTTGACCGCCGCCTCGTGTCACATCCCCGTGTGAGACCTCCTCTCGACGCCCCCTATGCCCGCGGGATAAGCTATTGCGTTTCGCGATTGGGGGGGTGCTCAGCATGCGTGCAGCGGTCGAAAAGATGTGGCCCGAAATTCAGTGGATCCAGGACTCCAAGCTCCGCGAACAAGTGGCCCAGACCTGGGTCAAGGCCCTGGAGCGCAGTCCGCTAAAGGCCGATGATCTGAACTACATCCCGTTCACGCTTTTGGTTCCGCACTGCCCGATCACGTTTATGGAGCACAAACGCTGCGTGGTCCATATCGCGCGCAAGAGCGCGGAAGCGATGAAGGAGTTTATGGGCCGAGCGCTGCCGGTAAATGTCGATACGGTGATCGCGGGCGCCATTCTCGCGGATGTCGGCAAGCTGCTCGAGTACGAAATTGGACCTGATGGTCAGGCTCGCCAGAGTGAGCGCGGCGAACATTTGCGCCATCCCTTCACGGGGGTGGCTCTCGCTCTGGAATGCGGAGTGCCGGACGAGGTCTGCCACATTATTGCCGCGCACGCGGCGGAAGGCGACCAGGTGAAGCGCTCCACCGAGGCCTACATCGTGCACCATGCCGACTTCATGGCCTACCTGCCGTTCAAGAATCCGAAAAACGTGAAGGTCAAGCACCGTTAGGAGCTGCCATTTGTCCGCCAAAGAAGCCGTTGCTACATCCGCGAAAGAAACCATCACCGCTAAGATGGCCCGTTGGGCGGCTGCCCTCGAGTACAAGCAACTCTCCCCTGAAGCCGTATATCAGGCGAAGCGGTTCCTGCTCGATTCGGTCGGGTGCGCATTGGGCGGCTATCAGCAACATGATGTGAAGATTGCGCTTGAGATCCTCGACGAGGTGGCAGGGCGCGGCCCCGCAACTGTCATCGGCACCGGCAAGAAAGTGGATGCTGTCTCGGCCTCGCTGGCGAACGCGCTGATGATCCGCTGCATGGATTACAACGACATCTACTGGAAGCAGGATCCATCGCATCCTTCTGATCTTTTTCCCGCGGCGATGGCCGGCTGCGAACGCGCCAAGACCGGTGGAAGGGACCTGATCGTCGGCTTCGTGCTGGGACACGAATTCGAAATGCGTTTCTGCGAAGCTGCGTTTCCGGGTATTCGCGAGCGCGGCTGGCATCACGCCACCCTGACTGCATTTGTGTCGCCGTTCGTCGCGGGCCGTGCGCTCGGGTTGTCAGGGGAGCAGATTCAGCACGCGGTCGGCATCTCGGCGAGCCGCCACTGCACGCTGGGCGCGGTAACCGCCGGCAAACTCACCATGATGAAGAACACGGTCGACCCGATGGCAACACAAAGCGGCGTGTTCGCCGCCCTGCTGGCGGAAAAGGGATACACCGGGCCGGAACACGTCATCGATGGCAAGGAGGGACTGGCGCATTGCTTCGGCCCCGAGTGGAAGCTGAATATTCTCACCGACGGCCTTGGTGACTCCTGGCGCATCACCCAATGTGGCATGAAATTTTTTCCGACGGAAGCTCTGACGCACGCGCCGATCTCCGCTGTGCTCGACCTGGTGAAGAAGAACGACCTGCATCCCGAGCAAGTGGAGAAAATTCAGATCCGTTCGCTGGCGCGCGCCGCCGACATCCTTTCTGACCCGAGCAAGTACGATCCGCACACTAAGGAAACCGCCGACCACTCGCTGCCCTACGTGATTGCCGCGGCACTGGTCGATCGCCAGGTAACGCCCACGCAGTTCGAGATGGCGAAGATCATGGATTCGACGATTCGCGCACAGCTGAAAAAAGTGGAGGTGGTGGCCGATCCGGAAATCGAAAAAGTGTTTCCGGCACTGCAGCGCGTGGTTGTGAACATTACAACCATCGATGGACGCAGCTTCATCGAGCAGCTTGATTATCCGAAGGGCGACCCGCGCAATCCGCTTACGGATCAGGAGATTGAAGAGAAATTCGCAGCGCTGGCCGAGGGTGTTCTGTCGCCGGGAGCACAGAAAAAACTCAAAGACGCGATCTGGAACTTGGAGAAGGTTAGCTCGGTGTCGAAGCTGATGGCGCTGATGAAGGCGGATGAGCGGGCGAAGAAGGCTTTGGTCGCGAAGGCGGTTGCGAAGGGCAAGGCAAGAACAAAACAGCGCAGATGAACGAAGCCAAGAAAGTGCTCACTGCAAAGATAATGCGAGCTCCGCTCGCCTGCACAGGCGAGGGCGCCCGTGCCCACGTGGATCGTGGTCGTGCTGTGCCCGCCTGAGCCGTGGCCGTGGCGCGGGAACGGAGATGTCGATGCCCCAAACCGTCACTGAAAAAATCGCGCACGCCCACATGGCCGAAGGTCCTTCGCGACCCCTGCGGGCAGGAGATTTCCTGTCTATCCGTCCGCATCACGTCATGACGCATGACAACACGTCTGCGGTCACGAGCAAGTTCAAGGGGATCGGCGCGAAGAAGATTCACGATCGTCAGCAACTTGTGTTCGCCCTCGATCACGACATCCAGAACCAGGATGAATCGAACCAGAAGAAATACCGCGCGATCGAGGCTTTCGCGAAAGAGCACGGCGTCGACTTTTATCCGGCTGGTTCCGGCATCGGGCACCAGATCATGGTCGAGCGTGGCTATGTGGTCCCCGGTTCGTTCGTCGTCGCCTCTGACTCGCACTCCAACATGTACGGTGCGCTCGGGGCCGTTGGGACGCCTATCGTCCGCACGGATGCTGCCGCGGTGTGGGCTACCGGCGAGTTCTGGTGGCAGATTCCGCGCTCGGTCGAAGTCACGCTGGAAGGCGAGCTCCGGGAAGGCGCTACCGGCAAAGACGTCATCATTACCCTCTGTGGTCTCTACAATCACGACGAAGTTCTCAACGCTGCTATCGAGTTCACGGGCCGCGGTGTCGCGTCACTCTCGATGGACGCGCGCTTCTCGATCTCGAACATGAGCACCGAGTGGGGCCCGATCGTCGGGTGGTTTCCGGTCGATGAGGTTACGATCGCTTATTTGCGCGGCGTTTACGAGCGTCTTAAGGCCCAGGGCATCGAGCGGTTTACGGAAATGGATATTCAGAATTGGGCTACGAATCCGCCGTGCCCGGATTCCGGAGCGTGCTACGCGGCGAAGATCACACTTGACCTGGCGCAGGTCACACCGCACGTCTCCGGGCCTGATACCGTGCAGGTCATGCAGTCGCTCGTCGAGATGGAGCGCAAGAAGGTCGCGATCCAGAAGGCCTACCTGATCTCGTGCGTAAACTCGCGACTGGAAGACCTGGACGCGGCAGCACACGTTCTCAAGGGAAAAAAGATTGCGTCCGGAGTGAAGTTCTACCTGAGCGCGGCCAGCAAGTGGGTGCAGGACGAAGCCGAAAAGCGCGGCATCTGGCAGACTCTGACCGACGCGGGTGCCCAGCCGCTGCCGGCCGGATGCGGCCCGTGCATCGGCTTGGGCGTGGGGCTGCTGGAAAAGGGGGAAGTCGGCATCTCGTCCACCAATCGGAACTTCAAAGGCCGCATGGGATCGCGCGATGCGCAGTGTTATCTCGCCAGTCCTGAAGTTGTCGCTGCCTCGGCCGTCGCGGGATACATCTGCGGACCGCACGAGTTCGCGGATCGCAATCCCGAGCGGAGGTACCAGGAACTGGTAGTCGACGGCGGCGCGGGCGCAGAGAAAGTAGAGATCCTCAAAGGCTTTCCGGGCAGAGTTCACGGGCGGCTTGTTTTCATGCCGCAGGACAACGTCAACACCGACGCGATCTATGGCAAGGACTACACCTACCGTGATGACATGACCAAAGAGATGATGGCGAAGGTGGTCATGGAAAACTACGATCCGCAATTCGCGACGCGCACGCAGGCTGGTGATGTTGTGGTCGGCGGATTCAATTTCGGCACTGGTTCCAGCCGCGAGCAGGCCGTCACCTGCCTGAAGGCCAAGGGCATTCCGCTGGTGATTGCCGCGAGTTTCTCGCAGACGTATTTGCGCAATGCGTACAACAACGGATTTCTGTGCGTGGAAGTTCCAGAATTGGCGAAGCGCCTGCGCGAGCAATTCGCGGGGCAGATCGATGCGAAGGATCGGACAATCATTCCGGGCGATGAAATTGATATCGACTTCAGGTCGAGCGTGATCACGTGGCGTGGAGAGAAGTTTTCGTTCCCGGCGCTGGGCAGCGTTCCGCAATCGCTGGTGATTGCGCAGGGAGTGGAGAACCTGGTGGCGAAACGGCTGGGATTGAATTGATTGGGAGTGCCGGAATGTGGAATTTCACACTGCGAGGGCGAGACGCTCTCGCGACAGCCGGCGCGGACGCCGGCGCTACCGTGGCGTTGGATTTTCTTTGGTTTTTCTTTGGGCCGTTTGGCAATGAAATGAAAACGCTTTTTGCAGTGAACTAAGGAGAATCCGCCCTCATGTCCAAGCACACCGTAGTCACCATGCCTGGTGACGGAATCGGTAACCAGGTTCTGCCCGAGTCGCTCCGCGTCCTCAAAGCCGTGGGCTTCGATGCTGACTACATCCACGCCGATATTGGTTGGGAGTGCTGGTGCAAGGAAGGCAACGCCCTTCCGGACCGCACCATCGACCTGCTCGCAAAGCACAAGCTCGGCCTGTTTGGAGCGATCACCTCCAAGCCCAACAAGGCGGCCCAAGCCGAACTCAAGCCCGAGTTGCGTGACAAGGGGTATGTCTATTACTCGCCGATCGTGACCATGCGGCAGAAGTTTAATCTCGATATCTGCATGCGTCCCTGCGTCGGATTCACCGGCAACCCGCTCAACTACATTCGCAAGCGCACCGACGGCGGTTTCGACGAGCCGCACATCAACTCCACCGTATTCCGCCAGAACACTGAAGGGATGTACGCCGGCATCGAATGGACGAATCCTCCCGAGGTTGTTCGGACGGCGCTGAACTCGCATCCCAAATTTAAAGCCTTTGCGAGCGTTCCAGGCCCCGACATTGCCGTGAGTGTGCGCATCATTACGCGGCCCGCCGCGCGGCGCATCATCACCGCCGCCTTCGAATATGCGAAGAAAAAGAAGTTCAAAGCCGTGACCATCTGCGAGAAGCCGAACGTTGTGCGCGAAACCAGCGGCATGATGGAAGAGACCGCCAAGGAGGTCCAGAAGAACTATCCGGATATCCAGCTTTGGTCGACTAATATCGACGCCCAACTCATGTGGCTGAACAAAAATCCGGAAGACTACAACGTGATCGTAGCTTCGAATCTTTTCGGCGACATTCTTTCGGATGCCTTCGCCGGCCTGGTCGGTGGACTGGGCTTCGCGGCCTCAGGGAATATCGGCGACACGGTTGCGGTCTTTGAGCCGACACATGGTTCCGCACCCAAATATGCTGAGCTAAACCCGCCCATTGTGAATCCGATCGCCATGATTCTCTCGGCGGCCATGATGGTCGAGCATGTGGGCGAAAACGACAAGGCCAATCGGATACGCAATGCGGTGGCGGCGGAGGTGAAAGAAGGAAAAGTCCGGACCTACGACATGATGCGCATCTCGGGCGGCGCGAAATCCATCTGCCAAGGCGCCGCCTCGACCGTACAAATGACAGATGCCATTCTGGCGAAACTCTGAGGAACCATATTGGACACGAAGCGGCGTCATCCAGTTGCCGTAACATGGTTTCTTCGGTTCACAGTACTCTCGATCTTTGACTGCGTTTGATGGCTGCCGACTCAAAAACATCGCGTCCCGGAGAAGCCGGTCACTGGGGAAAAGAGGTTCGCTCGGATCTCCACGTCTCAATCGAGCCCCGTGACGCGGGTGGCATCGAACTCGGACTTGAATCCCGGGTGGGACCTTACTACGGCGAAGCAATTCAGACGCAGGCTCGCCACGTCCTCGAAGCTCTCGGGGTGAAGAACGCGAAGGTTTCAATTCACGACGAGGGCGCGCTGCCCTACGTAATCGCTGCGCGCCTCGAAACTGCCGTTCGCCGCGCCGGCCTCGGCGCCAACCATAAGGCGCTTCCGGACAAAGTTGCGCCGCCAGGGCCCTCCCAAAAAGATCGACTGCGCCGGTCTCGTCTGTACCTTCCCGGCACCGAGCCGAAGTACACGATCAACGCGGGACTCCACGGTCCGGATGCCCTCATCCTTGACCTTGAAGACTCGGTTCATCACGCCGAGAAGGATGCCGCGCGCCTGCTGGTGAGAAATGCGCTGCGCGCGGTGGACTTCGGCGGCTGCGAGCGCATGGTTCGCATCAACCAGTTGCCGCTCGGGCTCGAGGATCTCGCGGAAATCATTCCTGAAGCGCCCGACCTCATCCTCATCCCGAAGGTTGAGCATCCCGGACAGGTGAAGCAGGTCGATCACATGATCGGGGAGTTGAAGGTCCGGCACTCGATCAATCGTCCCATCTGGCTGATGCCGATTCTTGAGTCGGGGCAGGGGATCGAGAACGCCGCCACGATCGCCGCGTCTACAGAGAATGTTGTTGCGCTCACCATCGGTCTCGAGGACTACACGAGCGATCTCGGTGTGGCTCGGACGGCCGATGGCCGCGAATCGCTGTACGCCCGCACGCGGTTGGTGAATGCTGCCAAAGCCGCTGGCGTGCAAGCCATCGACTCCGTTTACAGCGATGTCGCCGACATGGATGGTCTGAAGCGCTGGGGCGAAGCCGCGCGCGCGCTCGGTTTCGAGGGCATGGGCTGTATTCATCCTAGGCAGATTCCGGTGATTCACGCGGCATTTGCGCCCACGCCTGGCGAAATTGAGAAGGCGCGAAAAATTGTCAGTGCGTTTGAGGAAGCACAGCAACGGGGCGTTGCCGTCGTCAGCCTGGGATCGAAGATGATTGATCCGCCGGTCGTGCAGCGCGCTCTGAAACTGGTCGCCCGCGCACAAGCGATGGGTCTGGCGTGAGATGGTCGTTGGTTGTCGATCGTTGGTCGTTGGAAAGAGAACCAAGCGCGCGGAACCGGAATTCTAGCCAGGCAGAGGTCTGCGTGTTTTCTCGCTGTCTTTGCGTGTCTGTGGAAATGAATTTGAACTCATGACCGAGCGCGTCGAACTCGCTTACAACGCTGCCCAGCGCCGGGTGCCGGCGATGGTCAATGGCCGCCCGCAGATTCCTTACCTCGGTGCCGGTAAGTACCAGCCCCGTGGACGCAAGC
>Ga0210409_10002314_pt1 | contig 22827 bp, 23 predicted proteins | sample IncBWH17MmetaG_FD_161649 | JGI IMG/M metagenome (GOLD analysis project Ga0210409, IMG submission 161649) | Forest soil microbial communities from Barre Woods Harvard Forest LTER site, Petersham, Massachusetts, United States - Inc-BW-H-17-M | ecosystem: Environmental > Terrestrial > Soil >...
TCCCGCGACAAAACCAATCCACTGACCATCGATGGAAAAGAACGGGCTGGTCCCGCCCGGCGTGATCGGCAGTTCGTTCGCGCTCGCCTGGTCGAGCCGGCGCGTGAAAAGGTGGTTCCCTGAAAGGTAAGCGATACGCATGCCGTCGGACGAAAGAATAATGTCCGAACCGCCCAACGCATTTAAGTAGACGTCGCGGCCCAGATCCGCCTCCAGGCGCACTAGCGGTTTCAATTCCGCCGGGCGCGTGGCACGATAGGCAATCCACGATGCTCCTGCTGCAACGAAGGCCAGCAGTGCCGCCGCGATCCAAGGCAACTTTTCGTGCCGTGTGGCAGAGCTCGGTGCGGTGTTGACGTCGCTGGGCGCTTGTGCGATCCACTCCAGTTCAGTTTTTAAATCGCGCGCGTTTTGCCAGCGGTTCTCCGGATCCTTCTCCAAACATTTCTTCAGCACTCGATCTAACGCCGCGGGGGCCACGTCGCCAATCGACGGCGCCGGACGCTCCATGATGGCCGCAATCACCGAGGCTGGAGAAGAACCGTCAAACGCGCGCTTCCCGGTCACCATTTCATAGAGCACCAGACCGAAGGAGAAGATGTCGCTGCGCGCATCGATTTCCTGCCCTGTGGCTTGAGACTGCAACTGCTCGGGCGACATGTAGTAGAGCGTGCCCACAATCTCGTTCTTGCCGGTGAGCGCCATCGTCAGGGTGGCGTCGCTCGGCGGATTGTTGCCCTGTCCGATTTTGGCGATTCCGAAGTCGAGCAGCTTGATCCCGCTCTTCGTGACCATGATATTGGCGGGCTTGAGATCGCGGTGTGTGATGCCCTTCCGGTGCGCCGCATCGAGCGCATCACAAATCTGCGCGGCGTACTTCAGCGCCTGCTCTAGGGGCATGGGTCCCTTCAGTGGCGCACCCTCGATGTATTCCATCACCAGGTAGTTCGGCCCTACATCATGCAGGGTGCAGACGTTGGAATGGTTGAGTGCCGCGACCGCGTGCGCTTCGCGCTCGAAGCGTTCGGAAAACTGTTCGTTGGCAACCTTAATCGCGACGGCGCGATTCAATCGCGTGTCACGCGCCTTGTAGACTTCTCCCATGCCGCCAGCGCCCAATGGTGCAATGATCTCGTAGGGGCCCAACAGGGTTCCGGGAGCCAAAGCCATAAGGTTGAGGATTGTACCGCGCGGGACATGGGTAGGGAATGGATAACGGGCAACTCGGAAGTAATCCACATGCCCGCAGCAGTAACGGGAAACTGACCCACCATCGATTTTCGGCTAATTGGCGATTTGTCGCAGGTCCTGCGGTAGAATCTGGTCGTTCACGATAGCAGGAGGCGTCTCGGTGTTTAGAAAAGCGAAACTTCCTTATGCATTTTGTAGTTTGTTACTGACGGCATCACTGCTTGTTTCCGCCCAGTTGGCATTCTCTCAGACGACCGCGCCGTCGGTTCCCGCTCAAAACCAGATACCTCCAGACCAGCTAGCCGCTTGGGAACAGCTTACGCCTTACCAGAAATCGCAATTGGAGCGGACCTACAATGACTGGCCGTTCCTGGCAAAGTTTCGAGAGGCCGATGCGCTCTTGCCGCCACCATCGCCGGGCGAAACGCGCGTCGTGTTCATGGGGGATTCCATCACCGAAGGCTGGGGAATGAAAGCCACGGCAACTTCTCCCGCTCGCGGCGAGTTTTTCCCGGGAAAGCCATATATCAATCGCGGTATCTCCGGGCAAACCACGCCACAGATGCTGGTCCGTTTTCGACAGGATGTCGTCCTACTGAAACCCAAAGTAGTTGTCTTGCTCGCTGGTACAAATGACATCGCCGAGAACACCGGAAAGGAAACGATCGAGGAGATTGGCAACAACATCGCCTCCATGAGCGAGCTTGCCCGGGCAAATGGCATTCGTGTTGTCTTGTGCTCCGCATTGCCCGCGAGCGATTTTCATTGGCACAAGGGGCTGGAACCGGCGCCCAAGATTAAAGCACTCAACGCTTGGATGAAGGATTACGCCGCGAAAAATGGTTTCGTGTACGTAGACTACTACTCGCCCATGGCCAACAGCGAAGGCGGCCTCAAAGCGGAGTTGAGCCCGGATGGCGTCCATCCCAATAAAGCCGGATACGACCTCATGGCGCCTCTGGCAGAGGCCGGAATCGCGGAAGCCCTAAGAAAGCCACTTCAGTGACGCGCCTGTTGATCAGCGGGATTCCCGAGCGGCTGCTCCCCCAACAAAATCGCAGCGACACATGGTCATAACGAGACAGCCATGAAATTCGCAAGAATTGTGTTTTGGATTGCGGGCATCTGGGGACTGCTTGTCATTACGCCTCTGTATTTCTTGTTCGACATCATCGGCCAGAAAGATCCCCCAGCGATCACCCATCCCGGTTTCTTTTACGGATTCGTCGGATTGGCTCTCGCTTGGCAAGTGGCCTTTTGTTTTATGGCCACCGATCCCGTCCGCTACCGCCCCTTGATGATTCCTTCCATTCTCGAAAAGGCCGCCTGGACCATCGCCGTCGTTACCCTGGTCCTGCAAGGCCGCATGCACAACTCCGACCTGGTTTTCGCAGGCACCGATGGCCTGCTGGGCCTTCTGTTTGTGATCGCCTACTTCAAAACCAAGCCCAGCTGACTCGAGCTACATCCAGATCGAAAGAAACTGCGTACATAGAGGAGAGGGCAAGCAATTCTTGCTCATCAGGGGAACAGAGGTCAGTCGCAGTGGTCAACCCGGCACTCGTTTTTTTTAGCTTGACGGCGGCTCGCAATGGGAGGATACCAGATGTACCACAGCCCCGGATTGAGGGACGGGGTTTCAAGTCAGGGTACGTGTGTGCGGCCCTGCCCTCCCAATATCCTTGGAGCAGAATCAATTCGGTTATCACGGCAGGGAATAAATTCGGGCTCCGGCAGGTCCGTAAGTTTGAGTGGGGTTGTGTGCGGACGCTGTTCGAATGCAATTCCACGAAAATGAAGCGCACGTTTCTCGGCCTTCATGACGTGACTGGCTTTGTGACCGGCTGAGTCGTTTGCTCCAATCTGCCGTCTAACTCGGACGGAAACCGTCTGCAGCGAGCAAACGGGCAGCAGCGGTGCAACAAAGGGGGCAGGACGGGAAAACGCGGGGGACGCCTCACGATAACAACGCTCGTGCCCTGCTCGAACATTTGATCTTCACGGCGGGCAATCCGCCGGAAGGGCAGCAGTAGAATCAAAAATCACAGGAGGTTGGAGAGAGAAATGACAAAGTCGAATAAGTTCCTTATCACTGGCGCGGCCATCGCGGGCTTGCTCGCGGGAACCGGAGCCAGCATTCAGGCTTCCAATCTGCTCAATGGGGGAAAGGCTTCGGCCACCGCCCAGGACACAGACAAGAAGGCTGACACCGCGGACAAGGACAAGCACGCTTGTAAGGGCAAGAACTCTTGCAAGGGCAAGGGCGGCTGCAAGTCGAGCGACAACGGCTGCAAAGCCAAGAACTCTTGCAAGGGCAAGGGCGGCTGCAGGACCGATGGCAAGCCGATGGACGAGAAACCGTCCTGACGGTAATCCTCTAATCGCAAGAAGCCCTCGTAAGATCAGTTTCTCGCTTGGGCGTAACCAATGATGGGGGGCTAGTGGTTCTCACTGGCCCTTTCGTCTTTCCCCTTCCCGGAGACTTGAATGTCAGCGAATCGCTTTAATGGTTTCACCGACTACAGTATCGGCATCGGACTGCGCGCCCCGCATTACAATCACATTCTCACGCGCAAGCCGGTCGTCGACTGGTTCGAGATTATTTCTGAAAATTTCATGATCGATGGCGGACGTCCGCTGCACATTCTGGATCAGATCCTTGAACAGTACAAAGTTGTCCAGCACGGCGTCTCCATGTATTTCGGCTCCGCGGAAAAGCTAAATCGCGAACACCTTCGCCGCTTGAAGGACCTCGTCCAGCGCACCAAAACGCCGTGGCTTTCCGATCATCTTTGCTGGGGCAGCGTCGACGGGCGCTACACGCACGATTTGCTGCCCATGCCGTACACTTTCGAAGCCGCGCGCATTACCGCGCAAAAGGTTCGCGAAGTGCAGGATTTTCTCGAAATTCCTATCGCCGTCGAAAACGTGAGCAGTTACGCGGAATATCACGATTCGGAAATGACCGAGTGGGAGTTTCTGAACGAAGTCGTCGAGCGCGCGGACTGCGGCATTTTACTCGACGTGAACAATATCTATGTATCTTCGCAGAATCACAGTTTCAATCCCTTCGATTACGTGAACAGCGTTCCCGCGCATCGTGTCGCGCAGATTCACATCGCCGGCCATTCGAAGTATCGCAGGTATATTCTCGACACGCACGACCATCCGGTGATTGATCCAGTCTGGAAACTTTACGAACGCGCCATCCAGCGCGCCGGCCACACCGCGACGCTCCTTGAATGGGACGACAGTATTCCCACTTTCCAGGAAGTTCACGACGAAGCGCTGAAAGCCAATAAATTCTTGAGCGCCACCGCGCTGGCAGAAGCCGTATGAAGCTGATGCAGCTTCAGCGGACCATGGCTCGTGCCGTGATGCAGCCGCTCACTTCCTCCGAACGCATGCAGCGCCGCGCTCCCGACGGCGGCCCGATGAAGCGTTATGCCGCGCGCTTCATCAAGCCAAACGACCGCCTTACTTCGTTCGAGCGTCTCGAGATTTACAATCGCCAATACTGGTTTCGCGTGCTCTCCGCACTCAGCGAGGATTTCCCCGGCTTGCGCGCCGTGCTCGGCGAGCGCCGCTTCGACGCCATGGCCAGGGCCTATGTCATCGCTAATCCTTCGCGTTCGTTTACGTTGCGCAATCTTAGCGGGCGTATGGAAACATGGCTGCGAAAACATCCTAAGTGGGCCGGTGCACATCAAAGCCTTGCGCTGGATATCGTGCGCCTTGAATGGGCGGACATCGAAGCCTTCGACGGAAAAGCCGAACCCGCTCTGCGCCCCGAGGATCTTGCGAGCGCGGCGGGACCGCGGCTGAAACTAACCATTCAGCCGTATGTGCGGCTGCTGAGTTTTCGCTACCCCGTAGATGATCTTCTCCTCGAGGTGCGCAAAGAGGACGAAGACACGGATTTTGCCAGCAACACTTTCACCGAGCACCGCAAGCGCAAGCGCGTCCGCGCCGTTGCGAAGTTGAAGCGAGCGCAAATTTTTCTCGCCGTGCACCGCATCGACTACTCCGTTTATTTCCGCCGAATTGAGCAGGAAGAATTTTCCATTCTCACCGCGCTGCACCAGGGAAAAACGCTCGGTGCGGCTGTCGAGTCCGCTTTTCGCAAAAGCAGGGTCGCGCCGGAAGAGCGGCCTCTGAAAGTACAAACGTGGTTTCAGAACTGGGCCACGCTGGGCTGGTTCTGCCGTCCGGAGAAAAAACGGGCAGCCAGTTGAATCTTGTTGTACATTCGCGCATCCAGATTTCACGTTTCCTCGTAGACAATTCTGGCGACAAATTTCTGTGGAACAAAAACTGACCTCTCAAGAACAAACTGCTGACGAATAATCTTCTATGAACAAAATACTGATAACGGCAAAGGCCTGGCACGACAAGTTTTGCCATTACGCGGATTATCTCCAGCATCCGTTTCTGCTTTTTGTGCGGTTGTACTGGGGCGTCCAGCTGATGCAGAGCGGCTGGGGCAAGCTGCACAACCTCGATAAAGTGACGGACTTTTTCACGAGCCTCGGCTTGCCGGCTCCGGGCTTCACGGCTACGGCCATTTCCAGCCTCGAATTTTTTGGCGGCTTCTTGCTGGCCATCGGCTTGTTCTCGCGGCTGATTTCGTTTGTGCTGACCATCAATATGCTCATGGCTTACATCACTGCCGACAAGGAAGCACTCCATTCCATTTTTTCTGATCCGGACAAATTCACGGCCGCTGCGCCCTACGTATTTCTGATTGCCTCGCTCATCGTGTTCGTGTTTGGCCCTGGAATATTTTCCGTGGACGCGCTTGCAAGCCGATTCTTCTGGAAAACTCCGCCGGGGAATAAGACTCCCGCCTAGAGTGGCAGGAAGGTTGTTGCGTAGTTCTTGCACGCGCAATTCCTGCAATTGGGATAGGATGGATTCCGGGCGTTCATGTTCTGGATGGAAACTATCCTTGGCTTCAGCAAACGCGCTTGCCTTATTCTTCTGCTTCTGCTCGTTCCCTTCCCTGCCACAAAGGCGGCTGATGTGACTTCGACGCTGATGATTGGCGGCTCGCGTATCGACGTGTCCATCCAATCGTCCGAGACACCGAACGCTCCGCTTTCGCAGCCTGACGTTATGAAATGGGTGCAGTTCGCGGCGGAATCGGTCGCGGCCTACTACACGCGCTTCCCTGTTCCTCATCTCACGCTCCGCGTCATTTCGTTCGACGGAACTGGTGTGCGCCACGGCATGACCTGGGGCCGGGAGGGCGGCCTGATCGTCATCCATGCGGGAAACAAAACTTCGCCTGCGGAGTTTGCCGAAGACTGGATGCTCACGCACGAAATGATCCATCTCACGTTTCCGTCGATGGCCGATGAGCACCACTGGATCGAAGAGGGCATCTCCGTGTACGTCGAACCCATCGCAAGGATTCGCGCCGGCCATTGGACGGCGCTGCAAATGTGGAGCGACCTGGTCCGCGACATGCCCAAAGGCGAGCCGCAAGCAGGCGACAAAGGGCTCGACCACACGCACACCTGGGGAAAAACATACTGGGGCGGCGCGCTTTTCTGCTTCGTAGCCGACGTCGAAATCCGCAAGCAAACAAAAAACAAAAAAGGATTGGAAGACGCGCTGCGCGGCATCTTGAATGCGGGCGGCGACATCAACCAGGATTGGGATTTGGAAAAAGCGCTGAAGATTGGAGACCAAGCGGTCGGACTTGATGTGCTGGAGAAACTGTACGCGGAATGGAAAGACAAACCTGTGCAAGTCGATCTTGCCGCGATGTGGAAAGAGTTGGGTATTGAAGCGAACGGCGGAACGGTAGTGTTGAAAGATGACGCGCCAATGAGCGCCGTGCGGCGAGCGATTGAGATGGGAACTCCGAGCGCGAAAACTGGCGACAAGGCGTCGTCGGCTGGCGCGGTTGCCGCGAAGAAAGACTCGGCGTCTGCGGGCCGACCGTTGGCAGTCTTCGCCGGACGAACGGCGAGATCGAACTGACAATTTGAAGCTTGACCCTCCCCTCCCCCCTGTTTTTTGAAAAGATGTGATTCCATGGGACTTAGTGGGTGGGGGTCTGCAAAAGATGTGATTCTAAGAGAGTTAGCTGGGGCGAGGGGCAAAAGACAAATCGGGAGTGGCAAGGGAGAGGCGGGGGAGGATAAGTTGACAGTCGAAAGTTTAGAGTTGAAAGAGCGGGAGCGGGAAAAGGATAACGCTGAGACGCAGAATGCACAGAGGTTTCGCAGAGAGGATGGGGTTGCCGGAACGGGCTGGCGACTGACTAACACGGCAAATGTTACCATATACGCCAACACTTTGTCAAGTGTTTACTGGAACGCTATTCAAAACATCTGTGGAAAACTCAGGAAAAGTCAAAAGCCCCACTCGCAAGTCAAAACCCGCACCCGCAGAACCGGCGGGTGCGGCACCCGGCACCCCGGCGTTTCAGTTAGCGGTACTTGTGCCAGCGGGTTGCAAAACGATCTGCTGTTCATCTGCGGTTCGTACGGCCTGATAAAACCGGTGAAGAGTTTCGTACTGATCAGGCTGGAGGTAAATTACGTCTGATTTGAGAGTGCGCGTCAGCCGCAGGGCGTCTTTGTCACTTTCAAAACTCAAGGTGTAACCGACGAGGTCAGTCTGTGTGTTTTGGGCCTTCGGCAGAATGGCCACCGGCCATTCCGGTGGCAGATCGATGCGGAGGTCGTCCAGTTTCTGGAATTTCCAGGAGAAATAGAGGGGATGCACTCGCGTTGGATGATCGCATGTGTGCTTTTCCGACAGGCTAAACAGCCCCACAGGCAAGAGCGCTCGGCGCCCCGCGCCGGAGACCCAAGAAGGCACTTTCAGATTGAACTCGGCGAACAAACTGGGTGCGGAGCTTGTCCAGTCCGGCTTGTTGGTAAGCTCGATTTCGGCGGTCGCGGGAATGGAGGCCTGGACATCGTCCTCAAGGAATTTCTTGCGCTGATTCAGGTCCTCGTCGCGTTCCACGAAACGGCGCCAGGCCGCTTCGTGGCCGGAATAGGTGATCGTCAGTTTCCCTTCCAGAGACCCTTGCGAACTGATTTTCAAATCTGCTCTGCGGACGATCTGTGAAACCGAGCTGTCCGGATACGGAATATCTACCCAAGTTCCGCCGTCCTTGTCGAGTTTGAGAGCCTGAACGCCAGTCTCTCCCCAAGGAAGCAGGCCGTAGGAGGTAAAAATAGTGCCGGGGTCAAAGAAGAGATCCTTCCCGTTCAACTTCACGAGCACAGCGTTACCACTCAGGTCGGATATTCGCATGAACTTCGGATTAAAAAGATTGTCTTGTCGCGAGGCGACGTAGACGGAGAGGCGTCAAATCCAGCGGAGCGCACCAGCGCCAAAAAGGCCCAGTTGATCTGGGTCCGGTTCCCGCGGCCCTGTTTCCAAAGATCCTCGATATTTTTGATTTCCTTTTCCTTGGCCCGTTTTTGCTCTTGCTCGGTTCTTTCGAGCTCATACGACGTGTTCCGGATCTGCTGGACTCTCGCGTATATCTTTTGAAGCTTTACTTCGGCAGTATCCGCAGGGGAAACAATCTGGGGGATTGCTTCCTCGATTGGCTTACGTTTCGAGATAAAGGCTTCCACGTCTACATTCCAGCGCAGACCGAGCTTTTTCCAAAAATTCGGAGGGTCGCCTACGAGGCTAGGATCGGCGTAGTTGAAGTCTACTTTAAAACGCATGGAGTCTTCAGGGGGCATGTCCGGCTCGGATTCAAAAGCAGGAATGTCCCGAGAGTCCAAACGAATGATGCCCCCTTCCTTGGTGGGAATCGTGCTGTCTGCTGGAAGCCCGTTGGGCCATGACCACTGAAAGGCAAAGATCCGGGGATATCGTTTGAGGGAAAACCGGGCGTGCTTGGTGAAAAGCTCTTGACTTAAGATCCAGTGAGTACTGAGAAAGGAGTCTATATTGAGGTCCGCCATGTACTGATACTCGATGATGCTGCCAAGTTGCACATCAGGCAGAGCGAAACTCTTGGTCGAATATTTCACGCCGCGCGCTTTCACAATGACTTTATCGAATACACGACCGTCAAAGTCGACAATCGTGCCGTCGGGATGAATCGTTCTGGCCTTGATGTTGTAAATCTTCTCGGTTCCCGCGAAAAAAGGAATTTGGACCTCGGCGTAGTTCCGACCTTCCTCTGCGAAGATTTTGATGCGGACGTAGTTGTATTCGTGAATAGGAAAGGAGCTATCGTCGCGATCCACCTGCCGGTAAAGGATAATCGCCGGGCTGCCAGGCGCTTTCGGCTCACTGGTCATCTTCAATTCATCTGCAGAGATGGCTTGCCAGTCGTCGCCCGCGCTGGCGGCCGAAGTATAGAAGATGGAGGCAAAGAAAAGCAGAGCGGCAAACTTGCGTGAGCGTTTATAAGTCAAAGCAGTCCCCTGTTGCCAAAAACGCAGATAAGAAAGCTAAGCCACATCCTGGCTGAAGCGATGGGGCCTGAAGCTCTTGGTTCAAAAGATGTGGCCGATCGATGATGCTGCTGCTCTGGGTACTATAAACAATAGGACATTAAGGGTGTCAAGGGAGCAAAACATCTGGACAATTTCTGTGGTTGATGCAGCGCTACTCGGAGGCACCGCGCTCGACGTAACGTCAGCGAGGTATGGTGGTGCGACGAACGGGAATGTTGACTGGTGGAGTGTCTTCGCTCTCGAAGTCGGCGGGACCCGGATGTGCGGCGTGAAATTCGGGGCGGGACTCCAGGAGGCGGACGCAACGGTTCCAGCGGAGGATGCTGTCGTCGTTGCCGGCTGGGCGGATTTTCTCGGCTTCAGCGAAATGGTGGAGGGCTTCTTCGATTAGCGGAAGAAGGATGTGGGCGGAGCAGCCGGAGTGGAGCTGGGCTTTGGCGCGGCGTTCCTGGAGAAGGCCGGAATAGTAGTGGCGCTCGTAGGGATCGCGGAGGGACTGGAAGATGGAATAGACTTCGCCGTAGCGATCGGCGACGGCGCCGGTGAACTGGTCGGTGATGGCGAGGCCTAGCATGCGGCGAGCGAGTTGATGATCGGCGTCGACGACGAGAATATCGCGGCAGATGGATTCGGCTTCTTCGGGTTCGTTGAGGTAGCGATAGAGCTCGGCTTTGGCGATGGCTTCCGCGATGCCTGCTTTGGAGATGGATTTGAGTTGGTGCGGCATGGGACCTCCGTGGATGGTGAGGTAATGAGGCAGAGGAGGTAAGGAAGTAAAGATCAGGACGACTTTCCGTTACGGTTCCTCACGCTACTTTGAAAAACCCTGGAGCATGATACCTGAGTTCGGCGCGCGGAGACGAACACTTGTGCAAGGGAGAACGAACACGGAGTGAAGACTGCGACGCGAGCGGCGTAGCTAAGAGCACAGACTCCCGGTTACACCAGGATAAATTCCGTCCGTGCTACTAAGGCTACTTCCCCATGATTTTGCGGAACAGCATCGTTAGCGGATCGTAGAACTGGTCGACGACACGCTCCTTGAGCGGAATGATAGCGTTGTCCGTGATGTGAATATCCTCCGGGCAAACCTCAGTGCAACATTTCGTGATGTTGCAGAGGCCGATGCCGAGGTCGTCCTTGAGCAGGGCTGCGCGATTGAGGGCGTCGAGCGGATGGAGTTCGAGCCCGGCGACGCGGACGAAAAAGCGCGGGCCACCGAAGGATTTCTTTTCGTCATGCTCGCGAATGACGTGACAGACATCCTGGCAAAGAAAGCATTCGATGCACTTGCGGAATTCCTGGACACGGTCGACGTCGATTTGCGAGATCTTCCAGTCCGTGTTCTGCTGCGGTCGGAAAGCGGGAATTTTTTTGTTGACGGCGTAATTCCAGGAGACGTCGGTGACGAGATCTTTGATCCGAGGAAACGACTTCATCGGCATGACGGTGATCGGCTGATCCAGGGGAAATGAGTCCACGCGTGTCTTGCAGGTTAGGCGCGGACGGCCGTTGACTTCGGCGGAGCAGGAGCCGCACTTCGCGGCTTTGCAGTTCCAGCGGACGGCGAGATCGGGCGCGAGATGGCCTTGAATGTAGTGGAGCGCGTCGAGAACGACCATGCCGGGAGCGACGGGCACAGTGTAGTCGACGGCTTGACCGCCGGTGGCGCCTTCGCCGCGGAAGACTCGTAATGTTGCGTCACACATCGATGAGTTCTCCAAACTGCGCTCGGACCTACGAGCCCGAGATTGCTGTGAACCATCGCCGGGCTAAAACCCGGCGCCTACAACACTCGCCAGATTAATGCCCTTCAGCAAAATTTAGTCAGCCATCACATACTGCTTCAAATCTTCCGGCATGGGCTCGACCGGTGATTCGCGGCGCTTCATCTCTGCGCCTTCGCGGACGATGATGTTGTGCTTCTTCTCCCAGACGGGATCGTAATTCGGGAAGTCGATGCGGCTATGCGCGCCGCGGCTTTCCGTGCGCGCGAGCGCGCTGAGCGCGACTGCTTCGGAAACGGTGAGCATGGATTTCAGCTCGCTGGCGAGGTGCCAGCCAGGGTTGAAAAGGCGCGAGCCTTCGACGCTGGCTTTTGCCGCACGCGCTTTCAGTTCTTCAAGCTCGGCGAAGGCCTTCTTCAGATCCTCTTCTGTGCGGAAAATTCCGACGAGGCTCTGCATGACCTTCTGCAGATCGCGGTGAACGGCGTAGGGGCTCTCGGCGCTGGGATTGGAAAACGGCGCGAGGAGTTCCCTTTCGGCTTCCGCGATTTGCGCATCGGAAACTCCTGCATTCGAAACCCGCTTGGCGTGATCCGCGGCTGCCATACCTGCGCGGCGGCCAAAGACCAGCAGATCAGAAAGCGAATTTCCGCCCAAGCGGTTCGCGCCGTGGAGACCGGCAGCGGCTTCTCCCGCGGCGAAGAGTCCAGGCAAAGTGGACTCCGCTGTTTCGGCATCGACGTGAATGCCGCCCATCACGTAGTGGCACGTGGGGCCCACTTCCATGGGGCCTTTGGTGATGTCCACGTCGGCGAGCTCTTTGAACTGGTGATACATGCTGGGAAGCTTCTTCTTCACGTAGTCGGCGGGCTTGTGAGAAATGTCGAGATAAGCGCCGCCGTGTTCGGTGCCACGGCCTTCTTTCACTTCGGTGTAGATGGAGCGGGCGACGACGTCGCGCGTGGAAAGTTCCATACGCTTGGGGTCGTATTTCTCCATGAAGCGCTCGCCGAGTTTGTTGCGCAGGATGCCGCCCTCGCCGCGAACGGCTTCGGTGACGAGAAGCCCTTGCACGCCGGGCGGCCAAACCATTCCTGTGGGATGGAACTGTACGAATTCCATATCCATGAGCTCGGCGCCGGCTTCATAGGCGAGCGTCATGCCGTCGCCGCTGTATTCCCAGGAATTGGAAGTGATGGGCCACGCTTTTCCGATGCCGCCAGTGGCGATGACAATGGACTTGGCTTTGAAAACGATGAAGCGGCCATTTTCGCGCCAGTAGCCAAAGGCTCCGGCGACGCGGCCGCTGTCGGTGAGAAGGCGTGTGACGGTGCACTCCATATAAACGTCGAAGCCGAGCTGCACTCCGCGGTCCTGAAGCGTGCGAATCATCTCAAGGCCGGTGCGATCGCCGACGTGACAGAGACGTTTGTACGTGTGGCCGCCGAACGCGCGCTGCAGAATCGCGCCGCTGTCAGTGCGGTCGAAGAGCGCGCCCCATTGTTCGAGTTCGCGGACGCGATCCGGGGCTTCCTGCGCGTGAAGCTGCGCCATGCGCCAATTGTTCAGGAATTTGCCGCCGCGCATGGTGTCGCGGAAATGCGGCTTCCAGCCGTCGGCGGTGTCCACGTTTGCCATGGCCGCGGCGATGCCGCCTTCGGCCATAACGGTGTGCGCTTTTCCGAGAAGGGATTTGCAAACAACGCCGACGCTTGCGCCTTTCGCGAGGGCTTCGATAGCGGCGCGCAGTCCTGCGCCGCCGGCGCCAATGATGAGAACGTCGTGTTCGCGGGTCTCGTAGCTAGTGGTCACAGGATCCTCAGGTCATGGATGGCGCCGCTGGCCACAAGGCGCACGTAGAAGTCGGCGGAGCCGACGGAGATCAAGCTGCACCAGGCCAAAAGCATGTGGCGCTCGTTAAGAAAACTGACTCCCCGCCAGGCTGTGTAGCGGGGCTTGCCGAAAGTGGCGCAGGAAAAGCAATCGAGTTTGCCTCCGGCGAGATGCCGCAACGAGTGGCAGGAAAACGTGTAGAGCGTCAGCAGAATAACGTTCGTGGTCAAGACAAGTGTGCCCAAGCCGACGCCGAAATGGCCGCCGAAGTTGAAGGCCTTAATGACGTCATGCCAGAGAAACAGAATGAACACGACCGCGAGGTAGAAAAAATAACGGTGAATATTTTGCAGGATGAAGGGAAACTTCGTTTCGCCCTGGTATTTGCGGTTGGAAGGTTCACCGACGGCGCAAGCCGGGGGATCGAGAAAAAATGCGCGGTAATAAGCTTTGCGGTAGTAGTAGCAAGTGGCGCGAAACCCGAGGGGCCCTGCGAGGATGAGCAGCGCGGGAGAAAATTTCCACCAATGATGCAAGGGATCGATGAGCGGCGAATAGAAAGGTGAAAGGTACGGCCCCCATTCGTAAAACTTGCCCTCGAAAGCGCGCAACGTGGCATAAAGACCAAACCCGCCAAGAAGGAAAATCACGGGCAGAATTTCGACCCACCAAGCATCGCGGCGTAGCGTGCTTCCAAGCCGCGATTCGGGCAAGAGGGTTGGCGAGCCAGCCATCTAGGGACCTCCAGGGTGGCAGTGAGTAACTTAGAGTCTAAATTGTGGCAAACGGATTATATCCAAGACGCGGCGGAACGGCCAATTCCGAGAGCAGACCGAGCAGCCCAAAGGATCGGCAGTCCAAATCTCCCATGTTCGAGCGTCTATCTAGTAGCAGAACAAGATGCCTCCGAAGCGGATAACGGAGGCTTGGGAGATTGGCAATGAGCATCGGGAAAGCGCTTTTGGTTACCGGAATCGTGCTGACGGTCGCCGCAGCATGCCTTGGGCTCCACGGCTGGTTCTTCGCTGTCGAAGCGTTCATAAAACTTGCCGCGGCCGCATTGCTCTTGGCTGGCACGGTGTAGGTATGTGGCAAACTGGCACTGGAAAAGAAATCTTGGCGTGCCTGTCCAAATCGCCGCGTTTCGAACGTCACTCTAGTAGCGGAACAAAATGCGCGCCAAAGAAGCATAAAGGAGGCTGCAAATGAAATACATGCTGTTGGACTATGTGGGCGAAGCCGGCTGGCCCCAATTGACGAGGGACGAGCAAATCCACTGGTTGGGTGCTTATAAAGCGTACATGGAGGCGATGTCAAAGGCGGGGGTGCTGAAAGACAGCAGAGGCCTTCAGCCTACTTCGGCAGCGACGACCGTGCGGACCAGGAGTGACAAGACCCAAGTGCTGGACGGTCCTTATGCCGACTCGAAGGAGCAGCTGGGGGGCTTTCATATCATCGAGGTGGCCGATCTCGATGCAGCAATTGCCTGGGCAGCTCGCTCCCCGACCGCAGTCTACGGAATCGTCGAGGTGCGTCCAGTCGTCGAAGGAACCTGGCTAACCAGGAACATCCTCGATTTCGTAAAGCCAGAATGAACCTCGCTGCGGTGCAGTTTTCAGAAACGATCGAAACTACAACTCAAAGAAAATAAAGGGGAAGAGTCATGCGCAAATTAATCGTTTTTAACATGGTGTCGCTGGATGGTTTCTTTGTGGATAGCAAGGGCGACATGAGCTGGGCCCACAAGCATGATGCGGAGTGGAACGCATTCGTCGGCGGGAATGCGAGTGGCAGCGGCGTGCTCGTCTTCGGCAGGATTACCTACGAACTTATGGCAAGCTACTGGCCGACGCCGATGGCGCTCCAAAATTCTCCGGTCGTCGCCAAAGGGATGAACGACATGCCGAAGATTGTTTTTTCGCGAACGCTGGGCAAGGCCTCGTGGAGCAACACCAAGCTCGTCAAGGGCGACCTAGCAACAGAAGTGCGAAAGTTGAAGGAACAACCTGGGCCGGACATGGTAATCCTGGGAAGCGGCAGCATCGTCTCCCAGTTGGCGCAGCAAAATCTGATTGATGAGTACCAGCTTGCGGTCAGTCCCATTGTCCTTGGCAAGGGCCGCACTCTTTTCGAAGGCCTCAAGGAGAAGCTGAACTTGAAGCTGACGACCTCGCGCACCTTCGGCAATGGTACTGTCTTCGCGTGCTACCAGCCTGTTGCTTGAAGGAAAAGCATGGAAGCTGGACGGAGTGAAACGATGACTCCAAAAACGGTGCGGCCCACGAGCATCACCGAATACATCAATGATGCGCCTAAAGAGGCTCGGATGAAACTGCGCGAAATGCGTGCCTGTATTCGCAAAGCCGCGCCTGGAGCCAAAGAAGGCCTCAAGTGGGGGATGCCGGCTTTCTCCCATCACAGGATTCTTGTTACGTTCGCCGCGTTCGAACATCACATAGGCTTCTATCCGACGCCGTCGGCAGTGAAAGCCTTCGTGAAAGAACTATCCAAATTTGTCACGGCTAGCTCGTCGATTCAGTTTCCGTTGGATAAGCCTCTGCCTCTTGCTTTGATCCGCAGGATCACGGAGTTCCGCGTTCAAGAGTGCACGCAAGAAGACGCGAAATGGAGAACGGGACGGAAATCCATGTCTGCAAGCTTTTCCTAGGTCCCGGGTGAACGTATGAACTCCAGCGAAAGCGACGCGCAGGCGCGCAGCACGGCAGACGCCGTCGCGCGCCGCAGTTACGGCAAGCTCGTCGCCTTTCTCGCCGCACGCACGCGCGATGTGGCCGCGGCCGAGGATGCGCTCTCCGAGGCATTCGCTTCGGCGCTAGTGGATTGGTCGCGGAACGGCTGTCCGTCAAATCCGGAAGCGTGGCTGCTAACCGTGGCACGGCGAAAGGCGATCGATATGCACCGAGGAAGACTCCGGCATGAGATCGCTGGCGAGCAATTGCGCATCATGGCGGAAGGCCTGGACGCGGCCGCAGCCGAATCGGAAATCCCGGATCAGCGCCTTGCGTTGATGTTTGCGTGCGCACATCCCGCACTCGATTCCGGAATCCGCGCGCCGTTGATTTTGCAAGCGGTGCTCGGACTCGATGCGGCGATGATTGCCTCGGCGTTCCTCGTGTCTCCCGTGGCCATGGGCAAGCGGCTCGTCCGTGCCAAAGACAAAATTCGGCAAGCCGGCATTCCATTCAACATTCCTGAGCGAGAAGAGCTTCCTGTCCGGCTCGACACCGTGCTGGACGCTATTTATGCCGCGTTCACGGAAGGTTGGAGCGATCCTGGAGGAACCGATGTCGCTCGCCGCGATCTAACCGAGGAAGTTTTCTTTCTGGCAAGGATCGTGACCGAGCTCCTGCCGGACGAGCCTGAGGCTCTCGGCCTGCTTGCTCTCATGCTTCACGCGGAAGCGCGCCGCCGCGCGCGCCGCAACGCCGATGGCGAATACGTTCCGCTTGCCGAACAGGATTCGGCGCTCTGGGATTGGCAGATGATCGAGGAGGCCGAGGCGCTGCTTCTGCGCGCCAGCACCTTTGGTTCGATTGGGCGCTATCAACTCGAGGCTGCGCTTCAGTCAGCGCATGTTTCTCGTGGCCGCACAGGCCATGCCAACTGGGCCGACGTTGTGCACCTGTACAACGCACTTTTCGCGCTCGTGGGCTCGCCGGTAGTCGCCATCAATCGCGCCCTCGCGATCGCAGAGCTGCATGGCGCCAGCGCCGCTCTCGACGCCATGCCGGACGCCGACACCGATGCGCGGCTCGCCGAATACCAGCCCTACTGGGCCGCGCGCGCGGAGCTTCTTGCCAAGTTAGGCGCACACGCCGAAGCCCGCCACGCCTACGAAATCGCCATTGGTCTCGAACGCGACCCCGCTGTCCGCCGCCTTTTGCAAAAGCGACAGTCTGCTTTGCCGGTTTGAATTTCTCCCCGAGATGTAGACCGCTTGCTATCGATTTCTAAAGGATGGAATCGATCTCGGAATCGATGGAGACATGCGTCGCGGGGATTCCGTTGATCGAGAATTTGACGCCGTCGCTTTCGGAAAAATGGAAGAATCTGCTGATGTGGTAATCCTCGTCGTAGGAAGAAAAAAGCCGCTCGGTTTCGGCGGCGGGGATCTGAAACGCCGACAGAGCGATGGGCTTGCCAAACTGGCCCGCCAAAGAGAGATAGAGATCGACAAGTTGGCGGAGGGTCATACCAATAGTTCGGCGAGCAGGTTCGGCACTCATGGCTATCTCTGCACGCAGTGTACTGCGAGCAGCCCGCCAATAAAAGAGATCAGTGGATGTAGGCGCCGGGCTTCAGCACGGCACCTTCTTTCCATGCTTTGTAAACTCTGCGCCCTCCGCGTGTGCAAAATATTTTTTCTGTACCCATCTAGTTTGTGGCCAGACTGGGGGATTGGTAAGATGTGGGACGGGATCTAGCGAAATGAGGAGGAAAGTTTATGAGTATCGCGGTCGGACAAACGGCGCCGGATTTTACGTTGATGAATCAGGAAAAGAAGGAAGTGAAGCTCTCGGATTTCGCGGGGAAAAAGAATGTCGTGCTGATGTTCTATCCCCTGGATTGGAGCCCGACCTGCACGTCGGAACATGCCTGCATGGTGAATGACATGAGGTCGTTCGACACGCTGGACGCAGAAGTGCTTGGTGTAAGCGTGGACAGCATTTGGTCGCACAAAGCATACGCCGAGAAGATGGGGATCAAGTATTCCCTTTTGGCGGATTTTCAACCGCGAGGGGCGATGAGCGAAAAGTATGGCGTGTACCTGGCAGACAAGGGGATCACGGGGCGGTCGATCGTGATCATCAATAAGGCTGGGAAAGTCGCCTGGGCGAAAGACTATGACATTCCAGTGGTGCCGGATCTGAAGGAAGTAGCGGCGGCATTGTCGCAAGTGAAGGCGGCGACGGCGTAGGAAAAAAAGAAAGAGCAGCTTGACGCAGAGACACAGAGTTCACAGAGAAGAAACGAAAACGGGCCGGCGATTGCCGGCCCGTTTTATTTGGCACGCACGATTTGCGGTTTACTTTGAGGCGATGTCGTTTCGAACTACCGCGCCGCCTTTCATAACAAATCTTACCGATTCCAAGATGCGCACGTCGGTCAGCGGGTCGCCGTTGACGGCGATGATGTCTGCGTAGTGGCCGGCCTCGATGACGCCGACTTTGTTGGACCAGCCGAGGAGATCGGCGGCGCTGATGGTGGCGGCCTGGATAGCGTCGATGGGCTTCATTCCCCACTCCACCATTTTCGCAAATTGCTTGGCGTTATCGCCGTGCGGATAGACGCCGGCATCGGTCGCGAAAGCCATCTTTGTGCCGGACTGCCAGGCGTGGCGAAAATTTTCGCGCTGGAGGCGGCCGATTTTCTTTTCCTTTTCGATGGATTCGGGGAGCATGCCTGCTTTTGCGCCCTCTTGAAGGATGAAATCGTCGTTGTAAATGTCGAAATCGAGATACGTGCCGTGCTGCTTGGCGAGAGCGATGCCTTCGTCGTCGATCAGGCTCGAATGCTCGATGGAATCGATTCCTGCGTTGATCGCGTCCTTGATGGACTGCGTGCCGTGAGCGTGAGCTGCCACCTTGCGGCCGAGTTTGTGTGCTTCTATGGCGATGGCTTGGAGCTCTTCGAAGGAGTATTGCGGCGTGCCGGGCTGGTCGCCTTTGCTGAGGACGCCGCCGGAAGCGCAGACCTTGATGACGTCGGCTCCATACTTGATGACTTCGCGGACTTTTTCGCGCGCGGCCCACGGGCCATCTGCCACTCCATCCGCTTTGTTGTGGTACTCAAACGGCAAGAGATTGTTGTCGCAATGCCCTCCCGTGATGCTGAGCGGAGGCCCGGAAACCAGCATCCTCGGCCCTTCGATTTCTCCGTCGTTAATTCCGTCGCGCACGGCCACATCCGTGTAATCGGTAGCGCCGACGTTGCGAATCGTGGTGAATCCGGCGCGGACCGTTAAGCGAGCGTTCTTAACTCCAGTGACAGCTTCCCGCGGCACCGAAATGCCAAGGCCCGCGTAACCATTGGCAGACGGATCGAACGTGATGTGCGTGTGCACATCAATCAAGCCGGGAAGGCAGGTGGCGCTTGAGAGATCGACTGGCGTGACGCCGCTCGGCAATTTAGCGGAAGCGGCGGCACCGACGGAAACGATTGTGCCGGTATCGTCGAAGAGGATGACTTGATCGCTCAGCATGTGGCCTACCCGGACGTCGAGCAGTTTGCCGCAACGGACGGCGCCGGGCGCGGCGCTGGCGAACGAAACAAAAAACAGGCAAACCATGAGGGCAAGCAGCGTTTTGCGCATGTGTTCTCCGTGAGGCGCGAAATTCGAACAAGTGAGGATATATCGCTGAGCGAGATTTTGGAAATGCGTGAGTCTGCTCTCGAAACCAAAGAGGAGTTTAGTGTGGCTAGCGGCTGGCGGGCGCGGCGGGAGCAAATGACCGAACGTAAAGAACCAGTTGCCAACGCTGCTCTTCGGTGAGCTTTCTTTTAAACGCGGGCATGGGTTTTCTGCCTTCGCTGATTTGGTAAAAAATTTCGCCGTCTGTAACGCTGTTCATGTGGTGAGCGTCGACCAGGCTCGTCGGAGAGGGATAGTAGCTGGCGGCGTCGGGTCCATCCCCCTTTCCTGTTTGGCCATGGCATTGCGTGCATTTGTCTTGATAGAGGGAGCGGCCAGCAGCTAGAGCTGATGCGGAAGGCTCGATGGGATTCGGCCGGAGCTTGGCTTCTTCGGGCACTTTCCACGGTTTGTTTTCGTAGTAAGCAAAGACGGCGACGACACAGAGCGTGACGAGTATTAGCGCTAGAAAAAATTTGCGCGCGTCAGTTGCGTTTCGCGAGTTGGTTTGCATAACAAAATTTTCGCACACCGCATTTGAAGACGGAAACAAAGAAAGACGAAACATTACGCAGAGAACACGAGGGCGCGGAGAGCACGGATCGAACGCGAATACGTAGTAGCCGAGGGGTAGTGAATGCGGCTGGGCTTACTGGCCGCGGAAGATGAGCCAGAGAAGTTCGGCGTTGAAGAAGAGGATGGCGGCGGCAACGATCCAGGCAATGACAACTGTGAAGCGTGAGTTGGTGAACAAACCCATTTTGTTGCGGTCGCCGGTGAACTGGATTAACGGGATTACGGCGAAGGGCAGCTGAAAGCTGAGAACGACCTGGCTAAGAATGAGTAGCGAGGTGACTTTGCCTTCGCCGGCGATGCCGATGACGAGCACCGCAGGAAGAATAGCGATCGAGCGGGTGATGAGGCGGCGCAGCCACGGCTTGAGACGAATCTGCAGAAAACCTTCCATGACGATCTGGCCGGCGAGCGTGCCGGTGAGGGTGGAGTTCTGGCCGGAAGCGAGAAGCGCGCAGGCGAACAGCGTGCTGGCGAGGCTCACCCCAAGGACGGGACTGAGAAGTTTGTAGGCGTCGGCGATTTCTGCGACGTTGTGCAGACCGCGAGTGTGAAAGGCGGCTGCGCCGAGAATAAGAATCGCGGCGTTGATGAATAAGGCGAAGCCGAGGGCTACCGTGGAATCGAAAATGGCATAGCGCATGGCTTCGCGGCGATCGCGAATGGAGGCGCCGAAGGCGCGAGTCTGCACGATGCTGGAATGAAGATAGAGATTGTGCGGCATGACCGTAGCGCCGAGGATGCCGATGGCGATGTACAACATTTCGCGATTGCGCAGAATTTCTGCGCGAGGGATGAGGCCCACGACAGCTTCACGCCAGATCGGATGGGCGAAGAAGATTTCGTAGGCGAAACAGCCGGCGATGGTCGCGATAAGAGTTACGACGAAAGCCTCGATGATGCGAAAGCCGCGGCCCTGCAATGCGAGGACGATCAAAACATCGAGCCCGGTGATAATCACGCCGGCGAGAAGCGGCAGCCCGAACAGCAGTTTTAGGGCAACAGCGGAGCCAAGAACCTCCGCAAGGTCGCACGCGGCGATGGCAATTTCGCAAACGATCCAAAGCGCAATCGAGGTGCGGCGAGAGTAATGTTCACGGCAAGCCTGGGCCAAATCGCGGCCCGTGGCGATGCCGAGCTTGGCGGAAAGCGCTTGGAGGAACATCGCCATGAGATTGCTGATGAGAATGACGCTGAGGAGTGTGTACCCAAATTTCGAGCCGCCGCCGATGTCGGTGGCCCAGTTGCCAGGGTCCATGTAGCCGACAGCAACAAGGTAGCCGGGCCCGGCAAAGGCGAGAACTTTGCGAATCCATGAAGCGGTATGGGAGATGGGTATCGAGCGATGGGATTCGGGCAGCGAGGGCAAGTTTGCGGCGCGGAGACCGGCGGAAGAGGACGAAACAGCGGCGGAAGATTCGGCGCTGGCTGCGGTTTCTGCTTCGAGTTGGGGCGGGAACGTGGGTGACATGATGCTTTTTTACTGATACTCAGTAACTGAATTTTTGTTAACTACGGTAAATGTCCATACTAAACTAGACTTAACAACAAAATTTGTCAATAGGACTAAGACGGATTGTTTCTTCCTCAGCGGCAGAGCGAACCGAGCGCGGGCTCCGCGGGCGAGCGCAAGGGGAAGCGCTGTGATACCTTCAAACAAGACGTGAAACGGAAAGCGGACTAAGGGGAGAAGACGATGGAAGAGCAGCGGCCGGCGCCAGGGCAAGTGCAGATCAAAGCGGACGAAAAAGAATTGCAAGGGCAGTACAGCAATTTGGTGATGCTGCACCACAATCTGGAAGAGTTCACGCTGAATTTTATTTATATCTTTCCGAATGGACCGCAGGGGAAGCTGCTGAGCAGCGTGATCGTAAGTCCGGGACACGCGAAGCGCATCCTACGGGCGCTGGCGGAGAATATCTCGCGCTATGAGGCACAGTTCGGGCCGATCAAGGAAGCTCCGGAGGGAAGCGGGCCGACGCCGAATGTGGGCTTCGTACAATAAGAGAGACATGAGAAATTGGACGTTGGAAGTTCGGAACGACAGGCAGTATTCATAGAGGGCCGCGTCTTGTGCGGGCGCTGAGGCGTGTTAAACTGTTTCCCTGCTTTGTAGGAAGGGCCTGTAGCTCAGGTGGCTAGAGCGCGCCCCTGATAAGGGCGAGGTCGGTGGTTCAAGTCCACCCAGGCCCACCATCAACCCCAGTGTTTATGCGGCCATTCTCGCTTTTGCCTTTCTCCGGAATTTCCCGCAAAGCCTTTGTCAAGGATTTGTCAACTTCCGGAATCGCCATATGCCGTCCCCGACGTCACCGGAAACACCATGACCTGGCGCGGGGATTCACGGACTGCTTGAATTTCTTGCTGACGGCCACTGCTCCACGGCGCTCAAGGAACGGAAAGAACATAAACGTTCATTCCCGGCATATTGGGTTGTGGAAGTCCTCCCTCCAAAACCAGCGTGCACAGATTCGAGGGGTAACCGTCATCGACACTTGCGTTATTTGGACTATAGTCCGCCTTATCAGGGACGGGTAGCCTGCGGGCAATCGTCGGTGCTGGTCTTCGAGTGGGAATGGTGCGCCATTGACAAAGACCTAGAATTGGCATAGGCTTTGACATATGCCAAGACGACTAGTCACAGCCGAAAGACACGTGAAGGTTTTTAAGAATGGGCGAAACC
>Ga0210409_10002315_pt1 | contig 22827 bp, 26 predicted proteins | sample IncBWH17MmetaG_FD_161649 | JGI IMG/M metagenome (GOLD analysis project Ga0210409, IMG submission 161649) | Forest soil microbial communities from Barre Woods Harvard Forest LTER site, Petersham, Massachusetts, United States - Inc-BW-H-17-M | ecosystem: Environmental > Terrestrial > Soil >...
TTCTGCAATCTCACGGCGACACCTGGGTCGACGTTTTCCCCTGTGTGTGCCTCCAGGAGATCGCGCAGCCCTTCGCGAGTTGCCGTCAGCCGGCGCAGATCGCGGTCGGACAGCCTTTCGGCTTCGCTGCCTTGCGACCGAAGCCAGCCGGCTGCCTGATCAGGCGAGGCCAGCTCGTCATCGCCATCGGGCATTTCCCGCGAGTTGATGAATTGCTCGACGAGGGCGAGAGTCCCTGGCGCCGGGCGTCGTGACTCTGTTTCGGTCATGGCTTTGTGGCGGTCTCCTTTGCGGTAACCGTCACCAGTATACCCTCTTGACAGGTGATCCAACGGCGCGGTAAGATACAACCATCAAAACACCTTAGACGGTGACAATAGGAGGTAAAGAAATGTTCGGTTTGCAACTACTCGAGATGGCCCACGTGGCAGAGCAGGAGCACATGCGGGCGGCCATGATGCGGACGGCGCGCAAGCAGGCGCGGCGCCAGGCCAAGCGTGAGCGCCGGCTTGGGCGAGGCGGCCACGCGGCCCACACCGACGGCACGGCGCAGAGCTAAATCAGTCTCACGCCGTCGCGACGGCGATCGTGTCCGCGACCTGCTGCCGGCGAGCGGCGTCGATCTCGCCGGCAGCTCGCTCGTCGTCAGCCATGACGGTGTCCAGGTCGACGTCGCTGTAGCCGAGGACCTCCATGTCGGCGAACGCTCGCCGCACCTTGGTGCCAAAGAGGCCGACGTCCTTGAGGGTCGGTACGATGCGGGTGAACAGCAGGCTCCGGAATTGGAGCTGGGCCTCCGAGTTGCGGACGAATCTCAGGCATTCGTCGACCGGCAGGCCCAGGTTCCCCCAGAGCTCCTCAGCGAGAAAGCGGTCGCGCATCAGGTAGCAGGCCTCGACGCAGAACTCCTCGCGCTCGCTGCGCTCGCTCTCGGTCAGCTGAGGGTAGAAGTCGCGAAGTGCCAGCCGCCCGAACGCGACATGGCGCGCTTCGTCCTCCATCACGTATGCATTGACCGCGCGAGCCAACGGATTTTCAGCGATATCTCGGATGAGGCCGAATGCTGCGAGAGCGAGTCCTTCGATGAGGACCTGCATGCCGAGGTAGGTCATGTCCCATCGCGAGTCGCCGACGACATCGTCGAGCAACGCCTTGAGGTGTTGATTGATCGGGTAGGCGAGCTCGAGCTTCTCGTGCAGGAAGCGTGAATACGTTTCGACGTGACGGGCCTCGTCCACGACCTGCGTCGCCGCGTAGAACTTGCTGTCGATGTCAGGCACCGTCTGCACGATCTTCGACGCGCAGATGAGCGCACCCTGCTCGCCGTGCAGGAACTGTGAGAACTGCCACGACGCCATGTGGTGGAACAGCTGATTGCGATCCTGCTGGCCCATCTTCTCCCAGATGTCGGAGCCGTAGATTGGGACGTACGCCTCGGGACCGCCGATGGGGTTGTCGAGGTCGACGGGCGTCGACCAATCGATGCGCTCGCGACTGTTCCATTGCTTGCTCTTGCCTTTTTCGTACAGGTTGAGCAGCTTGTCGCGGCCCTCGTCGTACTCCCACGTGAAGACAGTCTCACCACCGCCGGCAACCTGCCAGCGGGTCTGCTCGACAGGCAGGGTGTACACGCGTGTGCTCATGTGACGTTCAACTCCTTTCCTTTCTGGCTCAGGCTGTGTTCACGTTTTGATCAACGGGTTCGACGTCGAGCCAGCGCTGCAGCTCGCTCTGCACGGCGCGGTGGTGCAGCATCGACAGCAACTGGTTGGCGAGCGGCAGGCCGCTGTTGACGAGGTCGCGAAGCGTCTCGGTGTCGTGGCGGTTGAGCACCGGCTCGACGATGCGTGAGAGCTCGTCAGTGACGAGCCGTTCAACAGCGTCGCGGTAGACGGCGAGGCTTTCGATGTTGAAGCCGGCATCTTCGGTGAAGCCTGCCGCGCGCATCGCGGCGACGAGCTCGAGCAGACGAAGGTCGCTGCTCGACACGGCACCCGGCTGGACGATGCCGAGCCGTACCAGCGCATCGAAGTCGCAGGCGTCGAGCCGCGCTCGCACGGCGGCGAGCTCGTCGCCGGATGCGGCCGGGTCGGGTGCGTCGAGCAGGCTGCCCAGCGCCTGCAGGGCTCGGATCTCTTCAACCGGCAGCTCGCCCCAGCGCTCAAGGGTCGATCCGATGCTGCGCAGTGAAAGTCGCAGCTCGGTCTGCAGCGACCGGATCCACCGGAGGCGCCCCACGGTGCTCTCCGGGTATGCGGCCTGGTTGCCCGCGGTCTTGCGGGGCGCCGGCAGCAAACCCTGCTGAGCGTAAAAGTGGATGGTCGGCGCGCCCACGCCCGTCAGCCGGACCAGGTCCCGCATGCGGTAGGGAAATGCCATGGCGGAGATATTCCATCCCGCCGCGTCAAGTGTCAAGCGACACTTGACATTCGAACCTGGGCTGCCCTACCGCCAGGTGACGTCCCCGTAGAACCCGGCCGGCTTCGGATGCTTGAGGTACTCCTGGATACCTTCGCGGCTCTCCGCGATGGTCGTGTTCGCGCCGTGGCCGGGGAGCACCACCGTGTCACCCGGTAGCGGGAGCAGCTTCGCCTGAATGCTGGCGAGCACCGCCTCGAGGTCACCGGAGGCAAACGTCTTGCCCGGACCGCCGTCGAAGAGCGTGTCCCCGCTGATCACGGCGCGCCCGACGCGCAACGAGATGCTCCCCGGCGTATGTCCCGGTGTGTGAATGACGGTGATTCGGACGCTGCCGACGCTGACCTCGGCCCCATCGTCGAGCCTTCCGTCGATGCGCTCTTCGGGAATCTTGATCTCGGCACTGCCCACGAGGACGGGCGCGCCCGTCGCCGCCCGCACCGCGTCGTACGTCATCCAGTGGTCGCCATGCCAGTGCGTCGCAATCACCGTGCCAACACCACCCTCGGCTGCAATGGCCTCGAGCAGCGGCGACTCCTCCAGCGGCATGTCGACGAGCAGCGACTGGGCGGCGGCAACGTCGCGAACGATGTACGCATTGTTGTTGTAGGGCCCCATCGGCCCGATCTTCACGATGCGCACGTCGCCGTCTTCGACGACTGCTATGTCAGCTCCGGGCACGTTTCGTATCCGCCTCCGCCGACTGGGCACGCATCGCCGCCTTGTGGGCGCGCTTCTGCGTCTGATACGCCTCGCGTTGCTTAACAGTGTGGACGTCGGCGAGCGTCGGGTAGTCCGGCATGACCTGCTTCCATCCAGCGGGCTTCACGCCAAGCTGCTTGGCGACCACGCCGACCATGATGCGGGCCTTCAACGGCCCGAAGCCGGGGAGGGCCGCGAAGCGGCGCTGCAGGTCTTTGGCGTCGGTCGCGTCGCGCCAGATGCGTGACGCGTCGCCTCCATACTCGCTGGCGACGATCCCGCACAGGGCCTGGACGCGCCGCGCCATGCTCGCGGGGTAGCGGTGCAGCGCCGGAGGTGTCCGGAAGGCGGCTTCGACCTTCGCGGCGTCCATGCGCGCGATGCGCGTTGGGTCAAGCGTGCCAAGCCGTTCGCGCACTCGCAGCGGACCCATGAACGCCCACTCGACGGGGACCTGCTGGTCCAGGCAGAAGCCGATGAGCAGCGCGACAGGATCCTCGCTGACAAGACGGTCGGCTTCGGGGTCACCGGTCCATTGCATGCGCGGTTTCGTAGCGGACGTGGCCATGCGCCTACGGTAGCGCGGGCCTGGGCCCATCGTGCGGACCATCGCGGCTGCGTAGACTTGCCCAAATGTCGTGGCTCGGCCGCCTCTTCGGTTCGAAACCGCCGCCGCCGGCGCCCGCCAACAGCGTGATCGTGGACGCTGATGTCGCGGTGCAGCTGACGGCGGGTGGCAGCGCTCTGGATGTTGCGGTCGATTCGGCGCTGCGCGCCTTCCTCGAGGCTCAAGCGAAGGCTGCCTTGGCGGGCGAGCCGGAGCGCATTCCATTCTGGTTGATGCGCGACGTCGAGCGCAGCGGGGATCTGGAGGATGAGTTGCGCGACCGCATGGCCCAGCGGCATGCCGCCGAAGAGGAGGGAGAGCAGGCGAAGAGCTCGCCCCGCCAGCCGTCGGGAGAGCAGATGGAGATTGGAGGCGGCTGATGCGAGCCCTGGTGTTCAAGGACTTCGGCTCGGTCGGAGTGGAGGACGTTCCCAAGCCGAAGCTGGAGGAACCGGGCGACGCATTGGTGCGGGTGACCATGAGCGCCATCTGCGGAAGTGACCTCCACGTCCTCCATGGCCGCATCCCCGGAATGACATCGGGCGGCGTGCTCGGCCACGAGTTCGTTGGCGTGGTGGAGCAGGTGAGCCCCGAGGTGACGCGCTTTCACGAGGGCGACCGGGTGGTGGGCTCGTTCCTCATCCCCTGCGGCCAGTGCTGGTTCTGCGGCCGGGGGCTCTTCAGCCGCTGTCCCGATCAGCGCGTGTTCGGCTATGGATCCTTCTTCGGCGATGTCGCGGGAGCGCAAGCCGAGTACGTGCGCGTGCCCAAGGCTGATCTCACTCTTCACGCATTGCATTCCCACCTCACCGACGAACACGCGCTGTTCGTGGGGGACATTTTCACGACCGGGTACGACTGCGCAGTCGAGGCGCAGATTCGCCAGGGGGACACGGTTGCTGTCGTGGGCTGCGGCCCCGTTGGGCTCATGGCGATTCTCGCCGCCCGGAGCTTCGGACCCGAGAAGATTTATGCGATCGACACGGTGTCGCAGCGCCTCGAGATGGCACAGACCTTCGGCGCCATCCCCGTCGACGGCACCGCAGTGCACGCGCCGTCGCATATCCAGGACGTCACCGGTGGTCGGGGCGCGGACGAAGTGCTCGAGTGTGTCGGCACAGTCCCCGCGCTGCTCGATGCGATCGACATCGTACGTCCGGGTGGTCGCATCAGCGTGATCGGTGCGCACAGCGATCCGGACCTCCCGTTTGCGCTCAACCTCACGTTCGTGCGTGCGGTCGACCTCAAGTTCTGCGGCACGGCCAACATTCCAGGTCGCTGGGATGAGGCGCTGGAAATGATCGATTCCGGCCGCGCGCATCCCGACGAGATCATCTCGCACCGCATGAAACTGGACGACGCCGCGCGCGGCTACGAACTATTCGAATCCCGCGAAGCCATGAAGGTTGTTCTCACGCCATAGGCGTGGCGGTGTCGTGAGAAAGCTCAGCGCTGCAGCGACCACGCGGTCGGAGCGGCGCTGCCGCCCCGCCGCTGGCTCTCGCCTCGACCTGCGCTCCGGCCACGGTCCGTCTCGGCTCCGAGACGGTCGCTTACGCGCTGTGCTTTTTCACGACCCGCGAGCGCTATGGTTTCGGCCGCGGCATGTGGTTATGCGAGCGAAGCGAGCAGCGGCGCGACTACAGTCGCGCCGAGGATGAGGGTGAAGGCCGTCGGGCTTTGCCCGCGGCCGAGGGAGAAGGATCTGCCTTCTCCCTATAGGGAAAAGGGGGCCCCCGGCAAAACGAGGAGCGGAGGCGACGAGTTTTGTTGGGGCGTCCCAGGGGATGGATTCGAACCATCGATACACGGTTTTACAGACCGCTGCCTTAGCCACTTGGCTACCCTGGGTTTGCGACCGTGGGCAGCACGTCGCGGGATGACTAAGGATACTTAGGCAGCGTGCGATACGTGCTCCTCACGTCGGAATCCGCCGACGTGGCGCGTGGTTCGGGTACCGCGATGGCGGTCGCGCGACTGCGCGCGGCGCTCGCCGCCGAGGACGTGGTCGTTCCGGTTGTGCGGTCGAACCGGCCCTGGCCAAGCCAGACATTCGCACGCTGGTCGTTCAACCGCGCATTGCGGTCGCACCGGTTTCTCGACGTCGACGCCGTCCTTGGTGTCAACGGCGACGGTTGGATGGGGGCTGAAAGCTGGCGCGCTCCCTTTGTGGCGCTCATCAAAGCGCTGTACGGCGGAGCACTCGAGTATGAGCACGGGCTCACCAAGCGCCTGCTGAGCCTGCACGCGCACTGGGAAGCAGCCGGTGCGCAGCGCGCGGCAGCGGTGGTGGTGCCGTCGCAGTTCGCGGCCGCCGCAGTGGCACAACGTTACGCCGTCGACCGCGCTCGCATCCACATCGTGCCGGAGCCGTTTGACGCTGCAGCGTGGCGCACTGCACTTCCGGTGCGGCGGCGAGCCGGAAACCGGGTGCTCTGCGTCGCGCATCTCTATGCGCGAAAACGGATCGCGGACCTGATCCGCGCGTGGCCGGCGGTGGTCTCCCAGCGCCCTGGTGCGCGACTCGACATCGCCGGCGACGGTCCCGAGATGCGCCGGCTGGCACATCCGGCTCGCGTCCTTCCGGGAGTTTTCCTGCATGGCCATGTCGAGCCAGAGGCGTTGTTCGAGTTCTACGCCCGGGCGGATGTGTTCTGCCTTCCCAGCGCGCAGGAGACATTCGGCTACGCCGTCGTGGAAGCGATGGCCAGCGGGCTTCCGGTGGTCTACGCGGATGCCGGCGCTCTTCCGGAAATGTGCGCGGGAGCGGTGGCTGAGCCGGTGACCCCGGGCGACATCGACTCCCTCGCTGCGGCGCTGCTGCGCGCCTTGGACGCCGACCATGTGCAGCGCGCTGCGACGGTGAACCCGGAACGCGCCGGAAGATTCGCGCCACACGCTGTCGCGGCCCAACTCATGCAGGTGGTCGCGCGCAACGCCAGCACCTAGCGGCGGGCGGGTGGCAGGCCCTCGCGCAAGTCCGGGTCACGGAGGTAGCGCTGCACCTCGGCGAGGACGTCTTCCGGCCGGCCGGCGAGCGAGTCTGCGAAGTAGCCCCCGTCGTAGGGAGCATCGGCCGCCCGAAGCAACGCGGCTGCCGGCTGCCTGCGGGGTGGTGGCGTCCCGTGAGTCAGCTTGTATCCCAGCACCACGCGGTTGCCCGCGCGCGTGACCCCGACGTCCTGGATCACGTCCCAGCGCGTGAGACTGCTGAACGGGTACTGCCGCTGCAGCAGCCCGTCACGGGTCAGCTCGAGGGCCGGACGCAGGAGCAGGCCCGTCACCAGCAGCGTGAGAACCGGGGCAGCGACGATGAACCACCCGATCGTGGCACCCGCCACGATGCAGACGATTCCCGCCCCTTCAGTGACAAGTGCCAGCGGGATGACGAGCGCGGCCGGCCGCCGGGCCCGGAAGACGACGCGGTCGCCGTGGCGCCGCACGACCGCAGGGGCCGGCTTGAGGTTGCTGGGCTTGGTCGCCGGCGCCATATCGGGCTCATCCTAAAGTGCATGCGATCCTTGCCGGATGTTGGCTGACGTCGGCGCGGTTCTCAGCGCAATCGGCCTCGCCGCACTCGGGTTCGTCGTGGTGGTTGTGGTCTGCGTTGTCGTACTCAGGCTGTTGACCGTGGTCCTGCCGCGGCAGCCTGCCGAGAGCGCCGATCCCGAGGCGGAACCCACTGAGCAGGAGACCCCCGGGGACGCCGTTTGACCTTGCGCATGACTGCCGGGCAGGCTACAATGCATAAGCGATCCTTTATGAAAGGTTCCTTTATGCAAGTTGCTCCTCCGCCCGCGAGGGCGAACCGCCCGCCGCGCCGGGCCCTCCCCGGCAGCATCGCCGCCGGCGCCAGTGATCTCTCGGTTCACTTCGAAGGGCTGGCGAATCCGACGCGGCTGATGATCGTCGAGCGTCTCGCCGGGACCTCTGAAATGCGCGTGTCGGAGCTCGCCGATTTCTGCCAGGTCAGCCAGCCGCGGATGAGCTGGCACCTCCGCATTCTGCGCAAGGCCCAGGTGATCAGAACCCGGCGTGAGGGCCGCGAAGTGTTCTGTCGCCTCGACCGCGATGCCATCGCGGCACACCTGAAGAGTTTCGCCCGTCTCGTAGCGTTCGGCGGCCTTCCATCCGTTGAGCCGCCCGCTGTTCAAACCATCAACGAGGGAACATCGTGACTGACAAGGTGCGCGTAGCAATCATCGGCGTGGGCAACTGCGCGTCGTCGCTGATTCAAGGACTCGAGTACTACAAGACCGCCGACCCGGACGCCGTCGTTCCCGGTCTCATGCACGTGAACCTCGGCGGATATCACATCTCGGACATAGAGATAAGCGCCGCGTTTGACATCGACGCCGAGAAGGTTGGCAAGGACGTCTCGGACGCGATCTTCAGCGGGCAAAACAACACGGTCAAGTTTTCGGATGTACCCAGACTGGACGTACCCGTGCTCCGCGGCATGACCCACGACGGCCTCGGCAAGTACCTCTCGGAAGTCATCAAGAAAGCACCCGGTTCCACCGTTGACATCGTTCAAGTCCTCAAGGACACCGGGACCGACGTCGTCGTCAACTACCTCCCTGTGGGGAGCGAGGAAGCCACGCGCTGGTATACGGAGCAAATCCTCGACGCACCCTGCGCGATGGTCAACTGCATGCCCGTTTTCATCGCACGCGAGGACTACTGGCAGAAGCGCTTTATCAAGGCCGGCGTCCCGATCATCGGGGACGACATCAAGTCGCAGGTCGGCGCCACCATCGTTCACCGCGTTCTCACGAGGCTCTTCCGTGATCGGGGCGTCGAGATCGAGAACATGTATCAGCTGAACTTCGGCGGCAATACCGACTTCCTGAACATGCTCGAGCGCGAGCGCCTGGTCAGCAAGAAGATCAGCAAGACCAACAGCGTCCGCTCGCAGCTGGATCACCCACTCGGGGACGAGCACATCCACATCGGACCGTCGGACTATGTTCCGTGGCTGCACGACCGCAAATGGGCGTACATTCGCGTCGAAGGCAAGTCCTTCGGTGACGTCCCCCTGAATATGGAGCTGAAGCTCGAGGTGCACGACTCGCCGAACAGCGCCGGCATCGTCATCGACGCGGTTCGCTGCTGCAAGCTGGGTCTCGACCGCGGCCTAAGCGGCACGCTCGTGGGACCGTCGTCGTATTTCATGAAGTCACCACCGCGCCAGGTTTCGGATACCACGGCACGCGAGCTCACCGAAGAGTTCATCGCCGGGAAGGTCGAGGGAGTCTCGGTTAACGGAAGGGCCGCCGCCCTGGGGCGGGCCGAGACCGTCGAACGCGACCCGGTGCCTCCGGTCGCGGGTTAAACGCCGGCCGGCGGAGGGTCGCCATGGTGAGTGCGGGCCGCGACACCGCACCGCGCGGGATCCGTACCCGACTGCACCTCTCGCGCCGCGCTTCGGGGGCTGCCGCAACAGCCGGCTCGCGGAAGCGGGACAGCATGGTTCCGTACTACGCATATCGCTGCGCCGAGAGCGTCGTGCGTGTCCTGCCGCAGCGGGCGTCGTACTGGCTGGGTGATCGAGTCGCGGATACCTTGCTGCTTGTGGCTCCGCGCAGTCTTGACCCGCTGCGCGAGAACCTGCGCCACGTCGTACCCGATGCAGATAACCGTTCGTTCCGCCGCATCGTGCGACGCAACGTGCGCAACCTCACGCACTCCTGGGTTGACGTCATGTCCATGTCGTCGCAGCGTACCGACACCTTCGGGCGCATCGACATCGAGCACCTGGAGAACTTCACCGATCCACTCAAGCGTGGCCGGGGCGTCGTCGTCGTCTCGATGCACTTCGGGTGCTGGGAGGTCGGCGTCGCCGGCTGGAACGCGCAGGGCGGGCAGATGGCTCTTCTCGCCGAGGTGCTCCGACCGCAGAAGCTCTTCGAGCGGGTGATCGGCGCGCGCGGCAAGCAGCGGGTCCAGGTGATTCCGATCGATGTCGCGGCGATGCGCGAAGGTGACCCGCAGACCGCACGGCGCATCGGCGCGGCATCGATGCGGGAGGTGTTCCGTGTCCTGCGCTCGGGTGGGGTGATCGCGATTGCGATCGACCGCGACCTTATCGGCAACGGCGAGCTGATCCCGTTCTTCGGGGCTCCGGCTCCCATTCCAGTCGGGGCGATGGATATCGCCATTCGCACCGGCGCCGCCGTGGTCCCGATCATCCTGTACCGCAACGGGCGTAGGGTCCGCGCCGTGCCCCATCCTGAGATCCGATACGATGCGGACGCGCCGCGACAGCAGGAGGTGCGCCGAGTCACGCGCGAGATCCTGGCGCTATTCGAGAGCGCGATCCACGATCACCCGGATCAGTGGCATGTGCTGGAGCGTATCTGGCCTGAGCCGGAGCCCGCATGAAGATCTGCCTCGTGTCGCCGTACGACTTCATGCATCCCGGGGGTGTCACCGAGCATGTGCGCCATCTCTCCGCGAAGTTGCGGGATCGCGGCCATGCGGTGACCGTGCTGGCTCCGTCGAGCCGCGTGGGCGACGACCACGGCATTCCTGGGTACATCCGCATCGGCCGTAGCGTGGCGGTACGCAGCAATGGATCGGTGGCGCGAATCGGGCTGTCGTTCCACCTCGTGCGCCGCGTGCGCGCCCTCCTCAGTGAGGCTGACTACGACGTGGTGCACTACCACGAGCCGCTGGTGCCGGCCCTGCCCATCACCGTGCTGCGTTTCCACCGCGGTGCCAACGTCGGCACCTTCCATGCGATGGCGCGGCGCAACCTCGGCTATTACTACGGCCGGCCATTTCTGAAGCGATACTTCAACCGGCTGCATGGGATCGTTGCGGTGAGCATTCCGGCTCGCGATTTCGTCGCAAGGTATTTCGACGGGGATTTCCGGATCGTTCCGAACGGCATTGATTCGGTGCGCTTCCACCCGGATCTCGAGCGCGTCGCTTCAGCCCGGACTCCGGGGCAGTCCACCGTGCTGTTCGTCGGAAGACTCGAGTCGCGCAAGGGATTCCCCACGTTGCTCGAGGCGTATGGCGCGGTGCGGCGCACACGGGCCGACGTACGCCTGGTTGTGGTGGGCGACGGGCCGATGCGTTGGGGATACGAACGGCAGGCGGAAGCACTGGGCATTCCGGATGTGCAGTTCTGCGGCTACGTGGGCGATGACATGATCACGCGTTACTACGCGTCTGCCGATATGTTCTGCGCACCGGCCAACGGAGGCGAGAGCTTCGGCATCGTGCTGCTCGAGGCGATGGCGAGCGGTCTGCCAGTGCTTGCGTCGGCGATCCCCGGCTTCAGTCAGGTGGTCGCGCCGGGGAGCGACGGGTTGCTCGTGCCGCCCAAGAAGCCGCAAGCATGGGCGCAGGCGATCGAGACACTCCTGGATGACGCGTCACTGCGGCGCACGATGGGGGAGGCCGGATTGCGCAAGGCCCGGCTGTACGACTGGGGCCACGTGGTCGATGAGGTGCTCGACGTGTACCGAGAGGCGCGGCTTCGCGCCAGCGCGCACCAGGTTGCATCCGATGTTCACAGCCAGGTTCCAGGCTTGGGTTAGAGCTGGCGCGCGGCGGCTCGTCCCCGTGCTCCAGCGTGCCCACTTGACGCCGAACGTGCTGACCATCATCGGGCTGATGGTCTGTGCTGTCTCAGCGTTTTTGGTGGCGAACGGATACCTTCTTGCGGGCGGCATTGTGCTCCTCGTTGCGAGCATGTTCGACATCCTCGACGGCGCCCTGGCGCGTGTGGCCGGCAAGATATACCGGTACGGCGCGTTCCTTGACTCGACCATCGACCGCTACGCCGAAGCGTTCACATACATCGCGCTGCTCTGGTACTTCCTCTTCCGCGTGCACCACACGCTCGAGCCGATGCTGGTGATCTTCGCGCTGACGGGGTCGTTGCTCGTCTCCTACGTGCGAGCGCGCGCGCAGTCGCTCGGCTTCACCTGTGATGGAGGCGTGCTGGCCCGGCCGGAACGCGTCGTGATCACGGTGATCGGTCTCATCGTGAGCCCACTGCTTGTGTGGGCGCTCTGGATTCTCGCCGTATTGACCAACGTGACAGCGATCCAGCGAATATTCCTGGTCTGGCAGCAATCACGGCGAACGCCGGCCACCGATCCGTAGTCAGGGCAGATTCACATCCTCGCGCGGATCCTCTGGGATGCCGTCGCGCCGGATCTCGAAATGCAGATGTGGCCCGGTTGAGTTGCCGCTCGAGCCGAGGGCGCCGACGACCTGGCCCGCGTCGACGTACTGACCCGAGAGCACAGCCACGCTTGACAGGTGTCCGTAGAGGCTGCTGAGACCGCCACCGTGATCGATGACGACGTGCAGCCCGTAGCCGGAGGCTGAGCGCACCACCTGCGCGACGCCGGACCGCGTCGCGTACACCGGCGTACCAGTTGGGGCCGCGAGGTCGATGCCGGAATGCCAGTGCCCACCCGGGCAGCCCGCGTCGACCGGCTCGAAGCTGAAGCTGGTGCAACCGAAACCCTGGGTGATGCGCGCTCCGTCGACAGGGCGGACGAAGCCGCCGCCCGCTGGTTGCGTGGGCATGACAACGACACCCGCGGCGGCGGTGCCGCCGCAGAGCAACACGGTGATCGCGCTTGTCGCCAGCGCGATCGCGCGCATCATTTGAGGCTGTGCACGGTGCGGTGCGCGGGGGCGAGCGCTCGTCGCACAGAGCCGTCCAGGTGGCGCGCAGCAGTGTGTGCCCTGGACTCGAACTGCGTGGAGGTGTGCAGCGCGCCTGGCACCTTGAGCAATATCCACAGCGTCGCCAGCCCGTAGAGGCTGCCTGCGATGCCGCCGAAGCCACCGAAGCCTGCAGCGGTGGCTACGCGCAGGATGATCAGCTGCAGCGCCTGGGTGAACAGCGTGACCAGGAAGAGGCGGAGCCAGTGACGCGCATAGCCGCGTGTGTCAGGGAGCACCGTGCACAACGCCGCCAGCGGAGCGACGACGATGAGTATCTCGAGGAGGGCGGTGCGAATCACATAGGTGAGAGCGAGGATCACCAACGCCACCACGACGGCTAGGGCGAAGATGACGTGGAAGAGGTCCTGTGAGGCCTGCATCGCCTGAACCGCAACCGGGTTGAGCGTGCCGGACCACGGGAGCGTGTCCGTTGTGATCGGGCCGCCGAGCGATAGCGCAACGCCGCCGATCGCGTTGTTGAGGTCGATCGCCATCTGCATCATGAACACCGATGCGTGAACCAAGGCGATCGCCACCATCACGCGCGGCAGCACGACCTTGAGCGTATATCGGGCGCGCAGCGTGTGCTCGAAAATGCTGCGCAGCGACGCGAAGACCAGCACCGCGCCGACGAGGATGTCCGCGGCGATCGCGATCGAGCCGTTGAGCTGCGCGACGGTGGGATTCGCCGTGAGCGCATGGGCGCCGGGCATCGACGGGTCGACGGTCGTGAAGAGGTACCGCCCGAGCTCGGAGTTGAGGTCACCGCGCGCCGTGCCAATGAAGTGACTCAGCACCCCTGTGAGCAGGTGTAGAACCGCTCCGAGCGGGTCGCGCAAGCCATTGATGATCCCGGACACAGACGTGTGCTGCGGCGATCAGTGAATGGACGACGGGACACTGGCTATCAGTGCATGCGTCAGCGTGCCCGCAACCTCGACGCCGATGGTCCCGAAGATGATGCGCCCGATCCACTTCTTCGCTTCCATCACGCTGTGCGGGTCGACGGCGACGATCTTGTACATGAACGCCACCAGGAAAGCGAGCGCGCCGATAGAGCCGATGAGGCCCTGTGCGAGGAGGATCCAGTTGTCGATGAGCGACCGCAGCTGAACCATGAGGGGTCCTCCAGAAATGGCTTCTGCCGGCCACCCCTCTGGCCGCACCGAGCGATCGCCCGGACACCCCGACAGACTACCACAAATTTGTGTATGTGGCAAAGTATGCGGATCCTGCTGAATCTCCCATCGGTTGCCGCGGTGACGGCTGTGGTCCTTCTGTCCGGTTGCTCATCGGGTGGACAGACGCCGACGGCCACTCCAACGGCGACGGCTTCAGCCAGCACCCCAAGTGCCACACCGACTTCGGCGACACAAGCGCCGCCGATAACTCAGGTTGAGGCGGCCGCGCTCCTGGCTGCACTGGTGATTCACGACCAGCCCGGCTTCTGGCATGAGTGCCCGGGAAGGTCTGTGTATCCGAGTCCCGACCAATGTCCCATCACGCCTCGATTGGCGAACCAACTGCCAACTTGTTGCCGCGCTGGTCCTCCGATCCTGCGGGAGAACTACTTCAAAGGACCGCCCCGAGTGATATCTGTTTCAGCGACCGTTGCTGCAGTCGACGCACAGGCAACATCGCTCGTCCGCGTCGTTATTCCCATTGACGCGGGCTTCGGCCCGGCCGCGTATGACCTCGCCGTGTCGATGTACAAGGGACACTGGGCGGTTGACGACGTCCTGTGCTCCAGTCAGGCGCTCACATCGTCCGCCTACAACGCCGGAGGACCACAGCCGTTCTTCTGCAGGTGATGCGGCCGACTCTGTACCGGACTGGCGCCGCTATCAGTGCAGCAGTTTCGGCGCGACGATCGCGGCTAACGTCTTGGCGGTCCGCAAGCCGGCGTCGGAAGAGAGGCCCTGTCCCTGAACCATGATGCTGACGATTTCACGACCACTGAGAACGAAGAGCCTGCCGGTGACACCTTCGAGGTAAGCGGCATCACCGAGGCCAGAGAGATCTGGGTTGGGCGTCGTCCTGGGGAGCTCCACGAAGCTCGTGAGAAACGCCTGCGCGACTGAGGTGGACCGCGCTCGGTACACCTGAAGATCGAGACGTTCAGACCCGTCCTTGGCATTGGTGTACGCGTTGCTGACGTCGATGCCAGGCGCGTAGGCCGGCCGTCCGCCGTTGGCTGTGAGTGGGAGGGCCGGTCGCCCCATGGCTGTCGTGACTTGATCGGTTGTTATTAGCGAGGCCGCGTACCCGCCGCCGATAAAGTCCGCGGCGTTCGGTCCCGCTGTCGGCCCGGTAGATGCCGTGGGTATTTGGGGAAGGAGTAGTTTCGCGATCTGCTGCTCCTCCGATTGCATCGCGATGTCCGGCAGACTCCCCTGCATCGAGATGTGAAATTCGGTCGAGCCCCGCCGCACATATAGGGTCACGGTGCGCGTACCGCTCTGCGTCTCAACCGCCGCACCTGCATGATCACCCACCCCGCCGACCGGAGTGAAGGCCCCGGATCCGAGACTCGCCTCGAGCTGGGCGAGGCTACCCGAGTCGTCGGGACCGACGAAGATGTTGTCCGGAACGGGTGACGTGGGGGGAGTGAGCCAGGTCACTTTGAGGTGCACATCGCGCCCGCTCTCCTGGCCGATGCACTCGACCTGCAGGCGCTGCCTCACATAGGAGTCATCCCGCCCCGGACCGTATGGCTGCGACTGCGTGACGCTGACCTCGATGGCCGAAACGATCGCTTTCACGGTGTTCGATGGGCAGTCGAGCTTGTTGAGGTCGATCGGGTTGGTCACCGTCGTGACCCTCAGCGTCTCGTTGGGGGAGCGGAACGCGTTGTTGTTGCCGCCACAGCCAGACAGAGGCAGCGCGACCAGTCCCACGAGTATGAGCAGACATGCCGACTGCTTACCGGAGCGCGCGAGCGTGGACGCGGTCCAGCCATCCCGGTGATGCGATTGAGGCATGCTCGGCAATGGTAGAAGCCGCCATCACTGTTGTTGCGGTGACGGTGCTGTCAGTGCCGCGCGCTCACCCAGGCGAGGAACTCATCGATGCGGTCGCGCAAGGCGTTCTCCAGCTCCTGAAGGATTGAGTACTGACCATTTGCGGTGGTCTTCGTGTCCGCGTTCAACTGCTGCAGCAATCCGGCCAGTGGAACGGTGAGGGCTCCCAGTGGCCCCTGCCCGGCGGCCGGAGCAGCCGTGGGCGCCGCCGTCGGTAATGCACCCTGGACGACGGCGGCCGGAGATCGTTGCGAGCCTGAAGGACTCGTCGCCCAGCTGAGGAACCGGCCCGGCGCAGCGGGCTGAGCCGCGGCGTGGAAAGCGAGAAACGCTGCCACTCCCAGTCCAAGCAGCAGAGCGAGCAGACGTACACGGTGGCCAGCCATGGTCGACCTCCATTGCACACGTGGCGGTCGCCCCTCCGGCCGAGCCGGGGCCGTGCCCAAGCCGGCGGTTATGCTACACAGAAATGTGTATGGGGTCAAGCACCTGAGAAAGGCGCGGTCACGCGGGCGTGCGGGTGGCACCGTCCGGCAGCCAGGCGTGGAGCGTCATGGACCTTGCCCGAACTGGGAACATCGACTCGACGGCAGCAACGGAGGCGGAGTGCGGCATGGACGATGTAGAGGGCTACGGCCCCCGACCGGATCAATCGGAGACCAGCCGCCTGCTGGAGGACGCCCGAACGCTGTCCCCTTCCGGCATCGAGCGCGCTGCCAACGGCTGGGATCGGGGCCGCAATGAGGCCGCATTTCGAGACGCGGAAGAAAGGGCTCTGGAGGTCATCGAACGGGCGGGCCATCGCGCCCAATGGGACAACGTTCGCACCGAGATCCTCGGTCTGACCGAACGCGGACAATCGCTGGTCGCGTGGAAGCAGGAGCATGGGGAGGTGGGGCACAAAGCAGAGCGCGCGCTGCTCGCCGCAGCCCTGGCGGTGACAGCGGGCGATGACCTCGACGCCGACCACGCGGACGTGCTGCGGAGCCCGATGGCTGAGGCACTTCCCTGGCTCCTCATCGACGAGGAACCCCGCCCAGCCTGACGATGGGTTGCTCTGCACGCCAGTTCGCCGGCGAAGGTGAGACGATCTGAACGGTGCCTGAGACAGTTGCCGTGACGCTCCCTTCGATGGGCGAATCCGTCGCCGAGGGGATTGTTGCCCGATGGGTGAAGGCGGTCGGCGACCCTGTCAAAGAGGGGGAGACGGTGGTCGAGGTGACCACCGACAAGGTCGATGTCGAGGTCCCTGCCCCGGCTGCCGGCACAGTCGCCGAGATCCTGGCCGCGGAGGGCGACACTGTGCAGGTCGGAGCCACGCTGGCGCGGATCGCCGTCGGCGCGGCGCCGACCACGCCGGCGCCCGCGCCCGTGCCTGAGCCCGAGCCAGCGCCCAGGGCGGCGCCCGCGCCGCCTCCCGAGGCGGAGCCGGAAGCTGTTCCGGCAACGGCACCGCAAGCAGAGTCGGTCGCATCGGCCGACGCAGCGCCGACACCGACGCCAACCCAAACGCCGCCCGCAGCCCCCGCCCCGGCCGCAGCACCCGCCGCCACCCTCCTGGTCGAGGCGTCTCCTCTGGCAAAGCGCGCCGCCGCGATCCGCGGCGTCGATCTCCGCGCCCTGCAGGGCACCGGATCCGGCGGCCTGGTCCGGCGCGGCGACGTAGCGCTCGGCGCCAATGGAGACGGGCTCCCGGCCGCACCCACCAAGCCTGCGGAGTCCGGCGACCTCGAGCCACTGCGCGGGCCGGCGGCGGCGCTGGTCGACTACATGGAGCGAAGTCGCGAGATCCCCACTGCGACATCGTTTCGCTCGCTCTCCGTCGCCACGCTCGATGCGAGGCGCGCCGAGTTGAACGCCGCGCTGGCAACAGCCGGTGGTGCGACGAAGGTGTCATTCACACACCTGATCGGTTACGCGATTGTGCGGGCGGCCACAGAGATGAGCGAGATGACCGCGCACTTCACGCGCACGCCGGACGGCAAGCCGGCACGCGTGCCCGGGCCGGCCCACCTCGGTCTCGCGGTGGACAGCCGGCGCAAGGACGGCACGCGTTTTCTCGTCGTGCCGGTCATCCGCGATGCCGGTTCGATGTCGTTCAAGGCGTTTCGCGAGGAATACGAGAGGCTGATCGAGCGAGCGCGCACCAACACGCTCACCGCCGACGAGCTGCAGGGCGCCACCATCACCCTGACCAACCCCGGCGGCATCGGCACGGTGGCTTCGGTGCCTCGCCTGATGCCCGGCCAGGGCACGATCGTCGCGGTCGGCGCCTTGGGCTACGGCGCGGAATGGTCGGGCACTAGTGAGGAGCGCCTGCGCGAACTCGGGGTCCGGAAGGTCATGACGATGACCAGCACGTACGATCACCGTGTCATCCAGGGCGCGCAATCGGGCGAGTTCCTGGGTCGTATCGAGACGTTGCTCGACGGCGCTGACGGTTTCTACGAAAGCGTTTTCGCCAGCCTGGGTCTCGAAGCGCCCACTCGCGAAATTCCGCGTCCTGCCGCCACCGCAACCCCGCAGGCCGCGGAACCCGCCGCGCAGGCGCACCCTGCAGACCGCGTGATGCTCGCCGCCATGCAGGCAGCGACATCGTTGGTCAAAGCGCACCGGACGCACGGGCACCTCGGGGCGCACCTGGATCCGCTGGGCTCGCAACCCATCGGCGACCCGGCCATGGAACCCGCGACGTATGGATTGACGCCGGAACTGATGCGCGCCCTGCCGGCGAACCTGCTCCGCGTGTACGTCCCGGGGCAGACGCTGGCCGACGTGCTGCCGGCATTGCGGCGTACATACTGCGGCACGATCGCGTACGAGATCGAGCACATCGCCAGCCATGAGCAGCGACTGTGGTTGCGCGAGCACATCGAGTCCGGTGCCTACACGCTGCCGCCCTCGCCCGAGGAACGGGTGCGTCTGCTCGGCAGGTTGACCAAGGTCGACGCGATGGAGCGTTACCTGCGGCGCAGTTTCCTGGGCCAGAAGACCTTTTCCATCGAAGGCCTGGATGCGATGGTGCCAATGCTCGAACAGCTGCTCACCATGATCGCCGGCGATGGTATTGCCGAGACCGTCATGGGCATGGCACATCGCGGGCGTCTTGCCGTCATCGCGCACGTCGTGAACCGCCCGTACGAGTCCATCCTCAACGCGTTCGAGCTCGGCGAGGTGCGGCGCGCGGTGGGCATCACCGACAAGGATCCGACGGGCGACGTCAAATATCACCTCGGGGCAACCGGCACATACGTCACCGACAACGGCAAGGCGATCACCGTGCGCCTGCTGCCCAATCCGAGCCATCTCGAGGCCGTGGACCCCGTGGTCGAAGGGTGGACCCGCGCGGAGCAGACGCAGCGTCACGCCGCACACCTTCACCTCGACCTCATGGCCGCGCTGCCGTTGCTCATTCACGGCGACGCGGCCTTCAGTGGTCAGGGCGTCGTCGCCGAGGTGCTCAACCTGCAGTCGCTCGAGGGCTACACGACCGGCGGCACCGTGCATCTGATCGCGGACAACCAGGTCGGCTTCACCACGGATCCCAAGGAGGAACGGTCGACACGCTACGCGTCGGATCCTGCCAAGGGCTTCGACATACCCATCGTGCACGTGAATGCCGACGACATCGAGGCATGCATCGCCGCAGTCCGGCTGGGTTACGACTACCGCCGGACGTATCACCGCGATGTGGTCGTTCACGTGATCGGGTATCGCCGTTTCGGTCACAACGAGACAGACGAGCCCGCGTACACGCAGCCTCTCATGTACGAGAAGATCCGCGAGCACCCCACCGTGCGCGAGATCTTCGCTCGCCGCCTCGTCGAGGACGGTGTGCTCACCCAGGAGCAGGTTGACCAGCAGGCAGAGGAGGCGTACGCGCGCGTGGCCGACGCTCACAAGCGGGTCAAGGCAAACCTCGCCGCTGAACTGGACGACAAGAACGACGAGCAGCAGGAGTCTGGCCCGCGCGATGCGGCGCTGGACACCGCCGTCGCCGCAGCAACCCTCAGAGCGCTGAACGACGAGCTGCTGGTATTTCCGGAGGGGTTCACACCCCACACCAAGTTGCGCCGCCAGATGGAACGGCGTCGCGCCTCCCTCGCAGATGGCAGCATCGATTGGGGAACGGCGGAGTCGCTCGCGTTTGCCTCGCTCCTTCTCGAAGGGCACCCGGTGCGTCTCAGCGGACAGGACACAGAGCGCGGCACGTTCAGCCAGCGTCACGTGGTCTTCCACGACGAGCGCACCGGTAAGCGGTGGATCCCGATGCAGCACCTCAACGGCGCGGTGGCGGCGTTCGAGGTCTACAACAGCCCGCTCAGCGAGGTGGGCTGCCTCGGCTTCGAATATGGCTACAGCGCAGCGGATCCCAATGCGCTGGTCATCTGGGAAGCGCAGTACGGCGACTTCGTCAACAACGCGCAGATGATCGTCGACCAGTTCATCTCAGCCGGCCGTGCCAAGTGGGGACAGCGATCGCGGCTGACACTCCTCCTGCCGCACGGGTACGAGGGCAGCGGGCCGGAACATTCCAGCGCACGCCTGGAGCGCTTTCTCATGCTCAGCGCAGACGCGAACATGCGCGTCGCCAACTGCACCACGTCGGCGCAGTACTTTCATCTGCTGCGCAGCCAGGGGCTCAGCATCGATCCCCGGCCGCTCATCGTGATGACGCCGAAGAGCCTGCTCCGCTTGAAGGAAGCCGCTGCATCACTGGCCGAGCTGAGCGAGGGACGGTTCCAGACCGTGATCGATGACCCGGTCGCGAGCCAAGATCGGGTGGCGATCACGACGCTCATCTTCTGCTCGGGCAGGGTCTACTACGACCTCGAGTTGCACCCGCGCCGGCGCGACGCACGCGATCTCGCCATCGCGCGTGTCGAGCAGTTGCACCCTGTTCCGGCCGATGCCATCGACGCGGTCATCGCCTCCTACCCCAACCTGGAGAACATCGTGTGGGTCCAGGAGGAGCCCGAGAACATGGGCGCGTGGTGGCACGTCGAACACTGCGTCCGTCAGGGTCTTGCAAGTCGCCCATGGGAGTACGTTGGGCGACCGCCGCGCGCCAGCCCGTCCGAGGGATATTCGGGATCGCACCGCGTGGAGCAGGAACGCATCGTGACCGACGCGCTGAGTCGCTCCCGCGCATTTCGCGCCAGCACGGCCGAAGCACCAGCAGCACGATCGTGAGCCCGCGAGTCGTGGTCCTCGGCGGCGGGCCCGCCGGCGATGTCGCCGCGCTGCGAGCCGCGCAGCTTGGAGCCGAGGTGGCGCTGATCGAACGTGCAGAGCTGGGCGGAACGTGCCTCAACTGGGGATGCATTCCCACCAAGTCACTGCTGGCCGGCGCCGACCTGCTGCGCCGGATTCGCAACGCGGCGGACTTCGGGATCAACGTGCCAACGCCGGACATCAATTTTCCGCGCATGATGGAACGCAAAGAGGAGGTTGTCCTCAAGATGCGCAACGGCGTCGCCGCTGCGTGCAAGCGGCACAAGGTGCGCGTCGTGCAAACACAGGGAGTGGTTGACAGCGATGCAGTGGTCGCCGGCGGCGAGCGCTTTCCGTTTGATCAACTGATTGTCTGCGTCGGCACCGAACCCTCCGGCCTACCAGGGATAGACATGGCCCACCCGCGTGTGGTCACGTCGAACGGCATCCTGCGTCTCGACTCAGTCCCCCGGCACCTCCTTGTCATCGGTGGCGGTGTGGTCGGTTGCGAATTCGCCAGCTTGTTCGTGGCCCTGGGTTCGCAGGTCACCGTGGTCGAGGTGCTGCCCCAGGTCCTTACCGGCGTCGAGCCGAGGATCGTGACCCAGTTCCGCCGCATCGTCGAGAAGGAGGGAATCGTCTTTCACACCGGGCGCACCGTCGCCTCCATCGATTACGGCGATGCGTCGGTGACTGCACACCTCGACGACGACACCACCATCGAGGCCGACCTCGTGCTCGTGTCGGTCGGCCGGCGCGCACAAACGCGCGGCATCGGGTTGGAAGACGCGGGTGTCGTCATCGATGAGCGCGACCACATCCAGGTTGACGACATGCTGCGCACGCAGAACCCGCATATCTGGGCCGCGGGCGACTGCATCGGTGGCCTGCAGCTGGCGCACCTCGCGAGCGCCGAAGCGGATCGCGCCGTTGAGAACGCGCTTGACCATCACGTCATGCCAATGGACCGGACGGTGGTGCCGTCGTGCATCTACACGCACCCGGAGATCGCGATGGTCGGGCTCAACCCGGAGACGGCGAAGGCTGCCGGCATCGAGGTGAAGGTGGGCCAGGCTCGCTACCTGGGCAATGGAAAAGCTCTTGGCGAGGGCGAACCCGACGGGCTGGCGCAGCTGTACGCGGACGCAAAGGACGATCGGCTGATCGGCGCCACCGTCATGGGCGTCCACGCCGTCGAGATCATCAGCGAGGTGGGCGTCGCCATCAGCGACGGATTGACGCTCGACGACCTCGCGGCCGTGGTCCATCCGCACCCCACGGTGAGCGAGGTGATCATGGACGCCGCCCAACAGGGCGAAGGAGTGGCTCCTTACCTCAGTTGAGCTGGCCGCGAAGGTCCTGGTCGTGACGCCGCCGCCGCCGCCGCCGTAGTAGCCGCACCAGGGCCCGCGCCTCGAACCCCGCTGCCACCAGCGCAATCAAGGCAAGTCCGAGCAGCACGCCGCCGAGCCAGCGCGGCGACAGGATCGTCGTCGTGAGACCCGCCGTGACGAGCACAGCCCCCGCGATCAAAAATCCGGCAAAAGAGACCGTCCGCCAGCCGAACGACGCGCCTTCGCGAAGGGCAGCCGCAGCGGCGCGCGCATTGACGCGGGGTCGCTGCGCGCCGCGCTGCAGCGGTGGCGTTGCGGTCGTGTAGCCGCCGGCGCGACGGCGCGTGGTCACTCGCCAGAAGGCCAGTCCCACAGCCAGCCGTACCAACCACCGGAGCACGAGCACCCACGGCATACGCCCATGCTATACAGTCGCCGGGTTCGACCAAGCTTAGGAGCCGCGAGATGGTGCGAGCGTACGTTCTCGTGACCGCCACAGCGGGCAAAGCGCTCGAGGTTGTGGAAGCACTCAAGGGGCAGGAGGGCGTCCTTGCAGCCGATGCGATCACCGGGGAGTACGACGTGATCGTGCAGGTGCAGGCCGATGACGTCGCCGGTATCGGGCGTCTCATCGTGGAAAAGGTGCAGGCAGCTGACGGCGTCTTCAAGACCGTCACGTGCCTCGCCGTGTAGTCACCTGAGGGGTCTCCTCCAGCTCTACGCGGTGGCGTTCGCGCGTCTTCGTGAGAGCTCGCGGCTGCGTCACTCGCTGGCGCTGTGGTCGCTGGTCGGGCTCATCATGAGCGAAGGGTTCGCGATTTCAGTGGCCCTCGTG
>Ga0210409_10002317_pt1 | contig 22818 bp, 22 predicted proteins | sample IncBWH17MmetaG_FD_161649 | JGI IMG/M metagenome (GOLD analysis project Ga0210409, IMG submission 161649) | Forest soil microbial communities from Barre Woods Harvard Forest LTER site, Petersham, Massachusetts, United States - Inc-BW-H-17-M | ecosystem: Environmental > Terrestrial > Soil >...
GTATATCCTTTGCTGACCATGCGATTGACGAAATCTTCGTGCTTGCGCAATTCTTCGTTTGAACCTTTGGCGTTGAATGAGATGACCGGCAGCAGGTCTTCGGTATTCGAGAACATTTTCTTCTCGATCACCACCCGCAGCTTTTCATAACTGGTCCAGAGCGGATTCTTGCCGGCGTTGGAAACCCGCGCCCGCAGCACGAAATTCACGATTTCGTTACGGAAGTCCTTCGGATTGCTGATGCCTGCCGGCTTCTCGATCTTTTCCAGTTCGCCGTTCAGTGCTGCCCGATCAAAGCTCTCGCCGGTATCGTGGTCACGGAATTCCTGGTCCTGGATCCAGAAGTCGGCATACGTCACGTAGCGATCGAAGACGTTCTGGCCGTATTCGGAATACGATTCCAGGTAGGCGGTCTGGATCTCCTTGCCGATAAACTCAGCGTAGCGCGTCGCCAGCGTATCCTTGACGTAGGACAGGTATTTCTGCTCCAGCTCTTGCGGGAACTGCTCGCGCTCGATCTGCTGTTCCAGCACATACATCAGGTGCACCGGATTGGCCGCCACTTCGGTCGAATCGAAATTGAACACACGCGACAATATCTTGAAGGCAAAGCGGGTCGAGACGCCGTTCATGCCTTCATCGACGCCGGCATAGTCGCGATACTCCTGGAAAGACTTGGCCTTGGGATCGCTGTCTTTCAGGTTGTCGCCGTCATACACCTGCATTTTCGAGAAAATGCTGGAATTCTCGGGTTCGCCCAGACGCGTCAGTATCGAGAACTGCGCCATCATCTTCAAGGTGCCCGGAGCGCAGATTGCTTTTCCCAGCGAAGAAGTGCGGATCAGCTTTTCGTAGATCTTGATTTCTTCCGACACCCGCAGGCAATACGGCACTTTGACTATATAGATACGATCCAGCAATGCTTCGTTATTCTTGTTGTTGCGGAAGGCTTTCCATTCCGACTCGTTGGAGTGGGCCAGGATAATGCCGTCGAAAGGAATCGCGCCGAAACCTTCGGTGCCCTTGAAGTTGCCTTCCTGGGTCGCGGTCAGCAGAGGATGCAGCACCTTGATCGGCGCCTTGAACATTTCAACGAATTCGAGCAAGCCCTGGTTCGACAGGCACAGTCCACCGGAATAACTGTAGGCGTCGGCATCGTCCTGCGAATACTGCTCCAGCTTGCGGATATCGACCTTGCCGACCAGCGTGGAGATGTCCTGGTTGTTTTCGTCGCCTGGTTCGGTCTTGGAAATGGCGATCTGCCGCAGGATCGACGGATAGCGCTTCACCACGCGGAATTTGCGGATGTCGCCGTTGAATTCGTGCAGCCGCTTGACTGCCCACGGACTCAGGATGGATTTCAGGTAACGGCGCGGAATGCCGTATTGTTCCTCCAGGATGGCGCCGTCTTCCTCGTAATCGAACAGGCCCAGCGGCGATTCGTTGACCGGCGATCCCTTGAGGGAATAGAAAGGCACATGTTCCATCAGTTGCTTGAGGCGTTCGGCGATGGACGATTTGCCGCCGCCGACCGGACCCAGCAGATAGAGAATCTGTTTGCGTTCTTCCAGGCCTTGCGCGGCGTGCCGGAAATAAGCGACCACTTGTTCGATCACTTCTTCGGCGCCGTAGAATTCCTTGAAGGCGGGATAAACCTTGAGCACCTTGTTGGCGAAGATCCGCGACAAGGAAGGGTCGTGGCGTGTGTCGACCTGTTGTGGTTCGCCTATCGCCATCAGCATGCGTTCGCCGGCGGTTGCGTAACCGCTGGGATCGGTCTTACAAAGTGCTAGATATTCTTCTAGGGAAAATTCTTCTTCTCTGGTTTTGTCGAACCGACTTGCAAAGCTGCTGTAGATATCCATATCACCCCCGCATCAACGATGTTGCGAAAACAAATTGAAGATTACGTCTCTGAAGTTCGACCTCTCCGGATACTCGCAGTTCCTTGATCGGCTACTGTCATTTTCGACTCAGCCCAGAAGAGGATTACACGATTTGATTCTAATCCTTTTTCTAAGATGCAACAGGATTTTCTCTTTTTTCCTGACTTACTTCTGATTCCAAGGCGCGACCTTGAACAGGATCAACATTCCCGGCAGCGCCAGTATGAAACACAAAATAAAGAAATGGAACCAGCCGGTTTCCGCCACGATGTACCCAACCGAAGAATTGACAAAGGTGCGCGGCACCGCAGCAAGGCTGGTGAACAGAGCGTATTGGGTTGCCGTATAGCGGGGATCGGTGGTGCGCGCGATAAACGCGACGAAAGCAGCTGTGCCGACGCCGACGCCGAAAGCTTCGCCGCCGATCACGATGGCCAGCACCACCGGATCGGGTCCCACCTGCGCCAGCCAGGCGAATCCGAGGATGGTCACCGCCTGCACCACGCCAAAAATCCACAATGCGCGATTGATCCCGATCTGCACCATCCAGATACCACCGACCAGCCCGCCGACCAGGCTTGCCCACAAGCTGGTAGTCTTGGAAATCAGGCCGATCTGGGTCAGCGAAAACCCCAGATCAATATAAAATTTTGTAGCAAGCGCGGTAGCCATGCTGTCACCGAGCTTGTACAGGAAAATGAAAGCCAGTATCCACAATGCGCTGCGCCAGCCGTCCCTGGTAATGAATTCCTGGAACGGCAAGACTACGGCTTGCCGCAAATTCTTTGGCGGCGAGCCGTATACCGTTGGTTCCTTGATCAGCAAGGTGCAGATCAGCCCTGGCAGCATGAAGCCGGCCGTGACCCAGAACACTGCCTGCCAGCTCATGTGGTCCGCCAGGAGCAGCGACAAGGCGCCCGGCACCATGCCGGCCACCTTGTAGGCGTTGACACTGATCGCGGCGCCCAGTCCCTGCTCGCTGTCCGGCAGGATTTCGCGCCGATAGGCATCGATCACAATATCCTGGCTGGCCGACAGGAACGCCACCAGCGACGCCATCAAGGCAATTGCCGCCACCTGCGTATGCGGGTCCAGCATGCCCATGCCGCCAATGGCGAAGAACAGCACTACCTGGGTCAGCAGCATCCAGCTGCGCCTGCGGCCAAGTTTGCCGAAATGGAAGCGGTCCATCAGCGGCGACCAGACGAACTTCCAGGTGTAGGGAAACATCACCAGCGCAAATAATCCCAGCGACTTGACATTCAGGCCGGATTTACTGAGCCAGGCTTGCAGCAAGCTGATCAGGATGAACAGCGGCAAGCCGGAAGTGAAGCCGAGAAAGGCGCAGATCAGCATGCGCCGGTTGAGATAGTGATGCCAGGGATTTGAAACTGGGGTCATAGATGCGCCCGCGGCGGCGGGAGTTGCGGGAATCGCGCCGCCCCGGGTTCAAGCCGTGGGCGGCAGCAATATCCCCTTATTTTTTACGGGTTTATTTCTTGCGAAAGCGGAATACCGCAAGACTACCACGCCAGTTGGGCAGCACCGAGATCGGCTGGCCGTCGTGCAAGGCTACGCATTCGAGCACTTCCAAGCCAACTTCGTTCGCCAGTTCTTCAAAATCCTTGATGGTGGCGCAACGCAGGTTGGGGGTGTCATACCATTCATATGGCAGCGATTTCGACACTGGCATGCGGCCGCGCAGCAGCGCTACCCGGTGCGGCCAATAGGCGAAATTGGGGAAAGAGACAATCGCTTCGCGGCCGACGCGGGCGATGTCGCGCAAGACGCCTTCCACGTTTTTCATCATTTGCAGGGCCGACAGGCAGAGCACGGTGTCGAAAGCATTGTCGGCGAACAGGTTGAGTCCGGCTTCCATGTCTTGCTGGATCACCGACACGCCGCGCGCCACGCAGGCCGGGATCTTGGCGTCGTCGATCTCGACGCCGTAGCCGGCGCACTGTTTATCGGACTGCAGATAGTCGAGCATGACGCCGTCGCCGCAACCGAGGTCGAGCACCTGCGAGTCGCCGCGCACCCAATGTGCGATAAACGCCAGGTCCGGGCGCAGGCTGCTTAATTGTTCAAAATTCATTGTACGGCTCCCGCCACTTCTGTCGTTGCTGTCGATACGCTTACCGGCAGCTGGCCAACCTCTTGCCAGATGCGGTTGTAATATTCGCCTACCACGCTCATGTAGCGCGCATCGTCCAGCAAAAAGGCATCATGGCCGTGCGGCGCGTCGATCTCGGCATAGCTGACGCGGCGCTTGTTGTTGACCAGCGCCTGCACGATTTCGCGGCTGCGCTCCGGCGAAAAACGCCAGTCGGTCATGAACGAGACCAGCAGGAACTGCGCCTGGGTGCGGCTCAGCGCCTGGGTCAGGTCGCCGCCGAATTCCTTGGCCGGATCGAAATAATCGAGCGCCTTGGTGATCAGCAGATAGGTGTTGGCGTCAAAGTATTCGGAAAATTTGTCGCCCTGGTAGCGCAGGTAGGATTCGATTTCAAAATCGATGCCGAAGCCGAACTGGTAGGCGCCGGAGCGCAGGTCGCGGCCGAACTTCTCCGCCATGTCGTCATCCGACAGATAAGTGATGTGGCCAACCATGCGCGCCACCCGCAAGCCGTTCTTGGGCACCACGCCGTGCGCGTAGTAATCGCCGCCATGGAAACCGGGATCGGTCAGGATCGCCTGCCGCGCGACGTCGTTGAAAGCAATGTTTTGCGCCGACAGCTTCGGCGTCGAGGCAATCACCACGCAATGGCGCAGACGGGTCGGGTACAGCAGGCTCCAGGCCAGCGCCTGCATGCCGCCCAGCGAGCCGCCCATCACCGCGGCGAACTGCACGATCCCGAGCGCATCCGCCAGGCGCGCCTGGGCCTGCACCCAGTCTTCCACCGTCACCACCGGGAATTCGGCGCCGTAGGGCTTGCCAGTGGCGGCGTTGATATGCATCGGCCCGGTAGAACCGAAACAGGAACCGAGGTTGTTGACGCCGATGACAAAGAACTTATTGGTGTCGAGCGCCTTGCCTGGCCCTACCATGTTGTCCCACCAGCCGACGTTCTTTTCATCGCCTTGGTAGATGCCGGCGACGTGGTGCGAGGCGTTCAGCGCATGGCAGACCAGCACCGCATTCGATTTATCGGCGTTCAGGGCACCATAGGTTTCGTACACCAGCGTGTAATCCGCCAGCAGCGCGCCGCTTTGCAATTGCAGCGGCGTCGCGAAATGCATGGACTGCGGAGCAACTATTCCTTGGGACATGGTCAATACGCGTGAGTTGTTTGGAAATAAAAAAAGCCCGAGAGCTTTCGCTAATCGGGCTAAATTCAGGGCTTGTACTTCAAGCTCGCTTTAGCCGTATTTGTTTAGCATCTCCCGGTCCGGAAACCAGGTGATGCCGCGCGCCCGCAAGCTGAGGTGGTGAAACCATTCAAATCGGCGCGATAGGACAAGAATAACCAAGTCGGGGCTTGACGTCAAACGATGGCTACATTGTCACTCCACTAAGCCATCATCCGCATCTGACTGACCGCGGTGGCAATCGCGCTGGGTTCGGTGTTGCGCAGGATTTTCTTGGTTTGCAGCGTCAGGCCGTCGAGGTCGCTGTTCAACACTTCCTGCTTGACCGCCAGCAATTGCGCCGGATGCATGGAAAACTCAAGCAAGCCCATGCCAAGCAGCAAACGCGTGAATTTGACGTCGCCCGCCATTTCGCCGCAGACCGAAACCGGGATGCCGGCCTTGCGGCCGAGCGCAATCACGGTCGACAGCAAGAACAGGACGGCCGGATGGAGCGGGTTGTACAGGTGTGCTACCTCGTGGTCGACGCGGTCGATGGCCAAGGTGTACTGGATCAGGTCATTGGTGCCAATTGACAAAAAATCCATGCGCTTGATAAACATCGGCAAGGCCAGCGCCGCCGCCGGGATCTCGATCATGGCGCCGATCTTGATGGCTTCGTCGAATTTGACGCCGTCATCGCGCAGCTGCTGCTTGGCCTGCTCGATGATGGCCAGGGTCTGGTCGATTTCAAACGCATGCGCCAGCATCGGGATCAGCAGCTTGACCTGGCCGAAGGCGGACGCACGCAAGATCGCTCGTAACTGCGTCAAAAACAGTTGCGGCTCAGCAAGGCAGTAGCGAATGGCGCGCAAACCCAGCGCCGGATTGAGGGCGGTCTGCTCGTCGTTGTTGAGCGGCTTGTCGGCGCCGACGTCGAGCGTGCGGATAGTCACCGGCCGCCCCTTCATCGCCATCACTGCCTGGCGGTACGATTCGAACTGCTCGTCTTCGGTCGGCAAGGTATGTTGCGTGCCTATGCGGCCCATGAACAGGAATTCCGAACGGAACAGGCCGACGCCGTTGGCGCCGGATTCCATGGCCGCCGCGCAGTCGCTCGGCAGCTCGATGTTGGCCAGCAGCGTGATTTCGGTGCCGTCCAGCGTTATGGCGCGGGTTTTCTTGATCTTGCCGAGCTTTCTGCGCGAACGCAGCAGATGCGCCTGGCGCTCGCGGTATTGCTTGAGTATCACCGTGGCCGGGTCGACGATCACCACGCCGGCGTCGCCGTCGATGATGATCCAGTCATCTTGCTTGATCAGGCGCGAGGCATTGTTCATGCCGACAGCGGCCGGAATATCCAGGCTGCGGGCGACGATCGCGGTATGCGAATTCTGGCCGCCGAGATCGGTGACGAAACCGGCGAAGGCGCGGTCGCGGAACTGCAGCATGTCGGCCGGAGAAATATCGTAAGCCACCACCACGATATTGGCGAACGAAGCGCCGTCGCTGTCGACTTCGGGCAGCCGGGTGGAGGTGCCGGTCAAGACTTTCAGCAAACGCTCGCCGACCTGCAGCACATCCATCTTGCGTTCACGCAGATAGGGGTCTTCGATTTCATCGAACTGGGTCGACAGCTCGTCGATCTGGGTCACCAGCGCCCATTCGGCGTTGTACTGGCGGTTGCGGATGATATCGAGCGACATCTCGGCCAGCATCGGATCGGACAGGATCAGTAGGTGGACGTCGACAAAGGCGCCCAGCTCGGGCGGCGACTCTTTTGGCAAATCGTTGCGGATGGTCTGCAGTTCGGTGCGCACGGTGGTGACCGCATTCTGCAGCCGCTGGACTTCGGCTTCGACCTCGGTTTCGCCGATCAGGTAATGCTTGACGTCCATGGCCGCCGGCGCCAGCAGATGTGCGCGGCCGATCGCGATGCCGCGCGAAACCGGAATGCCGTGTAGGGTAAAGGATGCCATCTGGTCACCGCTGTATAAGAATAGGTAAAGATAAATGCGGAACCGGGTCAGTCGACAGGCGGGCTTTACTCGCCTTCGCCAAACTTATCCTGAATTAACTGGTTTAAGGCATCAAAACAGGCTTTTTCATCCTCGCCGTCGGCTTCCAGCAAGATCGTGCTGCCTTTGCCGGCCGCCAGCATCATTACGCCCATGATGGATTTGGCGTTGACGCGGCGTTTGTTGCGTGTCATCCAGACTTCACATTTGAACTTGCTGGCCAGTTGGGTAAATTTGGCTGATGCACGTGCATGCAAGCCAAGTTTGTTGATAATGTCGATTTCCTGTTGAATCATTTTGTCTTTTATTAGTGTTAACTATCAGCTCTAACGAGGCGTAAAACGGTTCCGGCCATCTGTTGTCAATGTGATACGCGCACCCGGTTATCCACCCTGACCGCCCCGCCCTGTCCACCCGCCAGCGCCATTTCAGTCACCACGTCGAGCGTATCGTTGCGGTAAGTCAGGGCGCGCAGCAGCATCGGCAAGCTGATGCCGGCAATCACCTGGGTCTGGGCGCCGCTGCAAAACGGCAGTGTGCAGTTGGAGGGCGTACCGCCCATGACGTCGGTAATCACCAGCACGCCGGAGCCGTCGTCCAGGCGGGCAGCAGCCTGCTTGGCGAGTTTTTGCACTTCCGCCGGATTCTGGTCGGCGATCACGTCGATCGCTTCCAGCCTTTCCGGCGTATGACGAAACACGTGAGAGGCAGCTGCAATGAATGCCTGGCCCAGCGGGGCGTGGGTTAAAAGAAGAATGCCAATCATAATTTCACTCGAATCCGCAGCGCGGACTATCCCGGTTTACAACGGTTTTACTGCAACACTTACAACGCGCCGGCAAGCTGCCGGCGCTGACGAAAAATTTTCTGCCTGGCTTAAGCCAGGGCTGCTTCCAGCGCATCAATGAACATCTCGGCAACATCGAAACCGGCCTGCTGCTTAATTTCCTGGAAGCAAGTTGGGCTGGTGACGTTGACCTCGGTCAGATAGTCGCCGATCACATCTAATCCTACCAGTAACAAGCCGCGCTGTGCCAGCACCGGCCCAAGTGCTTCGCCGATCTCGCGGTCGCGCGCAGTCAGCGGCTGGGCCACGCCGATGCCGCCGGCCGCCAGGTTGCCGCGCACTTCGCTGCCTTGCGGGATGCGCGCCAGCGAAAACGGCACCACTTTACCGCCAATCACCAGCACCCGCTTGTCGCCGGCGACAATCTCAGGAATGAAACGCTGGATCATGATGGTGCGCTGACCGTTGTCGGTCAGGGTTTCAATGATGGAACCCAGGTTCAGGCCGTCTTGCCGCACGCGGAAGATCCCGGTGCCGCCCATGCCGTCGAGTGGCTTCAGGATCACATCCTGGTGTTCTTCGTGGAAGGCGCGCAAGCGCGCCGCGTCGCGCGTCACCAGGGTCGGCGAGGTGTATTTCGAGAACTGCGCAATGGCCAGCTTCTCGTTATGGTCGCGGATGGCCTGCGGCTTGTTGAAGACGCGCGCTCCCTGGGTTTCGGCCAGTTCCAGCAGGTAGGTGGTATAGATGTATTCCATGTCGAAAGGCGGGTCCTTGCGCAGCAGGATCGCATCGAATTCCGACAGGAACATGGCGGCCGGCGCACTGGCACGGAACCAGTCCTTGTCATCTCCGGTGAGGGTCACCTTGATCACATTGGCCGTCACGATGCCGCTTTCCAGCGCCATGTCCTTTTGCTCGAAGGCATAGATTGTATGGCCGCGTTTGACCGCTTCCACCATCATGGCGTAAGTCGAATCCTTATACGTCTTGAAGGTGCTGAGCGGATCGGCGAGGAAAGCGATTTTCATGTTTTGTCCTGTTTTTCTTTACAATTTAACCGTTTAATCTAGTCAGTTGAGGACAGAATAATAAGTAAAATTAATATTCCTCTGGGTTCGGATCGGTCTTTTCCATCTCCAGCGAAGCCGCCAGCAGACCGAGGCGCGCTACCACGCCGTACATATAGAAGCGGTTCGGCGCGGTCGTGCCCGGCTTGGCCAGCATGTCCGGCAAGGCGTGCTGCTGGGCAAACGCCAAGGGCACAAAGTGGGCGCCCGGCGCGTTCAGGTTTTCATTGATGCCGCGCTCCGCGTGTACACGGTAAAAGCCACCGACAACATAACGGTCGATCATGTACACCACCGGCTCCGCTACGGCGTCGTTGATGTGTTCAAACGTATGCACGCCTTCCTGGATGATCAGGTCATGGATCTCGCCGCCGGTTTTGCCGAGCGACAGCTTCTCGCGCTGCTTGCGGCTCAGTTCCTTGATCTGGCTGACATCGGTCACGCTCATCACGCCCATGTCGTCGGTGCCGGCATCGGCCTTGACGATCACGAACGGCTTTTCCGTGATGCCGTACTCCTTGTATTTCTTGCGGATCTTGGCCAGCAGCGAACTGACGCTGGCAGCCAGCTTGTCGTCTCCGTCGGTAGCCTGGAAATCGACCTGGTCGACCTTGGCGAAAAACGGATTCAGCATCCACGGATCGACGTCGATCAGCTTGGCGAATTTCTTCACCACTTCATCGTAAGCCGTGAAATGGTTGCTCTTGCGACGCACGGTCCAGCCGGCATGCAGCGGCGGCAAGACATTCTGCTCGTTCAGGTTTTCCAGTATCGACGGTGTGCCGGACGACAGGTCGTTGTTCAGCAAAATGGTGCAGGGATCGAAGTTCTTCAGTCCCAGGCGGCGGCCATTGGCGGAGCGCTCCAGCGGCTCCAGCGTGATGGTGCTGCCATCCGGCAGTTCGATGGTTTGCGGTTCCTTGATGTCACCTGCCAATGAGCCGAGCCGCACGTGCAGGCCGGTCTGGCGGAACACCTGCATCAGCCGCGCGACATTTTGCAGATAGAAAGTATTGCGCGTGTTCAGTTCCGGCAGCAGCAACAGATTCTTGGCGTCCGGACAATATTTTTCAATGGCGGCCATGGCCGCCTGTATCGCCAGCGGCAGCATCTCCGGGGAAAGATTGCTGAAGCCGCCCGGGAACAGGTTGGTGTCCACCGGAGCCAGCTTGTAGCCTGAATTGCGCAGGTCGACCGAGCAATAGAACGGCGGCGTGTGCTCCTGCCACTCCATCCGGAACCAGCGCTCGATAGCCGGGGTAGCTGCGAGGATTTTCTTTTCTAGATCGAGCAATGGACCATTCAGGGCCGTGACAAGGTGCGGAACCATATAAAACTTTCTTTTGGAAACGATATAGCGTGTGCAAATGCGTTGCAGCCAGTCCAAAAATCCTGTTTCAGGACTTCCGTGACCAGCCGCCGATTCTAACGGGAAATGCGTTATTTCGCCGGTCAGCCGCCGCAATGTTGCGTAAATGGCGTGATGGCTGGCCGATGAGGCCGATTAGCCCAGTTTACATCGGGCCACTGCTGGATTTTTAAAGCCCTCCGATTGACAAAAAGCGCAATGGAATGTCCTGCTTTGCATTAAATCTGCAGCAGACAAGAATTGTCTTACACACAATGCAAGACGTGTATGTCATTTTATATGCACCACGCTTTGTTCAACCCAGCAGTATTTTTACAACACCAGGCAATTTCCATAAAAGTAGTGATAAGGTATATACCTTGTGATTACATAACTGGAATTTGTCATGACTAAAGAGGCCGTTTTCACGATGAAGATCGAATCAGAACTACGCGACAGGTTCATGGCCGAAGCCGCGGCAGCGCATCGGCCGGCGTCGCAAATCGTGCGCGAATTCATGCGCGATTTCATCCAGCGTCAGACGGAAGCACGGGAATATGACGCCTTCCTGCAGCGCAAGGTCGAGACTGCCCGCGCGGACATGCAAGCCGGGCGCAGCCGCTCAAACGACGAAGTGGAGGCTGGTTTCGCTCAGCGCCGCATGGCGTTGCTGGATAAAGCAGGCGAGAGCAAGGGGTGAATGTCCATTGGGTATGCGCAGCGGAGCAAGACCGTAGCGATATCCTGGATTTCCTTGCAGAACAGGATTTGTCAGCGGCCATCCGGATGGATGAACGGTTCAGCCGGGCCGCCATGAATCTGATGCAGTTCCCGTTCTCTGGGAAGGCCGGCAGCATTCCCGGCACCCGCGAGCTGATCCTGCATGAACATTACCGCTTGCTGTACGAAATCGTGGATGAAAATGTGTGGATTCTGGCGCTGGTGCATACCGCGCGACAGTGGCCGCCGGCCCAGCCTTGAATCCGTGCGGACCTGCTCGGGCTTAAATTTGCTTGTACATGAAACTTGTATCGGTCAGCTTTCCCGCGGTCGAACGCGCATAGTCAGGAATAACGCCAGCCAGCGCAAACCCCATGGAACTGTACAAGGACTCGGCGGCATCGCCGGTGCGGGTGTCGAGGATCAGCAAGGAACGGCCATCGGCCCGGGCGATCGCCTCGGCCTGCTGCATTAACAGGCGCGCCACTCCCTTGCGTCTCGCATCAGGATGCACCAGCAACTTGGAAATTTCGGCGCGATGATGACCATTGGCAGGCGTGGCCAGCACGATCTGCACGGTGCCGACAACTGCGCCGGCAAAGCGCGCCACCAGCAGCCGGCGGCCGCCGCTCACCAGCGAACCGCTGACGCCGTACCAGAACGAAAACGCGTCCTCGGCGGCCGGCGTATCGACGAAGCCGACACTGGCGCCCTGCTCCACGCAAGCCATCAGGATATCGGTCAGCGGCCCCACCACGCGATCGAACTGGTCGGCCCTGACGTCTTCCACGGTACAGGCGCTCAGGCGTTGCGGGGTGATAGTCGGGTCCATGGAAATCTCCTGAATCTGCTGCTCTTGGACTGCAAACAAAAAATCCCAGGCGATGGCAATCGACCCGGGATTGTGCAAGACGCCGATCGAAGCGCCGGATAGCGCTATTCTGCTATCCGGCCAGATCAGACAAGACTTGACCTTAACGTCTTAATCACACATCTCAATCATGGTAAGCAGATTCGCCATGGCTGGAGATATCCAGGCCTTCGCGTTCTTCTTCTTCCGTCACACGCAAGCCCATGACAATATCGACCAGTTTGAATGCAATCAGCGATACCACGCCGGACCAGACCAGCGTGGTCAGCACGCCCTCGAACTGGATCCACAGCTGGCCGGGGATCGAATAATCTGGCAAGACCGCATTGGTGACGTAGTCATAGATGCCTGTGCCGCCAAGGCTAGGCGCCGCGAACACGCCAGTGAGCAGCGCACCCATGATGCCGCCGACGCCATGCACGCCGAAGACGTCCAGCGCATCGTCTGCGCCCAGCAAGCGCTTCAGGCCAGTCACACCCCACAGGCAAACGAAACCAGCCAGCAAGCCCATGATCAGAGCGCCCATCGGGCCAACGAAACCGGCTGCAGGCGTAATCGCCACCAGGCCGGCCACCGCACCGGATGCGCCACCCAGCATCGAAGGCTTGCCCTTGCCGATCCATTCGCCTGCACTCCAGCTCAGCACCGCGGCAGCAGTCGCCAGCAAGGTATTGATGAAGGCCAGCGCAGCGCTGCCGTTGGCTTCCAGCGCCGAACCGGCGTTGAAGCCGAACCAGCCGAACCACAGCAGCGAGGCGCCGACCATGGTCAGGGTCAGGCTATGCGGCTTGAATGCTTCCTTGCCGAAACCGACGCGCTTGCCGATCACATAGGAACCAACCAGGCCGGCGATAGCGGCATTGATGTGCACCACGGTGCCGCCGGCGAAATCCAGCGCGCCCTTCTGGAACAGCCAGCCGCCGGTTGCAGTCAGTTTTTCTGCGGAAGCAGCATCGACAAAACCATCCGGACCAGGCCAGAACCAGACCATGTGCGCCATCGGCAGGTAAGCGAAAGTGAACCACAACACGGTGAACACCAGGATCGCCGAGAACTTGGCGCGTTCGGCAAAGGCGCCGATTATCAGGGCACAGGTAATCGCGGCAAACGCGCCCTGGAACACGACGTAGGCGAACTCTGGCACCACTACGCCCTTGCTGAAGGTAGCCGCCACCGAATCAGGCGTCATACCGTGCAAGAACAGGCGGCTGAAGCCACCGAAGAAGGCATTGCCTTCAGTGAATGCGAGACTGTAACCGTAGAGTATCCACAGCACGATGATCAGCGAGAACACGGTGAAGCACTGCATCAGCACCGACAACATGTTCTTGCTGCGCACCAGGCCGCCGTAGAACAGGCCCAGGCCTGGCAAGGTCATCAGGATCACGAATGCGGTACAGACCAGCAGCCAGGCGGTGTCGCCCTTGTTCGGCACCGGCGCCGCGGGAGCTGCAGCGGCAGGCGCTGCAGCAGTGGCGGCGGCCGGAGCTGGAGCAGCCACTGCCGCCGGTGCTGGCGCAGGCGCCGCAGCGTCGGCGCTGGCGGATGCCACGGCTGCGGCCGGTGCGCTTGCTGCCGGAGCGGAGGCCTCGTCAGCGGCGGACGCCGGCAACATCGAAGTCGCCGCGATCAGCGCGCAAGACGCTAAAATCGTTGCCAATATTTTGTTCATATTTTTATCCCCTTAGATTGCGTCTTTGCCGGTTTCACCGGTACGAATACGAATAACTTCCTGCAGATCAAATACAAAAATCTTGCCGTCGCCGATCTTGCCGGTACGGGCCGCCGTCTCGATCGCTTCTACCGCCTGTTCCAGGATGCTGTCGTCCACCGCTGCTTCGATTTTTGTCTTCGGCAGGAAGTCGACGACATATTCAGCGCCGCGATACAGTTCCGTGTGGCCCTTCTGGCGGCCGAAACCTTTTACCTCGGTCACGGTAATGCCTTGCACGCCAATCGCCGAAAGTGCTTCACGCACCTCGTCGAGCTTAAATGGTTTGATGATCGCTGTAATCAGTTTCATATCGGCCTCGTTGGTTTTGTGAGACGGCGGCGCGAAGCGCTTGCCGCCGCTACTATCGTTTTTAGAAAGTTTTTGCTACAGAAAACACCACTCCGTTGCGCCCCAGGTTCTTGCCGCTCGGGCTGACATAAGCGCCATCCTTGGCGTCGGTGCCGACATAAGCCAGTCCCAAGGTAATGCCGGCGAGCTGGTCAAAGGTCTTGGTGGCGCCGATCTTCCAGTCGGTATAGCTGGCGAAGCTGGTGTGTTCCACGGTCTGATGGCCAAGATGCAGCCCGAGCGTAACGCCGGCGCCGACATCGATATTGGCGCCCGCATCGTAATAAGCGCTGTTCTTGCTGTCGATGGTGCCGAACAGATTGGTCATCGCGTGCGAGTATTTGAAGTAGGCCGGTCCGTAGCCGATCTGGCCATACAGTTCGAAGGTGTTGGCGTTGCGGCCGATCTGGCTGTAGTTGTTGGTCGGGTAGTAGTAGTACAGGCCGCCGACGTCATAAGTGAAGCCGCCCGGCAGGTCGCCGCGCTTGCCGCCGTAGATATCCCATTCCACCGGTCCCTTGCCGCCGGTGCCGGTATTGGCGCTGTCGACCGCATCCTTGATCCACTTGATGTTAGAGAGCCAGGTGCCGGCGTACAGGCCGGTCGGATTATTGGTGTAGTCGGCGCCGCCCTGCACGGCAGGATCGAATCGGGTTTGCGAAATGCCGCGGAAGCGGTAATCGTTGACGGCGCCTATGTTGTAGCTGATTTCATTATCAGGCTTGGCATCCTCTGCATGCGCGAAACCTGCGGTAAAGCTTGCTGCTATTGCTGCGGCTAGAATCAGCTTTTTCATGGAAATCCCTGTTGGTATGTTGAATGAAAACCGCTAAATCAGTACTCTTCATACTTTCCAGAGCAGAACCCATGCCAACTGTTCCAACGCTTCCTTTTGCCCACTTAATACCAGTTATGGGGCGATTTATTTGCAGATTTTTAGTGGCTGTTAATTCGGGACGTTCTTGTGTAGAAATATTGTGCAGTGCAGCGCACCAAAATGAAGCGTACATCTGTCGACGCATTATTCTGGTGCATCAGCCCGTCGCTTGAACTACATGACATCTTGTAGTCAGCTACAAATCAATGCCAGGCTTGTTGCAGCAATCGCAAGGCATGGCTGATCGCCGCTTCATCCACACCGGCAAAGCCAAGCGCCAGGCCGGCCCGATGCAGGGGATTCACTACCTGGCCTGGAAGGCAGAAACGGCTCAGCGGATTGATTTCCACTCCCGCGGCAATGGCTTTGGCTACCAATTCGACTTCCTGGTCCGGACTGCTCAAGGACAGGCTCAGGTGCAGGCCGGCGGCGACCCTGGGCAATGGCAGCTGCGCGCCAAACAACGGTGCCCAGCCCGCCAGCAAGGCATCGCGGCGGCCACGGCTGGCGCGCCGCATGCGGCGGATATGGCGCTGGAAATGGCCGGCGGCGATAAATTCGGCCATCACAGCCTGGTCTGCCGCCGGCGGGTGACGGTCGCCCATGGCGCGCAAGGCGTTGAGCGCCGGCATCAGTTTGGGCGGCAGCACCAGATAACCGAGACGCAGGCCGGGAAAGGCGATTTTCGAAAAGGTGCCGACATACAGCACGCGTCCGCCTTGGTCGAGCGCCGCCAGCGGCGCCAGCGGCGTGCCGTCATAACGATATTCGCCGTCATAATCGTCCTCGATGATCCAGCTGTCGCAACGTTCGGCCCAGGCCAGCAGTTCCAGCCGCCGCGCCAGCGACAGCGTCACGCCGACCGGATACTGGTGCGACGGCGTGACATACGCCAGACGGCAGTCGCCATGCCGCGCCAGCTGGCTGGTATCCATGCCATCCTGGTCGAGCCCGATGCCGACCAGCTGCGCGCCGGACAAGGCCAGGGCGGAAGCCGCCGCCGGATAGCAAGGATTTTCCATCAGCACCTTGTCGCCGGCATCCAGCAACAGCTGCGCGCACAGGGCAATGCCATGCTGGGCGCCGGCGGTGATCATGATTTGCGACGGCTCGCAAGCCAGGCCGCGCGCCTGGCGCAGGTAAGCCGCGATCAGCTCGCGCAGGCGGGGATTGCCGGCAGCGTCGCCATAGCCCATCTGTGCCAGCGGCGCATGGCGCCAGAAATTGCCTTGCAGGCGCGCCCAGATGGCGCTGGGAAACAGGTCGTAAGCGGGAATGCCAAGCCGGAAGGCGCGCGGCGGCCCGTCAAAGCGGCGCTGCCGCGCTCCGTGTCCGCTCAGGCGCTGCTGCATGGACGACAGCTGCATCGCCGGTGTAGTTGTGGCCGGCTCTGCCAGACTGGTCGCGGCCGAAGTCGCCAAGCCATCGGCGTATGTGCCATCGCCGACCCGGCTGCTGATATAGCCTTCGGCGTACAGCTGTTCATAAGCACGCACCACGGTGTTGCGCGACACCTTCAAAGCCAGCGCCAGGTTGCGCGAGGTTGGCAGCTTGATACGGTAAGTGTCGGGCGTCGCCAGAATGCGCTGGCGCAAGGCCAGGCATAGCTGCTTGGCCAGGCCTTTGCCGCCGTGGAGCGCAATGCCGGCCGCATCCAGATGCATGGCCGGCGCTGGCGGCACAGGCTTCGCCATCAATTGCGCTGAGTCGATGTCAGCAATTCCCGCAGCCAAGGTTTCCAGACTGCCGCTACGGTATGAGTGCCATGGCCGCGCGTGGCGTCGCTTAACTTGACCATCACCATGCGCGCGCCAGGCACGCGTTTGACGTCGCGTTCGAGAATGCCGATTTCCGGCGGATTGATCAGGTCGTCGGCGGAGTTGATAGCGATCAGCGGGGCCCGGATTTTTTCCAGCAGCGGGCCGGGATCGTAGTCGCGCGAGGCGTCCATGAAATACAGCGTATCGTTGGCGTCCGCGCTCTTCAACGCCGTCGCCACGGCGTCGTCCAGAGTCAGGTCAGCCTGCGCCAGGTCCGGCATCTGCTGTTGCCGCAGCAAGGGATTGCTGGACATGAAAAACAGCATCTGCTCGGCGGTGCGCAAGCTCGGCGGCTGGCTGCTGTAATTGCCGCCCTGCCAGGCCGGATCGTTGCGGATGGCGTCGATGATGATGCGGCGCCAGACCCGGTTGCGGCCGGAAATCTGGGTCGGCACGCTGGCCAGCGGCATCAGTGCATCCATGAATGCCGGATGCTGCTCGCCCCACATCCAGGTCTGCATGCCGCCCATCGACGTCCCCATCACCAGCCGCAAATGATTCACCTCCAGGGTTTCCGTCAGCAGCCGGTACTGCGCCTCGACCATATCCCGATAGCCGTAGTGCGGGAACCTGGCGCGCAAGCCATCGCTCGGCTTGCTGGAATTGCCATGGCCGATGCCGTCGGGCAGGATCAGGAAATAGCGCGAGGCATCGAGCAGCTGGCCGGGACCGAACAGCTCGCCGGAAAATTCCGGCCGGATGAACTGGGCGCCGGAGCCGCCGGTGCCATGCAGGATCAGCACGGCGTTATTGACCTTGCCGTCAGCGCCGCGCTGCGCTGTGCCGTAAGTGCGGTAATGGATGCGCAGTTCCGGCAGGGTCTCGCCGGATGCAAAATGAAAATCCTTGAAAACGGCATCATGCTCCGCCGCCTGCGGCTCGTTCGCCTGCGCAGCAGCGGAGAAACAGAATGCCGCGCTCAGAATCAGTAATTTTAAATAAGTCATATCGCTCCTTGATGATTGTCTTTTATGAAAGACTATCATTGCACGCCGCAGATCCAAAGTTTTCCGTATTGGACCTATAAATATAACCAATCTTGGATCTTTGATGATACCAACTTCAAGCGCTACGATGAACCCTGTTTTGTAACCGGCTCCGCTGCACATGTTGGCGAGTTCATTCATTTCAACAGGAGATCGTCTTGGCTTCACAATCCCCATCCCGTCCAAATATTGTCATCAAGCCGCTGAGCGAACAAGACTTCGCCGCCTGGGAAGCGCAATGGCTTGGCTATCTTGGCTTCTATGAAGCCGAGGTTCCTGCCGCCACCCGTCTCATCACCTGGCAACGCCTGCTGGATCCCAGCGAGCCGATGTCTGGCGCCCTGGCGACGATCGACGGCAAGGCGGTCGGCGTAGTGCACTGGATTTTCCATCGCTCTTGCTGGACCGTGGAACACTCCTGCTACCTGCAGGATTTGTATGTCGCCCCCGAGCAGCGCGGCAGCGGCCTCGGCCGGCGCCTGATCGAACATGTCTACGCAGCCGCCAAAGCTGCCGGCAGCACCCGCGTGCATTGGCTGACCCGTGAAACCAACAGCACGGCGATGCAGCTGTACGACCGTATCGCTCAGCGTTCCGGCTTCCTGCAATACCGCAAGCAGCTGGCTTAAAGCCCGTTAGGGAATAACTTGGTCAGTAAAGGCTTAAACTGCCGCCCGCACGCACAATTCCGATGTAGGGTTTGCTCGTATCGGTTATCATTTTTCTTATTTACCGCCGGAGCACAGCCATGAACAAACCCAATTTTTTCGACGACATCCAAGCCAAGATCAACCAGGCCATCGAAAACTCCCCTGCCAAGGATATCGAGAAGAACGTCAAGGCCATGCTGGGCCAGGGCTTTGCCAAGCTGGACCTGGTGACGCGCGAGGAATTTGACGTGCAAGCCCAGGTGCTGGCCAGCACCCGCGCCAAGCTCGAAGCGCTTGAAGCTCGCGTGGCTGAGCTTGAAGCGCAATTGAAACACCCGTAATACCCAGCCAGTGACGCTGGCTGTCTTGAAAAGCCGCGCGCTGGCAGGCATGCAAGCGCCGGCAGTCACGGTGGAAGTTCATCTGGCCAACGGCCTGCCCAGCTTCACCATCGTCGGCCTGCCCGAAACCGAGGTCAAGGAATCCAAGGACCGGGTGCGCGCGGCGCTGCAAAATGCCCGTTTTGAATTCCCTTCCCGCCGCATCACCGTCAATCTGGCGCCTGCCGATTTGCCCAAGGAATCGGGCCGCTTCGACTTGCCGATTGCGCTCGGCATCCTGGCCGCGTCTGGACAAATTCCGGCGGACGAACTGGATGACTACGAATTCGCCGGCGAACTGTCGCTCTCCGGCGAACTCAGGCCGATACGCGGCGCGTTGGCGATGACCTTCGCCATGACGGCCGCCGGCGCCAGTGCGCCAGCCGGTAAAAGCCGCGCCTTCATCCTGCCCCAAGCCAATGCCGACGAGGCAGCCCTGGTCACCGACGCCCGCATTTTACCAGCCGACAGCTTGCTGCAAGTGTGTGCCCACTTTTCTTCTAAGCAAACAGAGACAAGGCTATCGCGCCATGCTGCGGCGCTGCTGCGGAAGCCCCCGCGCTATCAGGATTTCAGCGATGTCAAAGGTCAGCTGCAAGCCAAGCGCGCGCTGGAAGTCGCCGCAGCTGGCGGTCATGGCGTGCTGCTGATCGGTCCGCCAGGCACCGGCAAGTCGATGCTGGCGGCGCGTTTCGCCGGCATTTTGCCGCCGATGAGCGATCTCGACGCCCTGGAATCGGCGGCCGTACAGTCGCTCACCAGCGGCTTTGCCAGCGCCAACTGGAAGGTGCGGCCATACCGGGCGCCGCATCACACGGCATCGGCCGTGGCGCTGGTGGGCGGCGGCAGTCCGCCCCGTCCCGGCGAAATTTCGCTGGCCCACCGCGGCGTCCTGTTCCTGGACGAGCTGCCGCAATTCGAGCGCCGCGTGCTGGAAGTGTTGCGGGAGCCGCTTGAATGCGGCCGCATCACGATTTCGCGCGCAGCCCGGCAGGCCGACTTCCCGGCGCGGTTCCAGCTGATCGCAGCCATGAATCCCTGCCCTTGCGGTTATCTGGGACACCCGGTCAAGCAATGCCGCTGTACGCCCGACAGTATCCTGCGCTACCAGAACAAGATATCGGGTCCGCTCATCGATCGCATCGACATGCAGATCCAGGTGCCGGCCTTGCCTCATGATCAGCTGCTGAAGGCCGCCGAGAGCGAACCGTCGGCGCTCATCGCGGCGCGCGTCGAGCGCATATATGCGCTGCAGCTGGCGCGCCAGGGCAAGCAGAACAACGCATTGTCGGCCAATGAGATCGATGACTATTGCAAACCCGACAGCGCCGGCGAAAACATTCTGCGCACCGCCATGGCGCGCCTCGACTGGTCGGCGCGCGGTTATCACCGGGTGCTGAAAGTGGCCCGCACTATCGCCGACCTGGATGCAGCTGAAAGCATTGCCGCCTGCCATGTCGCAGAAGCGATCCAATATCGCCGTGCGTTGCATCAAGCTTGACCGCGGAGCAAGCGAGCGACATCTATGTGACGCAGCCAGCATTGACAGTCCGGTAAACCGAGCATGCCCCAGCCAGTCGGGTAGGATAAAGGACGAGATGTTTTTTTGCATCCGTATCAATTCCAGCGATTGATCCATCTTCCCGGTGGATTTAAGTCAGCTTTAATTTTCAAGCCGTATGCTGGGTTTCATGGGCCGGCACAGTTCGCAGCCCAACGCATTTCAGGAGGAATCATCATGAATAAGCGTACTCTTCTCGCACTCGGCGCGCTGCTCGCCGCTACGCTGGCCGTGAATGCCAGCGCCGCTCCTGTCGCAGTCACCAAAGGTAGCGCCACCTATATGTCTGGCGGCATAGGCCTGGACGAATCGACCTTGATACAGCAAGAGGCAAAAAATTATCCGCTGGAGCTTGAGTTCGTCGTCAAGGCATCGCCCAAGGACGAGTATGCCGCCGACGTCCATGTAAAAATCAGCGATGCCAGCAGCAACGTGGTGCTGGACGCCGTTTCCAACGGACCATTTTTCCTGGCCAAGCTGCCCGCCGGCAGCTACCTGCTGACGGCTGCCAAGAATGGCCAGGTGAAAGAACGCAAGATCGCCATCACGCCAGGATCGCATCAGCACATCATGTTTGAATGGCAGGAATGATTGTTGGGCCATGGCCAGGCATAGCCAGCAGTAAAGTTATGTGACGCTATCAGTCGTCAGCAAGTGATATATAAATATTTTATGAGCTCTTAGAAGAAATGCATTGCCTTGATCAATATTTAGCACGTGACAAAAACAGCCTGTGGCGTACTATGTAATTGCATCGAGCGCAAAAATTCTTTTACCACTGAAATATGTCTGTCCAAGCGGAAACATATGCCTCAGAGAAGGAGTTAACAACAATATTTTCACTAGCTGGCTTGAAAACTGCTTATTCGATCATTACCTTCTGTTCTAACTACCGGGAGCGCATATGAACCTGATTTATAACAGTGACCAATACAGCGTCGTCGAATTTGGTGCCGATGAACAACGCGAAGCTTTACGTTTCGGCGGCTATGAAATCGTCGATAAATCGTTCAAGCGCGAGATTTTCATTGCTGGTGCCTTGGCTGAATTTTTCCGTAAAGGGGTCGAAGACCTGATCGCGACCGAGCCGAGCATCGAGGATATCGATGCTTTCCTGGGCAATTACGACTCGATGATGAGCCAGCCCGTCACCTTGCAGTAAGCCTGCCGCCGTTCAATAACTCACTCCAGCCAGTCCGTTATCGCCGATAGCTACGGCGTTAATGGGCCAGGCGGGGCGCTTGAGGTATATTGCCGTACCTTTTACATTGCATCCGGTACGTCAACATGTACGCCAATTCCAGCCCGATTCACAGCGCCCAGAGCGGCGTCCACGACCAGCTTGCGGCCACCGTCGCCAAGCATGCAGCCCATACCTTTCAAAAACCCGTCAGTTCCTACAATCAAAGCGCGTTCGACTACAGCATCGCCGCCTGGCGCACTGCCGGCAGCCTGCCGCTGATTCTCGATGCCGGCTGCGGCGTCGGCCTCTCGACCATGCATCTGGCGGCGCAGTATCCCGATCATTTCGTGATCGGCGTCGACCAGTCCGCCGACCGGGTCGGCCGCAACACGCTATGGCCGGGGCCGGCGGCGCTGCCGCACAACTTCATCCGCATCCGCGCCGACCTGGTGGACTACTGGCGCCTGCTGCTGGCGGCACAGATTTTCCCGGCGCGCCACTACCTGCTGTATCCGAACCCGTGGCCGAAAATCGGCCAGCTTAGCCGGCGCTGGCATGGCCATCCGGTGTTTCCGGCCATCGTCTCCCTGGGCGGCATCCTGGAATGCCGCAGCAACTGGCGAATCTATGTCGAGGAGTGCGCCAGCGCCTTGCAGCAGTTAAGCGGTCTGGCGGTCGGCTGCGAACCATATCTTCCTGCTCAGCCGATCACGCCGTTTGAGGGGAAATACCTGGCATCGGGCCATCAATTGTGGCGCTGCCAGGTGCAGCTCTCTTCCACATCCAACGCTTAAAAAAGAAAATCCCCGCAAACCATAGAGGTTTGCGGGGATTTTCTTTGCCGACAGCTTAAATTTCTACCTTGGTGCCCAGTTCGACCACCCGGTTGATCGGGATGTGGAAGAAGTCGGAAGGCTTGGCCGCATTCTGGTACATCCAGGCGAACAGCTTTTCGCGCCACAGATGCATGCCTGGGATCTTGCTCGGGATCACGGTATCGCGCGCCAGGAAGAAGGAAGTATCCATCACGTCGAACTCCAGGCCGAACTGCGCCGTGGTCAGCGCCATCACGGTCTGTACGTCAGGCGCTTCCTTGAAACCGAAAGCCGCGCGCAGGACGTAGACATCGCTGCCCAGTTCCTTCAGGGTCAGGCGTTTGCTGTCTTCGACAAACGGCACGTCCCAGATGCTGATTTTGAGGAAGAACACGCGCTTGTGCAGGATACGGTTGTGTTTCAGATTGTGCAGCAGCGCTACCGGCACGGTGGTCTTGTTGCCGGTCATGAACACCGCGGTGCCATCGACCCGATG
>Ga0210409_10002318_pt1 | contig 22813 bp, 32 predicted proteins | sample IncBWH17MmetaG_FD_161649 | JGI IMG/M metagenome (GOLD analysis project Ga0210409, IMG submission 161649) | Forest soil microbial communities from Barre Woods Harvard Forest LTER site, Petersham, Massachusetts, United States - Inc-BW-H-17-M | ecosystem: Environmental > Terrestrial > Soil >...
GCTATGCCCACTCCATTGCCACGCCCTGATTTGATCCTTGGCCGAAGGCGGGGGGCTTGGGGGCCTAACGTCGCTCTTGCTCTCCGGCCTCTTGAAACCAAGCGCAACTAAAATCCTTGCGCTTCCCCCCCGTCGCTTGTCATAATTGGTGACAGTCTTCCCTCTTTCTGGCCTCATTCTTCATAAGGTTGCGATCTTCATAAGGTTGCGATCTCGCGGCGACTTTTCTTTCTGGAGCAGCTATGAGCATCAAGAAGAAACGCGATTTCGATCCCCACTCATTCCTCGCAACCCTCGGCGAGGGCAGGAAGATTGCGCCTTTTCAAAAGAAGCAAACCATCTTCGCGCAGGGGGATGCGGCTGACGCAGTATTTTATATTCAAAACGGCAAGGTAAGGTTGACGGTCGTGTCGAACAACGGAAAGGAGGCAACCATAGGCATCTTAAGTGACTGCGACTTTTTTGGTGAAGGTTGCCTTGCAGGTCAGCCGCTCCGCATGGCTGCTGCTACCGCAATGACCGATTGCGATCTTCTGCGTATTGAGAGGAATGCGATGATCGCGGTTCTCCATCGAGAACATGCTTGGTCGGATATTTTCGTAGCTTATTTGCTGACGCGGAACATTCGATACGAAGAGGATTTAGTTGATCAACTTTTCAATTCCAGCGAAAAGAGGCTAGCCAGAATCCTTCTGCTGCTTGCCCATTTTGGCGAGGAAGGTGTACCCCAGAGTGTTATCCCCAAGATCAGTCAGGAGACCCTCGCCGAGATGGTGGGCACGACCCGTTCGCGGGTCAGCTTTTTCATGAACAGGTTCAGGAAGTTGGGCTTCGTTGACTATGGCGAGGGCGGGATGCAAGTCCACAGTTCACTTCTCAACATTGTTCTCCACGGCTAAAAGTTCAACAGAACCCTGCTTTCCTGCGGACTGTCGGTTGTCCGTTTATCCATGATTCCACGAGGTCAACGCCGTCCTTTCCACTGCTAATTTGCGGTAAAGAAGCTCCTTCTGGCGGGTTACAGTAACGACGAGGTGGTCACCGCCTCTCCTCTTTCAGGTCTTTTGACCTAAGCCAGTCCATCTGAAACTCTTCCCGCCTTAGGTTTTTCAGCGAGAGGACTGTGTAGCCATGCCTTTTCAGGCGATCTTGCGCGAAGCCGATCAACTTCACAAAGTCAGCACTCGACTTGAGGCACTAGCGGAGCAACATCCGCATGTGTCAGAACCCCTTATAACAATCGCGAGTATCCACGAGTCTTTCCTCCAGCGAAAGGGCGCCTAGCCCTGGAGCTGGAGGGAAACTCTGAAAATCCGCGGCCCTATTCGAAGAGGAGGTACTGGGATGAAACAGTCAAGGCTCACGACACTTGATGAGGTCGAGTAGCTTGCGTGCCCTGCCTTCGGAAGCACCATGACGGAATGTGGGGATCAGCGCTAGACAGCAACGAACAGCCAGACAAAATGACGAACCTACCGAGGGCGGCACAGATCGAGGACCGCTTCAGAAGGGTCTTCAAACGCGAGATGACGCCAGAGGAGGGCGCAGTCTCTCCATCACGCTGGACGACGAACCTTAACCCACGCTCTTGTTGGAGGCAACACTCTCCCCAAGCATTCGCAACCCGACCGCGATTGCAGCCCTACCGCTCTTGCTCCATTGAAGTGTTGCGATCCCCCGATTTACATGGAACCCGGCGATGAGTCCGATCGTTCCTTACGTCAACTCACTCCACGGCGACGATTGAGGTCTGCCTGCGCTCATCGTAGGGCAGCTTGCCCGAATTACAGCCAGTAGTTCGTCATTGTCCGCAGGCTTCTGCAAATAAGCTTTTGCCCCCGCTAGCAGGGTTTTCTGTTCGTTGCGTTGCGGATCACCGGCGCTCAAGACAATCACGGGAATGTCCGACAGAGTGTCACTGTCCTTTAGCCGCTCCAGAACGCTGAAGCCGTCCCCCACCGGGAGACCGAGATCGAGAATAATCAGGTTGGGTTGCTCTTTCTGCGCCACCGCAATCGCCGAATAGCCATCTGCCGCCTGCACGGTCTGGTAGTGGTTTGCACGCAGGCGTGTTGTCAGTGCCCGCCTCAGGTCGGCGTCATCATCAACGATCAAAATTTTCGTTTTGTCCATTTGAATCCTCCATTAGTTCGGTCTCGTTTGTTGCACTGTAAACTGACGAATCGCACGGACTCGGCGGAAACTCACAGTGCGCCGAGATTAGGGAGATTGCAGTTCACCCTCCTGGGCGTCAGGACTTCCAACAAAGCCTTTGCAACGATCTCGTTTCTTCATCGACCGCGATCCTACATGTTGCGGCTTGAGGATACCTGTTCAAAATCGACCAACTTCGCATGTGGCCTAGTAACCAAAGGCCAGTTCCTCGCGATTGCTGTCTCACTTGCTGACGACCGGGGTGACCGGCCTCTATATTGGTACGAAGTTTGCCCAGAAAGGCTTTATCTACACCCCTGCAATGTAGCTTCAAAGTTGTACACCACGTCGAGACAAACCAGACGAACCGTAAATGCAAGGTGCCATGTGCACCAAGGGTTCCGGATATTTCTTCAGACGGAGGCTCCTGAGGCTACCTTCTCCCGCTGCATAGTCAGAAAGCTTTCGATGGTCTGCTTCAACTGGGCGTCCACCTCGTCCGCGACAATCATCACATCCGCCATCAGCGTGGGAAAATTTACGGTGGCCATGTTGCGTTCGACTGTTTCGAAGATACATACCTGCAGGATTCGTGATTCCTGCACGATTAAGGGCGCAGTGTAGCCTTGGCGATGGCGGATTTGTCCGTGAGCCACCGCCGCTGGACAGAGGGTGTCAATCGCTTCTATGACGCGGGTCAGGCGCAGCCGGGAAGTGATGTTGCCTATCATCTCGGGAAGATACGCAGTGCGTTCTTTCGGGGAAAGCGGTAGGGCGGTCAATTCCTCCACCTGTTCCACTCGTGACAACCACCGTTCCATGGTGATGGCCAAGTCGCGATCCAGAATTGAGGCGACATCCTCCTTGGCTGCCCTTACAGATGGTTTCGATGTCAGCATTTTGCTGTCTATGAGTCTAGCAAGTTGTTCAACCGCGAAGGGCTTCACCAAAATCTCATCTGCTTGCAGAGCAATTGCGGACATCGCCTTTTTAACATCCGGAAAACTGCTGACCACTAAGATCAACGCCTCGGGCTGAGTGTGACGCATCGCAGTTACCACGGCGAAACCATCGCCAGCGTCAGGCATGTGCAGATCGGTGATGAGAACGTCGAACGATTGCGCGGCGATTTGACTGAAGGCCTCGGTGACGCTGTTTGCTGAAACCACATCGCACTTGTTGCTTTCGAGTGCCTTCCGCGACAGAAATATGTCATCCCGGCTGTCATCGACTAGGAGAACCTTGAGCCTACCCCTTTTCGTTGGACTGGCATTCCGGTAGCCGAGGGCGTTGCCGGAAGCAGATGTGGGATCAGTAGTGGCACTTTCGGAGTCTGCAAGATTCGGTTCCGCCGGCAATGACATTGGTCAATCTCCATCTTCACTTTAGCCTGTGCAAACAAGGCAAACTGTTCAAGAATGCTCATACTGTGCAGTTTCGTATTTATTTGCGCACGTCTTGTCACGAATCATGCCGTTGGGCGTAAACTTGACGGCGAGGATTGTCATCTACGTCGTGCAAATGCGGCCCCAAAAGCACAAAGCTTTACTACTCGAACGTCCAACTGTTAGTCAGCCCGGCGAATCTGGGATACCGGGCGGAGTCGGGATACCGCTTACACAGACCCAAGTACGAGTGTGCACCCAATGCGGCAAGGCGGAATTTGATGTACCCGAGTTGGACATGCAGAGGTGGTTTGGGAAGCAGCCTTACCAATTGGGCGTGGGTTCGTAATACAGCATGAACGGTCATTCTCAACGGCCACGGCCCGGCGTGTTGCGATCCCCAGATGTACCCATCAGCTTGCACATCGCCGACCTCAGACCAGAGATCGACGGCATCAAAGAGCTAAATATGATCTACTGGGCGCAAAAGGTTCACACGTATCTAGACCAAGCTGCACACGAGAGGAGAAAAGTCAGGCTCGAAGAGATCATGCGAGAACTCACGGCGCTGGGTCCCAAACGAGATTAGCCTCAGTGATGCGGAGCAGGTTTGCCAAACACTCACAGCCACGATGGAGTCTGAGGTCGTCGTATCCGCAACCGTCCTGAAGTGAATTGGGCGGTCTTAAGGAAACAGGCACTCACTTGGGTGGCGAGAGTTCGATCATTTCTACTCGAATCACGTTGTTTGCATTCGAATTCCCCGTCACCTTAACGCGCCTTCCCTTGTACTGCTTAGCTTGCCCACGATCATTAAGCAGGTACTCGGCATTCGCTGCTTTCAGGACGTACGCATGCCGCCTCTTGGTTATCGTCCCAATAAAACTTCTGCCTGTTTCTTGATCCATGTCGAGAGGAGTTGTTGCTTTAGGCGTTGGGGCAATCGTCGAGGGCGACTGGGCGGTCGGATCGATGGGCTGAGAGAATTGGCCTTGGGCCACTGACGATGGGAGCGATACCGCCGCGATTAACACAATCGTGAGCAGCAATCCTATTCTCATCATGCCTCCATATCAATTGGCACTATTCTCCCGCCAAAGGTAATTTACAAGGCTGATTTGTTGATGTCTGTTCAACATTGCTCACTATTGTTATCGGCACTCTGCTGGCGTCTTCCGGCGAACGGCCCGACACCTTTGGTGTCCACCCAGATGGTCTTGTGAGCGTTATAGCTCACATCGCTCGACCTCCGACCGGGTACCGTAGACCTAGCATCCAGAGTCTGTCATGACCAGCCCCATTGTCGTTTTTTCCCCAGTTTCGAGAATCTGCGCACAAGTCAAGCATCTTGGCTATGCGGTCGCTAGGCGCATTCGGCTCTATGGCGAAGAGTTTGAAGTCGTTTCCGATCCATTTCCTGAATCCGATGGGGTTGCAGTTCACGTGACAACTAAAAAAGACCCGAGCATTCGCTTGCTACGGATTCCCATCACAGTGCTTCAGAGTGCAAGGAGGGCGGTGGCAACCGCACTGGCGGCCGTCCGTGTTGAGAGTGCGGTGGTGGAGCGAAGAGGTCAATCCATGGAGAAATCAAACGACCAAGATCGAGGCAAGGGCGCGACGGAGCAGAACCCACAGAATCAAGGTGAGGGAGGCAATACTAGCATGCAGGGTCAATTAGGGCACCGCGATGACGATGCAGAGTTGAAGAACGCTATTCCGGCTTGTCGGGTTGAGGTTTGACAAGTCACTGCGCCGTCCTCCGGATGGCGATGACGACCTACGCAAATTGAAAGGACTGACATGAAGAAATTACTCAAGACTTTACTTGGTACCAGCCTCTATTTACTTGAGCAGTCGGATGGCGCACACGATATGCGTGACCGCGGCGCCCGTAAGATTGATGATTTCCGCGACCTCTGTTCAGCAGAAGTACGAGGATGCGGCTGAGCGCTTCGCAAAAGCGTCAAGAGCCATTCGTGGAGAGGACAACCCAGGCCTCGGCAACGCTGTGCGCCTCGCGGCGGGAATAGGGGTCGGCATCGGCCTTGGCCTGCTATTTGCGCCCGCCAGGGGTCAAGACACTCGAAGAGCCATCGCAGGTAGCGTACAGCAATTCGGTGACAAAGTCCGAAAACGGGTCTCCCCGACCGTGCTCGCGCTGCCGCTGGTTAGCTGAATCGAGCATTACCGCTTTAGCACTTTTTATTGCGAAGGTAGATTGCATTCAGGACCAACCCGAGGTTGAGCCTTTTTCTTAGCGGGATTCCACAGTTACAGCTTCAAAACCAAAATGCGGAGTTAGTCCACTGAAACACCTTTGTTAACTCTCCCGAGCTGCTGTCCTTCTATGCACCTTCAGTTTCGCGGCGGCGCCGAACACTACAACATACAATGGCGAAATTACGGACGGCGAGTCCGCCAGCAATGGTTCGCACGCGGACATACCGAAGAAGCAAGGCTTGGGAGATGAGATCCCAAATGTTCCTATGGCCACGACGTTGTGCATTGGCAAAGTGTGTAAAGACCAGTGGCAGATGCGTTCTCTACAACGCTGCCACAAAGGACCAGCGTGGACTGTACTGGCTGGTGATCAATCAGCCGGCCCCGGCCCGGTAATGTGACGAATGCAGCAGGGCAGGACGCTCGATGACGATCGCTCGAACCGTGATCAGCCGCGAGGCCGGGAGATTCGCTGAAGCTGACGTCAAGCTACGGGTGCTGTTGGTAGAAGGCGACGCGGCGGATGCAGAGTTAATCTTGCGGGCATTGCGGGGTGGTGGGTTTGAAGTGATCAGCGAACTGGTCCAGTCCGCTGACGACTTCAGTCGGGCGGTGCAGTCGCATTGTCCTGATGTCGTTCTCGCTGACTACAACCTGTCGCAGTGGACGGGCATGGAAGCACTTGAGATGTTGCGCCACGAAGGTGTGGATGTCCCCTTGATTCTGGTCTCAGGCGCGCTGGATGATCTGAAGGTGGTGGAGTCCATCCAGCAAGGAGCAACGGACTGTGTCCTGAAGAACTCTCTGACCCGGCTGCCTACTTCAGTTCGGAGCGCCCTGCAGGAAAAGAATCTGCGCACGCAGCGTAAGAAGGCGGGGCAGGATTCGCAGAAAGCAGAGGAACTAGCCCGCTCCAATGCAGAGCTAGAGCAGTTCGTCTACGTGGCCTCGCATGACTTACAGGAGCCACTGCGCACGATTGCCAATTACACTCAATTGCTGGCGGAACGATATCGTGGCAAGTTGGACAAAGAGGCCAACAAGTATATCAGGTACTCGGTAGATGGCGCGGTGCGCATGCAGTCTCTAATTAAGGACTTACTGACTTTTCCCGGTTCGGCAAAGCCGAAATTGAACTCCAGACCATCGACTGCGGCGCAGTTGTGGAACAAGCCTTGAAGAACCTCCAGGCCGCGGTACAGGACAGCGGCGCGGTGGTGAACTGGAATGGTTTGCCTACGGTGATGGGAGATCCCTCCCAGCTACCGCGGGTTTTTCAGAACATGATCGCAAACGCCATCAAGTTTCATGCGGCCGAAACGCCCTTGATTCAGATCGACGCGGAAAAGAAAGACCACGAATGGTTGTTCGCGGTCTCCGACAATGGCATCGGCATTCCGGCCGAAAACCGAGAAGACATCTTTGTCATCTTCCGGCGTCTCCATACTCGCACGGAATATTCGGGCAATGGAATCGGACTGTCGATCTGCAAGAAAATCATCGAACGGCACGGTGGAAGGATTTGGATCGAGCCTAAAGCCGACCACGGCTGTCTTTTCAAGTTTACCCTCCGCAGCGCACCACCTTCTCGGATAACGCAGGGGGCACAAGCATGAGGGCAACCGAGATTTTGCTGGTGGACGATAATCCCGCAGATACGGACTTGACCAGCGAAATGCTGTCGCGCAACGGACGTCCGAAGTATATCCGTGCTGGCCTACTGGCAAAGAAATCCAATGGATCGGTAGGGCGCTTTGGGGAATAAGGGGCTGAAACTCAGGAGACGTTCAAGCAGCACAAGTGTGAGACCACAATAGGCAACCACAGCCAATGCCTATCACATGCCGGGAGCCGGGGTTATAATCACAGGCGAGATTTTTGGCATTGACCGAAGTTCATTAACCAACGAAAATGACGAAGTACCGGGATTGGCGTCCGGGTTTTTCCAATGGTGATTGAATAGTCGCTGCCAAGTAGGAGAATCGGAAAATGACAGAACCTAAGGCCCACTTTACGCTTCAATCCCACTGCAACATTTGTAACAAGATTGTGAGCGTTACGCCCATGTTGAATAGGAGCGACCTTGTCTCAGCCCTTCAACGTGGAATGGACGTCAGCGTAATGCACGCCACTGCCGAAAGTGAGCACAATTGGAGTCTGGACGACAGGGACAACACCAGCTCAGCGATGCACTTGCCAAGGGCTTAGCCTAGCGAGGTCAGTCCGAATGGAGATATCGGACTCGGTGAACCGTATGACGATATAAGTAAACTCACGAAGATACAAGTAAGCTCACTTAAGGGAACTGCCGAACATTTCCCCACTGACGCAACTGTGTGCGGCTTCGAAAACGGCCTTGTAGTGAAGAATGCCGATTGGTCGGGAGAAGTCGTAGTGTTGAATGACAACCTTCGAGTGCTAGACACGGCTGAAACAAACAGAGGTCGTCCGACCGCGCCCGATGGAACACCCCTACGAGACGCGTTAGAAGCAACCGATCCTAGAGCATCGTTGGCGTCGTGGCGGGTTACTTCTGGCGTCGTTTAACGCCGGGCAGGGGCGGCTTCTTGGCACGCTCGCTGTCGGGAGGGCCGCCGGGCGTGGCAGGCGGTTCCAGAGCTTTCTTGGCGCAGTCTCTTCGATTCTCGATCTCCGGAGTCGAAGTCATTCCGTCGTCATCACTAAGAACAACGCTAAGTAGGGAACTGTGCACGTGCAAATTGTCGCCAACGTCGTAGTTGATAAAGTTGAGCTTTCTAAATCGGTTCATGAAGAAGCTTACCCGCGAACGGGTCGTTCCCACCATCTCCGCCAGAGTTTCCTGACTCAGTCTTGGGACCATCGTTTCGGACACACCTTCCTTTCCGAAATGCGCCATCAACAGAAGAACTCGCGCTAGCCGCTTCTCGCTGGAATTGAAAAGTTGATCGACCAAGTCTTCCTGATATCGGATGTTTCGCTTCAACAAATACCTGACAAACATGGCCGACAATTTCGGTTCGAGACTCATTGCCTGCACCATTGCCTTCTTTTCGACATGCAGAAGGACGCAGTCTGTCACTGCGGTTGCTGATGACATGCGTAAAAGTTGTCCAGCCAGACCACCCTCTCCAAAGAAATCGTCTCCTCCCAAAATGGCAAGCGTCGCTTCCTTGCCGCCTTCCGATATGACACTGAGCCGCACCTTCCCTGTTTGAATGAAGAACAGTCCGTCCGTAGAATCGCCTTGAGTGAATATCATTCCCTTCTTTGGAAAAGTCACCATATCCCTGCCCTTCCCGGTAGTTGAAAGAAAAGCGTGGGGACTGAAATGAGGTTGTTTCTTCATGGGCGTGATTTCTTTTACCACAGAGCCGTCCTAACGGTAGGGATATGTCGCTGGTGTTAATTGTGCGGGAATGGAGGAGGTAAGGCTGTTCAATAAAGCACATAATCAGTTGGTGTGAATGTATCCGTGCCCCGATCCCAAGCAATGCCTGTGTGCGACTGCGGAAGAGCGAATCGGTCTCTGTCCCCAATGCGAACCGGAAGAGGGCATCGAAATCCTGGGCCGTTCGGAAGACGGCTTTGAAGCCATTATTCGTCCAATGCCGAAGGGACACTTCCGCGTTCAATGACAATGAGGGAGAGAGGAAGACGTAAATAAGCGAAAACAGGTCGCCAGTCGGCTTGCCGCCGACCGCCTTCTGGACAGCGTCAGCGAATCGCTCAGCGTCGAGCATGGCGGGGCAGTTCCTCACACCAAACGATCAGGTCTACCCCGTTCGATTCAACGGCGCGACGGCGTATGTGACCATACCGAAGGACTAGCCCACTACGCCACTGCTTCGTTGGGCATGGATGCCATGAAACTTTCCATTGATTGAGCCAACTGAGAATCGACCTCGTCCGCAATCCTCATTATATCGGTCATGACCAAGTTAAAATCCAGATCACCCTTGTTCTTGCTCAGCGTTTCAAAAAGTGTGACTTGGAGGACTCGTGATTCATGCACGAGCATCGCCGCGGTGTAGCCTTGGAGCTTGCGTGCTTTTCCATGATTGGCGGCTGCATCGGAAATGAGCGCATTCTCCTCTCGAAATGAAGGGAGGTTCTTGGAAAGCCGGGCAACGATTTCATCAAGTATTTTGGAAAGATGTTCAGTACGCTCGTTGTCGGGGAGGTTGACGCGAGCGAGTTCAGGAATCAACTTTGCACGGCTTAACCAGTCCTCAACTATCGCGGGCTTGCAACGGTTGAGCACAACGCCCACTGGCTCCTTACCCACCTTCTGGGTCGGGTCTGGGACATAACATTTTTCCGAAACGCCCGTTTTTGTCTGAGTCAAAGAACGCCGCCTTCCACTTGGACGAATATATCTTGGTGTCATTCTCTGGACTGTACAAAATCAAACAGTTCTGAAGATTCGCATTCCCATTTTGGGACTTTTTCGCGTAATCCGCCGTTGTTATAAACGCCCCGTTTGCTCGCCCTTGAGCCATTCGCTCAACGTTCGGCCATGGCAGTTGGAGTTGGTTTTCCGTCCCTCGGCATGCCCTCCTATCCCCCCAAAAAACCAGCGAGGACTGAAAGACCCGCGTCGCAAGGGGGCGATCCCAAGAGCAAACGCGGGTCAGGGTGGTGTTGTAGTTCTAGACAGTGTACGCCTGCTGGAAGATATCCGCGCTCCCGGACAACTCAGACGGAAGCCAGGGGTTTATATGCTCCCTTGAAAATACCTTTAGTCAGTCGCTCGGCTGGAATGGAGACTGTGTTGGTTCGAGAATCACTCTGTGGCCGAGAGCCTCCAGACGTTTTACCAGTCGTCTAGTAGTTCGCAGGAGGTTGCGTTTGTCGAAGTGATGGTAGCCGATAGTCAGGATGGTGCTCGCCACCGCAATGATGGCGCGTTTGCTGCCACGAATCGCGCTAGTCGTCGAAACTGGGCTTGCAGGTAAGTCGCTTTAGTCTTTGAAGCAGCCCATGCCGCCTCGCACAGAGCTTTGCGCGCCCACCGATTCCCGTTGCGGGTTGTGCCGCTCTTGCCCGCCGTTTCATTATTCCCAGGACAGATCCCGGCCCAACTCACCAGATCAGCGTCGGAAGGAAAAGCGTCGACCGTAGGGCCGACCTCAGCCACAAGGTTCCAGGCCAGCCGCTGCTTGACACCCGGAACCGCCACCTTTGTTATCGCCGCCTGCGTCTACCTGCTGCTGCGGAACCGACTGTCAAGGATCTCGGGAAGCCATGCCACGCTCGCGGAAAGTCAATCTCAATCCCCGATCCCAGAAACACCAATCCGAGCATCCACACTGTTCATCTAAAGAAGCAGAATGCCTTTGCCGTTAGCGGTTTCTTAGTTCTCCAGTTGTTCTAGGACGGGCAGCTCGCACTCGAACAACTCCATCTCAGCTTCGGCATCTTCGCAAACAATGTGGTCAGAGGTCCGGCCATACCATTCCTGCAATTCGGGGTTCCAACGGAGTTCATGCTTCATCTGAAGTCAGCTATACCACGAATTTCGGAGGATGTCAGTCCGGCCTCGATTGCTGTCGCCAGGTGGCAGAATGATGTACGGCCATTTGCCCCCCAGCGAAACGCCTCAACCTCCGTCAACTGCAAGAGGTGAATCCAATGCATCTCCTTCGATTGTTCTTCATGGCATGGCTTGGAATTGGGGTCGGATCTATCTTCTTTCTGTTCTGGCTGTGTAAGCGGACCGACGCGCGCAACGATCGACTGCCAGAGATTTCTGCGGAGACTGTCACTTCTGCCAGTGTGTTTATGGGTGATGTCGTGCTGTAATAGCAGAAGTAAAGGGGCCGGAGAAGGTTCCGGCGCTTAGGGCGTGCTGGACCTCCGCGATTCTCCGGCCCTTCAATTCAGACCCGAGGCTTGGGCATCTTCTTTAGCACACTCCCAGTCATCCGCCGAAGTTCGGGTCAACGGACATCCGCCAATGCTTGAGAAGCCACTCCGGGATGTAGTGGCGGTCCTTGTTGCGCTGACACCACTCGTGCAACTCCAGCGATGAGCCACACGATTGCTCATTCAATCCGAGCTTCCTGATCTGTTCCTCGAATGCCGTTGGCATCCAGGGCGGAACTTCGGCGTCTTGCCCACTCGCCCACTTCGGGTTTCCATGTCTGCGAGGCACGATTCGGGGATGGTACGCCGCTCCAGTCACGCCGGACAAGAATCAGGCCCGTAACGCCATTCACCTCACCGGCCAGCGCCGATCAATCTCAGCCATTATCAGCCCAACGTACCGCATAGGGCTAGTAATCCGTAGCTCTCTGTGGGAAACTCTGTTCATGCCAAATCGGGAACCAGTTCTAGAATTTCGTATTTCCAGTCCTAATGAGTTCACTTGTTCCCTATGTCGGGGCGACGGATCGCGTAAACGAGGGGACGGATCATTCACCGTCATTGGCGATCTTCGCGAACTGATTGCCGCTTTTGAAGCGCATGTTGGGCGTTACCACACAACAGAGGAAGCCAGCCAAGCCGCTGCGCGGATCAGTACTTAAGCCTTGTCATCGCTCAACAGAGACGGTATACCGGAGCTGCCTCGATAGTAGACGGTTCGTCCGAGAATAGTGTGGCCTGTGTGCTGCGTCATATCCTGAGGGGCTTTCGTGGAGACGCGGCGGAAAGCGGCCACACTAAAGAGAGGGGCGGTCACTTGCGGGCTGCCCCCTTTTTCTTTCGTCCCGCGAGGTACGCTTGGGCGGTTTTTCCTATTTTTGGCGCACGCGCAACCCGCGTTGTATCTTGCGAAGCTCATCCAAGAGGGCGCGGCGAATCCTGAAATCCTGTCCCTCGCCAGTAGCAACTCGGCTGACATACGAAGCGTCAAGCCCTAACTTGTCGGCCACTCGGCGATAGAGTCCGGTGTGAAGTCTGTGTGCCCTGAGTAAGGCGTTGTCGAATTCAGTCCCGGATAGCATGGCCAGAGTTTACCCCGCCTAGCAAGACAAGTCACCGAAAATGAAACTCCGCACCCGATTCCCAAGGATCTCTTGGCGCTCCCAAATCAGGAATGATTGCTTCTTGTTTCAAATCCCGGCCCGAGCTAACGCGGATGGTATAGCGCTCCCGTTAACAAAAAGTAGGATTGGCGCGGGGATTGAGCCTATTGTGGTCAATATTGCTCAGACTCACTCAAGCCCAATGTGGCATACTACCGCCCGGAGACACCTCATGGCGATACGAGTTAGCGCACTGATACAGTTACTGAAGACCCTTCCTGGCAACGCAATTGTGCGTGGCTTCGCGGACGGCCTTTCAATTAAGGAAGCGGATGAGACCGGAGAAGTCGTGATGCTAAATGACAACTTCCACATCCCAGCTAAGACCACACTGTCCAAAGCTGGCTACCCGCTCGCTTGCTGAATAGGCCCGGTCACTGCCGCTCCCAGGTGCGTGGCTGACTTGCTGGGTAGGGCCGAGAGCCTAGCTAGGTGGTTCATGTGCGCGGAAATGCCTAGCTAGGCAATAGGCCGCACTCCCTTACTATGAAAGCCAAGGATGTAATTCCGCAACCGCGAATGGGCCGCTGTCCGACATGCGGTGCGAATCCAGCGGAGAAATGTGAGTTGCACAGCGGTCAGCCGCGCACGGAGCCGCATAGCGCCCGTCCGAGAGCAAGTACCGAAACCGCTTTAGTCGCAGCCCCGTCGTTAGACACGAGAGAAAAGCTGTCAGTGGTGAGTTTCAGTTTGAAAATCGCATGAACATTGATCGAAAATGACTCTGCTAGGCGATACCCGGTACCGCCTGGTTTGCCTCTTGTTGTCGAGGGCAGTGATATCGATGCGTGCGCTGAAGCGGGCCGGATCGCTGCAGAATAACCGCGCACCCGGCAGGCAATCCTTGGGAGCAAGACGCCCGCACCTCCTCCCGGCGCACAGATTAGATCGCGTCGCGATACTTTCCTGCTGACCAGACGATCCGAAGGCGTACCCCCCCGCCCATCGCGCCCTGCGTTCAAGGTGGAGTAAATAGACAATGACGCGCCAGGTATGAACTGCTCCCTTGGCCCACTTGTGCCGTACCTTACCGCGCCGGTGCCATTTACCTGTCTTGGTTCGCGGATCTATTGTGTCTTCGAGCAGTTCTTGGGGAGGGCTGCTTGGGAGCGTCCTTGGCACATTGGTATTCCGCGCTGTATTCGGTCAGAATCTCGATCCGCTTTGTTCATCAGAATGGCGATTTCGTCGATGATCTCGCGCCGCCTGCTTTGTCGCGCCCTGAAACCTGCCCTATCAAATTCGTCTGCCGGACCAGCCTTCTGCGTTGCCCGGTCCCACCACTCGATTGCACGCAACTCCGCGATCAGGTTCTCTAGATTGTCATCAGACAAACGTTACTCCCGCCATTGCCTCTAACCGGAGAGCCAGTTCAGAGGTAGTAAACGGCTTCCTTACAAGTTGAAATACCTCAGAATCCTCACCACCGAATGGATATTCGTCGGGGTAACCCGTCATGAGAAGGACTTTCATCTTGGGATACATGCCGACGGAAATCCGAATCAGTTCATGCGCTCGGAGCCCCGGTGTGACCACGTCACAAAGCAGAACGTGGATTTGATTGGGGACTTCGAGCACATCCTGAGCGCCTCATCCCCATCCTCAGCCACCAAGACCTCATACCCGCGTTGTCGCAATCCCCGTCCGAGCAGTTCACGAATTGCCCCCTCATCCTCAACCACGAGAATCGTATCCATCACTGCTTCAATCCGAGCGTCTTACATCGGCTTCTCACACTCGGGTTAGGTATCCGCTCAAGTAGGCAGCAATTTTCCCGGATCAGGTGCAGGGCGGGATTGGGCTCGACAAATTGGAAGCCGTGGCGAAATGCATTCCTGTCGCGGACCGTAGCGTGGACGTTCACATTCCCAATACGCAACATAAGGCTTAGAGCCACGACCTCCCCTATCGGCAGTTCAAGAGGCAGCGTGGCCGAGAGTCCGCGTTCACTAACCTCAAGCGTTCTGCCCAAAACAGAACCCATTGAGTGGGATTGAATCTTAACGTCAATATACAATTTAAACCTCAAGTCTCGGCGAGCCTCGCGGAGATGACCTGACTTTAGGGTTCCAGTGGGCGTTCTTCCCCCCTCTCGGTTGGTTTTTGCCATGAGGCATTCTCTCGTCGCGCATTGCAGAAGCCCCCCTCAGTTCCTGCAACAGCAATCTTCACGTTCGCACCGAGACACTCTTAGCAAGACTGTTGCCGTTGCTAAGTTTAACGTTTTCAGAAGTTCACACATGTGGAGTGTGCCGATATTCAGTCACTGCTGCCGAACTACGTCAATTAAAGCTTCTCCGACTCCAGCCGATGTCCTCCCTCAGGAGGGCACCATGACTACCAATCTGCTTCCAGCTGCTCAGTACTTACGCATGTCAACCGAACACCAACAATATTCCCTGGAGAACCAATCCATAGCCGTCCGGCAATATTCAGAAGTTCACGGCTTTGAGATCGTTCAGACATACTTCGATGCTGCCAAAAGCGGGCTAGTACTCAAGAATAGATCCGGCCTTCGCCAGTTATTGCAAGAAGTGATGGGTGGTAAATGCACCTACAAAGCAGTTCTCGTTTACGACGTGAGCCGCTGGGGACGATTTCAAGACTCGGATGAGGCCGCTCACTACGAGTTTGTCTGCAAGTCCGCAGGCGTTCCCGTGCACTACTGCGCGGAAACCTTCCTGAACGACGGCACTCTTCCAAGCCTGATTATGAAGACGCTGAAGAGGACGATGGCAGCGGAGTTCAGCCGCGAACTCGGCGTTAAGGTGCTCGCTGGACAGGAGCGGTTGGCACGCCTCGGCTTCAAGCAAGGCGGTGTTCCGGGCTACGGCTTGCGACGGATGCTGATCTCATCGGGCGGGGTTCCGAAACAGGAATTAGCAACAGGTGAGCGAAAAAGCATAGCCACCGACCGCGTCATCCTCGTTCCCGGACCTGCTCACGAAGTGCAATGCGTGAGGAATATTTACAAGATGCTCGTATCCGACAAGTTATCGGTGCACGCGATCACTCGGGTCCTCATCGAAAACCAAGTCCAGTGCGCAGGCAATTCCAAATGGACTCCCCACGTAGTTAACTCGATACTCACGCAACCGAAGTACGCTGGATACCACGTTTTCGGTCGGACATCCAGCAAACTCTGTACACCAACTGTAAGGCTGCCCAAGTCAAGATGGATTCTGACGCCCGGAGCGTTTGATCCCATCGTTGACCGGGCGACATTTCTAGCGGCACAGCAAATCCTGCAAAGCCGTACGATCAACCAATCCAATGTGGAATTGCTAGGTAGACTGAGGGCGTTGCTCGAATTCGAGGGAAGACTGTCTCCCCGGCTAATCGAGGATTTCGACGGTGTCCCGTCTCCTTCCACTTTTGTACACCGCTTTGGTGGCCTGCGACGAGCCTATGAGCTAATTGGCTACGATGGCAACTTCAAGTTCATCGACTCGCGCAGAAGAATCCAATTGCTGCGGCAAGAACTGTTGATGCGAATCGAGGCAATCTTTTCCGGTCAGGTTTCTATCGTTCAACCGGGTCTGAAGTGGCGCAGTCGCTTGCGACTGACCAACGGTCTGAATGTTTCTGTGCTCGTAGCCCGACAACTGCGCCCTTGGAAGGCTGTCAGGTGGCGGATCGTTCCAGTCTTGCACGAGAGCAGATACGTGACGCTGCTCGCACGGTTGGATGAAGGCAACCGCTCGTTCCTCGACTTCCATATTCTCCCCGATGTAGATCGCCGCACAAGGTTCAATATCTCCCTGAGCGACCTATGGCTGAATCGCGGTGAACGACTTTACGACCTGCGTGCATTCTGCAAGGCCGTAGCCCTTGTGGAGGCCGCCTGCCGCGACGCTTGATGTCGAACGGTGAGAGGGCGCATAAGATGGTTCCACCATGACAACGCTTCCCGGCACGCTTATAAGCCCTTGTCTCCTGCGGCACGTCACGGCCCGTTTGAACGTCTGTCACGAATAGTGGCTACAGGATTCACTGTACCTTCCCATTGCTGCACCTGTTCTCTCAATAAGCCGCCACCATTTGTCGAAGGTATTCGTGAGAGGGGCGCGTGTAAGGTACAGAATGGAAACGCTCCGCTGCGTTGATTTCACGATGGTTTTTGGAGAGCTATGTAAATTCGCACTGGTAATTACAAACCCTCACAAACAATCCTCGCTTGCAGCTTGACTTTCAACTCCAGAGTTTCTTAGGGTGGGTTCAGATTCCAACAAACCCTAGGGAATTAGCCCACCGCAATGACATACGTGAAAAGGTCAGGACGACCATCGACGCTAAAGAAGAGTGGTTTCCAAGTCCGAATCGAGGTCAATGCTTGGCCCTTTTTTTGGACAGTGGTTGGCGCATGGATGTGGTTTGGTGTTTTGCGCCTGGCCCGCATAGTGTGAGGAACCTCACCGTAGAGATTCTGCCGCTACAAACTTAAACCGTCCAAGCGGGACTCCGAACACGTCTGTGCGCACCACGGCTAGAATTGTCTGTAGGTGGAATGCCCACCCTTCGTAGCGGGAAAGCGTTTTGCGAAGGGTGGGACCGCCTGGTCGAAATTTCGTACAAGGCAAGGTGGACCAACACCTAGTGTCAACTCGTCTAGTTCCGCGGTTCTGTTGCGGGAGAAACTCCTCCCGCGCCGTTGCTCGATGGTGTACACGGAGACGACGTGCTGTTCAATGATGCCGCTGTGGCGGTGCCGCCGGATGCCCGGTTCGGTGTCTGTGCGGAGGGTAAGGCACGTTGTTGCGAACCTGCGGTTCGAGGTCTGGGCGTGGTGTTTCGGGCCTGAGACGTCGCGACTCCGCCTTGCGGCATGGCGGACCCGGGCGTTGTTGCCGCTGTTGCAGGAGTTGATGCTGCGAGACTGGGCGCAGGCGCCGCAGCATGCGGTGTCGTATTCGTGGATACCGTGGCGGCGGGCGACCCCGACGACGAGCTTTGTCCGATAGATCCCGCGCCGCCCGAGCCTGATTCGGCTGGACACGGCGCAGTGTTCTGGCCTACCGCCAGAGTTGCAGAAATCAGAAACAACCAGAACCACATCATGTTCGTATTCAACTTCATGTAACCTCCAAGGATGTTATTCAGGGTTCTTAGCTAGGCAGAGGTCCTATTGGCAAATGCATTGCCCAGCTTCGTGAAGCGATGAACGAAAGCCACATGGGACATCTCTCCCGACTCTCCCCCATCCTCTTCTTGCTCTTGGTCACTGTTTTCAATGACCGAGAAGTGAACGTAATCGTAGATGTCAACGTCTTCTACTCTAACTCGTAAGCCCGTTGGATCTCCGCAGATGTCACCAATAGCAGGTTGAACGTCACGCATCATCATTGAATCTCCCGTTATTGAATCTCCGTTTGTTTGGAAATTTCGCTACCAGAACGTCTCACCAGCGACGAATCGCAAGCACGTAAAGTAGACGAGTTTTAAGTTGAGAGTGGTTTGCTCTTGAGTTTGCCTTGGCACCTTTTTTCCCTCTCGTCCCCGGTTGGGCACTGAAATTTCACGTTTAGAAGAAACCGCAGCACAAGTCAAGCCGATAGCCCGACATTTTTGTAAAACTCGGTCATGACCAGTGACAATTTGCATAGCTCTCGCACTGATATCAGAACGCTGCACATGAAAGCACCTCGCATGTTTGTTTTTCCGCACTTCCTCTCACGAATCCGTTCAATGAGTTACTGTGTGTTCTTACAACGAATAGTCGAAATGAACCTGGAGTCCCTTTGTGAGCAGAGTTTGGTCACAAGCGCGAACGCGCTAACAACCGAGCAAATTTTGCCCTCTTTGCTTTCGAGGATCACGCCCAGCTAGGCATCGCATACGGTTTTCCCTGTAGTTTTCATGGAAGAAATATCGGTTGTGTAGTTCTTAACTTCTTGGTCGACAGTTCCGATCCGAGCTAAAGCTTGTAAATCGAACACCAGCACTTCCACTCTCGAAAATCGTGGTACAGAGGAACAATTGGCAAGCAGTTTGCTGCGCACTAGTGAATCGACTACCCGTTTCGGAGGTTCTCATGAAAGAAAAAAGACGGACAGACTCTGCGCGGCTTTTTGCCGTGCTCCTTCTCGTGTGCGGGATGATGCTGAGCGCTCAGCTCTTCGGGCAGCATGCCGCACCACCCGCGCAACAGCAGTATCCAAACCAGCAGCCCAATCAGGAGCCAGCGCAACAGCAGCAATCCAGGCAGGCACCGGACCAATCAGCACAGGCGCCGGACCCCCAGGCTCAGCAGCAGCAGCAGCCCGGAGTTCAGGTCTTCACAGGCACGATCGCGAAGTCAGGCGACAAGTATGTGTTGCAGGATTCGGCAAGCAACACGACTTACGATATCGATCACCAGGACGAAGTGAAGCAGTACGAAGGCAAGAAAGTTCGCGTGCATGGAACCCTGGATTCCAACGGCAAGATGATCCATGTTCAATAGGCAGTCTCAAATCAGATACGAATACTCGAACATAACAAAGGGGCCAGACTACCGGCCCTTTTGCATTGGGAACTACACGGGGCATTCTTGTGTGTTCTCAGCGTGACCGCTTGTGCTTCTACGTCGAGAAGATTCTGCCTGCGCAGGGAAACATTTTGCTTCGTCATTTCCGCCTGTGATGCATGCTCAATCACGGTAAGCACAGCAAAAGCAGGAGCATAGCTCTTCCCTGCAAAGAGGCACAAAGAATGCTGGCCAAGTTTTGATGGCGATATGCTGCAAACCGTGCGGGGCCAATAACAATTCGGGGAATCTCCTTTGCCTACGATGCGGAGCGCTTCTCGAATCCACCGAACCCTTGACCGCGCGACCGAGACTGCCGGAACAGCATAAACATCCAGATATTGGCAGGTCTCCCGTCGTGCGTCCGATCGCCGAGTTAGCGAACAGTGGAAGTTACCTCCTTCAAAGTGAAGTGAGCGCTTCTCATCTGGGGCGTTATCTCGTTCTAGCCCTTTTCAGTTTCACCGTTGCACTTGCCGGTTGGCAGCGGCGGGAACTGCACACGGTTGCGCTTCGGTTTTGGAGGAGTCCGGGTACGAGCGAGTCCAGAGTGACGAATTCTATCCCGGCATCTGCCTCGGCTTCGTCTGGAGAGGAGCTAACTTCCCAGAGTACGCACCTTGAACCTACAGAATTGGCTTTAAACCACGCCGACGAGACTCACTCTCGGGATCGATCGCGGGAAGGATCGGCAGCCGCAGCGTCGATGGCCCAGGTTCAGCCAGCTTCCGCGAGCACACATAGCGACGATACATTGGAGACCAAGGGCGAAAAGTATCTCTATGGAAATGGTGTGCCGGCTAGTTGTGAGCGCGCTCACCAATTTCTTCTCGCTGCCGCTGAGCAGACAAGCGCAAAGGCCCAAAGCGCCGTGGGAACTATGTACGCAACTGGTCACTGCGCGATCCGAGATCTGCCTCTCGCGTATCGCTGGTTCGCGCGCGCGCAGCACCAAAGCCCTCGCAACCGAATTATTGAGGAAGACATGAGAGTTCTTTGGGGCCAAATGAGCCCAGAGGAGAGAAGGCTAGCCAAGCGGTAGGGCGGAGCACCGGTTAAGGCTCTCTCTATCCACGTAAATAAATGCAACAACACCCACGGCGCAAGTTCGTCGTACGGATGAGGCCTCCACTTCAGTTTCCGTGCAAGATGCAGCGCTCGCTTCGTTGTGCTTGATGCGCATTGAGGTCCACCCCGCGCGGCTCCGATGTATTCAATGTAGACCCTCCGAGTGCGAACACAGGGGAGATCGAATTGTTAGGAGAACCAGAACCCCGTTTCTCTGACTGAGCTGGGTGCTCGGAGCTAAGTGATACGCGCCTTCCAAAAGGGTGGTCGGGGGAACTGGCGTGAAGCCTCTGTTGTACCTGTTCATTATTGACGAAGCAGATAGCATGACGCGCGATGCGGTTGATGCCTTCCTGAGTCTGCTGGATGCTTCTGGTCGCCCGAATAACGCGATATTCATTTTCACCGGCAACGGGCAACCAAACGACCCCAGCGGAAGATTCATGTCGCGCGTGAAGATGTTGCCGTTCTCGAAAGAGGGAATGTCCGGCGAGATCGGGGCGCCACTGGCCTCGATCTGGCAGGCAGAGGGCGGCAGACCGGAGAGCGCTCCAAACTTCGCAAGGCTGGTCAAAGAGAGCAAGAACAATATCCGCGACGCCATAAACGTACTCGAAATCGAGTTGATGGCGGCCCAGTAACGACCGCTTGTGGGCAGGCTGGTGTGGCGAAGCAGACGACTGAAACGCGAGCACTTACTGCTGCGATTCGGACGAGGTTTGTGGGCTGGCAGTCAACTGAAAACGGGAAGGCACATGACAGCGGCACTATACAGTCGAGTCAGTACGGATTCGAAGAACAAGGCGAAGCGACAGGAGACGGAGAACCAGTTATTTCAGCTAAGAGCATTCGCCGCGACGCAGGGCTGGACGATTACGGCGGAGTACGTCGATCGCAAGACTGGAGGCACGGCAGATCGCGAGCAATTCCAGCAGATGTTCGATGCCGCCAGCCGTCGCGAATTCGATGTTCTGCTGTTTTGGTCACTCGATAGGCTGAGCCGTGAAGGCGTACTCGAAACCCTGCAACATCTCCAACGATTGACGGGCTACGGCATTGCGTGGCGCAGTTTCACCGAACAGTATCTCGACTCGACCGGCATCTTTCGCGATGCGGTAATCGGGATACTAACGGCGATCGCCAAGCAAGAAAAAGTCCGGATCAGCGAGCGCACCAGAGCTGGTTTAGAGCGAGCACGCGGCGAGGGAGTAGTCCTGGGTAGGCCGCGAGTAGCAGTCAACGCAGCCGAGATCAGAGAACTGCGGCAGCGAGGCCTTAGCTGGGTTGCGATTAGCCGGGAGGTTGGGATCGCGCGGACGACGTGCCAGAGGGCGGTTGCACAGGCGTAGCTGCGAACGAGTACCCAAAACAATTAAGCCCGGAGGGAGGTTATCCTCGGGGGCTTTTTGTGTCTCCGGCTTTTTCGCGTTATCGCTCTACCATGAGACCGTGGAGCGCTCACGTTGTTACCGCTGCGTTCGAGGCGCGTGGTAACTTCCGGCTGCTGGCTAGAGCTGTGCGGCCCTAGTGCGGGAAGCCGGACTGCACAAGTCATCCCGCGCTGATTGTCCGCAACCCAATCGCATGCCGAGTAGTCGCGGACGAATAACGTCTATCGAAGTATGCCTACGCCCCTTCGCTGCCTTATTGCATCTACAGCATTCTGTCGGAGCGCGCCATTGTACAGCCTATTCTATCTCCGTGTCGCTGAGACTATCCAAGTCCATGCGCTGTTCCAGTTCTGCTTGCGGCGTGACCTGACCAAATAGAGCCGAGCGCAGCGCATCTTTCTCTGCCACTTGGCACGCACTCCATGCTTCGTCGAGTAACCTCGCGGTCGGAATTCGTCCAGCGATGTACTCTTGAATGAATTGTCGTCGGGCGCGAGTAGGTGAGTAAATTAGCACGGCCATGACCCCAGCAGAACCACACGGCCTCCTCGACCAACCGCTTGTATTCAGGCGCGGCGATTGCATCCAGCGCATCTTGGAGGCTCGGCGAGTACTGCCACATCTCTGAGGCTTGTTCGGGCATGCGCAGCTGTAAGCAGCGACCGACTGCCCCTTCGACATCACCAGCGGCGGCCTGGAGTGCGATGGCTCGCCGATTGTGATCGGTCAGGGATCGCGGTGTGTCAGGATCAACTTGGAGAGTGCCAGTTCGCGATAACGCTTTATATGCAGTCGCTACATTCTCGCGGATGAATGGAAGGTCACGTTCATCGAGGTACTCATGCTGCAAATGTACAAACGAGAGCTGTGGATCGCTCAACTTTCTCTTTCCCAGCATCCAGCTTCTTACCCACGGACTGTTAGCGGTCCTTGTGAGATCGGCGATAGGCGTCACGCCCTCTATTCCAACCTCGTTTGGGCGGCGAACTCCACCCCACGCGCACTCAATACGCAATCCAGCGCAGGAGCTTTTTCGGGGTCGCGTACAAACTCGGCTGCCACCTGCTGGCCACAGCG
>Ga0210409_10002319_pt1 | contig 22810 bp, 18 predicted proteins | sample IncBWH17MmetaG_FD_161649 | JGI IMG/M metagenome (GOLD analysis project Ga0210409, IMG submission 161649) | Forest soil microbial communities from Barre Woods Harvard Forest LTER site, Petersham, Massachusetts, United States - Inc-BW-H-17-M | ecosystem: Environmental > Terrestrial > Soil >...
TCTCCGGCAACAGAGACTACGATTCGGCGATTTGGCGGATTATCTGCCTCGGCGCCTGGATGCGGCTCTTCAATGTGGCCATATGAAACGCGTCCTTTTCATCGCGTTCTATTTCCCCCCGCGCAATAACATTGCGTGTTATCGCGCCGGTTGTTTTGCCAAGTTCCTGCCCCAGCACGGCTGGTTGCCCACCGTGGTTTGCCAGGACTGGCCGGCCGATCGGCCTGATTCTGACCCCGATTACGTCGGCACATTTCCCGAGGCAGTGGAAATTCACCGGATTCCAGCGCCCCCCGAGCGGGGCCTCTATCAGCGTGTCTTGTTGCGCAAGGTGGCTCCCTACGTGTGGCCGCACCGGGCTCCCATTTTGTGGTGGCGCCAGGCTCAGGGCAAAATCGAATCGCTCTTGCGCACCGCCAAATTCGACGCCATCTGGGCAACTTCCGATCCACTCACGCCCTTGGCCCTGGGACTGGCGGCGTCCCGTTCGGCCCGGATTCCCTGGGCGGCCGACATTCGCGATTGTCTGAACGTGCAGCCCTTTGGTTCGTGGTACAAGCGGCCATTTTTCCGGCGCCAGGAACGACGGCTTTGTCGCCTGGCCAATGCTGTCATCACGGTTTCAGGGGGCCTGGCGGAGGCGCTGAGCAATATCACGGGCAAGCCTGTATCCATCATTCCCAACGGCTTCGATCCCTCCCTGCTGCCGGGCGAGCCACAGCCCGCTACCAATGTGTTTACCATTCTTTACGCGGGAACGCTGGTGGTCGGCCGCCAAGACCCAAAACCGCTCTTTCAGGCGCTGGAACTCTGCTTCGAACGAGGCCACTTACCCAGGAACGCAGTTGAAGTCCTGTTTCTGGGCTCGAAACCGGAGTCAGTCAAGCAGACGTTAAACGGAACTTCAGACCGTCTGCCAGTTCGAGTATTGCCACGTTTGCCCCATCGCGCGGCCTTGAGCCTGCAAACCCGCGCGTCGGTGCTCTTATTGCTGGCGCACACCGCCGAGCGAGGAGTCATGACCGGGAAAGTTTTCGATTATCTTGCCGCGGCGCGGCCCATCCTCGCTATACCGGATGATGGGCATACCACCTCGCGATTGTTAAAAAGCACCGGCGCAGGTGTGGCGCTGACCGGCGTGGAAGCCATTGCCGGCCAGTTGCGCGAGTGGTACACGAGCTGGCGTTCCAATCCAACCTTTACCCTCCAACGCAACGAACGGGAAATCAGCCGCTACTCTCGCGCAACGCAGACTGGGGAACTCGCACGGATATTAAATGAGCTGGTCACCGATCGCTCCCGAACGCATTCGGTGGAGCAACCGCTCACCATCACACCATGAACCCGGCTATGTGGTCTTCTCCTTGGTGCGCGGCTTGCTCAGCGGCGTTGCTGTTGGCGCACACCGCGCTTTCAGGCCAGGTGGAGCTTTGGCTCACCAGCCCCGAGGGAACCGCGCGCTTCGAAAAGCAGGCTCTCGATTTGAGTTTTTCGAAGATGACTCCGATCGAGCCAACCATCGAAGTAGACGAGCGCCGAACCTTTCAGACCATTGACGGGTTTGGGTTCTGTTTAACCGGAGGGAGCGCCCAGCATCTGAGCCGGATGAGCCCCGCACCTCGATCGGCATTGCTGGCTGAACTTTTTTCCACCAAGGGAAGTGGCATTGGCACCAGTTACTTGCGGGTCAGCATCGGCGCCTCCGACCTCAATGACCATGTCTTTTCGTATGATGATCTGCCCGCCGGCCAGACCGATCCTGAGCTGGCCAGCTTCTCCCTGGACCCGGATCGGGCTGAGATGATTCCCATGCTCAAGGAGATCCTGGCAGTCAATCCGACCGTTAAAATCCTGGGCTCGCCTTGGTCTCCCCCTATCTGGATGAAAACCAATCACGATACGGTCGGCGGGAGGTTGGACCCTAAATTCTATCCCGCGTATGCAAATTACTTTGTGAAGTACATCCTGGCGATGAGGGCCGATGGTATTCGCATCGATGCCATTACGGTTCAGAACGAACCGCTCCACCCCGGTAATAATCCCAGCCTGTTGATGTTGGCGCCCGAACAGGCGGAGTTTATCAAACATTTCCTCGGCCCGTCTTTACGCGCTGCCAGGCTCAGCACCAAAATCATCCTCTACGATCACAATGCAGACCGTCCCGATTATCCCATTTCAATCCTGAACGACCCGGAGGCCCGCCGTTTCGTCGACGGCTCGGCCTTTCATCTCTACCGCGGCCCAATTGAAGCCTTGTCCAAAGTTCACGACGCGTACCCGGACAAGAACCTGTACTTTACCGAGCAATGGGTCGGAGCGCCAGGGGACCTGCGGGCTGATTTGGATTGGCATGTCAAGACCCTGATCATTGGGGCAACCCGGAACTGGAGCCGAACAGTCCTGGAATGGAACCTCTCCTCCAATCCTGAGCTGACACCGCACACGGACCGTGGCGGATGTAACAGGTGCCTGGGGGCAGTCACTATCGACGGGGACATTGTGACCCGGAATCCGGCTTACTACATCATCGCCCATGCCGCGAGATTTGTGCGCCCCGGGTCTGTGCGGATTGGTTCGAACGAACTTGAGCAATTGCCCAATGTGGCCTTCAGAACGCCCAACGGACGGAGGATCTTGATCGTTGAGAATGCGGGACAGCATTCTCAAGCCTTCGATATAAGCTGGCGCGGCCGCCGTTGCCGCGCGACCCTTCAAGAGGGAGCGGTTGCTACCTACATCTGGTAATTATCGCATGATAACTAGCCCCATTGATCTCAGGGCGCGAGCGCGCCAGGCCATGGTCGACGCCGGGTTTCAGCCCGATTTTCCTCCAGACGTGCTCCGGGTGGTGCAGGAAATCCAGGGACTGGCACCCGCTACCACAACGTCCGGTGTTCAAGATTTGCGCGCCTTGTTGTGGTCCTCCATCGATAACGACACCTCACGCGATTTGGACCAGATCGAGTACGTCGAAAAACTCTCCGACGGCACGAACCGGCTGCTGGTCGGCATTGCGGATGTCGATTCGGCCGTGCCGAAAAGCGCCGCGCCTGACCGCCAGGCCGCCTTAGAGACAACTTCGGTGTATACAGGCATCACTACATTTCCAATGTTGCCGGTCGAGCTTTCGACTGATCTAACTTCCTTGTTGGACCAAAAGGATCGTCGCGCCATCGTAATTGAGTTGCGTGTACTGGAGTCCGGGGAAGTCACCGACCATACTGTCTATCCGGCATTGGTGACGAATCGTGCGAAGCTGGCTTACAGTTCGACGGGTGCCTGGCTGGAAGGAAAAGGCCCGATGCCACCAGGCGTCTCGGCAGTGCCCGGGATGGAGGCCCAACTGCGCTTGCAGTTCGAACTGTCGGTTCAACTCCGCAACCTGCGCAAACAGCAGGGCGCGCTTGCGTTTGGCTCGGTGGAGGCGACGCCGGTGATGGCCAACGGAGAGGTAAAGGACCTGGCTGTCAGCGCACATAATGTCGCGCAGGACATCATCGAGAGCTTCATGGTCGGAGCCAACGTGGCGATGGCTGAATACCTCTCCCAAAAAGCCTCCTTGTCCATACGACGGGTGGTCAGGACCCCCAGGCGCTGGGATCGCATCCAGGCCATCGCCGCGCAGTTTGGCCTAAGCCTCCCGGCGACTCCCGATTCGCGAGCACTATCAGAATTCCTCGAACGGCGCAAAACCGCCGACCCGCTCCATTTTCCTGACCTCTCTTTGGCGGTAATCAAACTGCTGGGCCCGGGCGAGTACATCGTTGAGCCGCCGGGCACCGAGCACGAAGGCCATTTCGGCCTGGCCGTGCATGATTATACACATTCGACTGCCCCCAACCGTCGGTTCGCGGATTTGGTAACTCAGCGCCTGCTCAAGAGTGCCGCTCTGAGCGCTCCCGGCCCCTACACCGAACCGGAACTGACGCAGATCGCAGCCCACTGCACCGAAAGGGAAGACGCGGCGCGCAAAGTGGAGCGGCTGATGCGCAAGGTGATCGCCGCCAGCGCTTTGAGCCATCGCCTCGGCGAGCCGTTCGATGGGGTCGTCACCGGCGCCTCCCTCAAAGGCACCTACGTCCGGCTTTTGACGTTTCCCGCGGAAGGCCGCGTCGTGCGTGCAGAACGGGGGATTGACGTGGGCGATCGCGTCCGCGTGAAATTGGTCTCCGTGGACGTTAACAAAGGCTTCATCGATTTCGAACGCGTTGCCGGCTGAGGGCGGCACAAAGTTGCTTATGAAAAAACTCGAATCACGATTCATCGCAGCCCTCGCGCTCTTGCTTATTCTACCAGCGAGTTCCCGTGCGGACACTTTCGGGCTCGACACCTTGGGCCTGCAGTATGCCGAGCAAGGTTGGGGCGAGCCGCATGCTAACAAGTCGGTGGATGGTCATCCGATCTTTATTGATGGAAAGCGATTTGAGCATGGCTTTGGCACGCACGCCAACAGCACGCTCGGCATCGCATTGCACGGAAAAGCCGAGCTCTTTACCGCAACTGTAGGCGTGGATGATGAGGTGGGTCAGCGCGGCACCGTCGTTTTCAAAGTCGTTGGAGATGGAAAGACCCTTTGGGAAAGCGGCGTGCTGAAGGGTGGCGATCCCGCGAAGGAAGTTTCCGTTGATTTGCACGGCGTAAACAAACTAGTGCTGCTGGTGGGTGATGCCGGCGCCGACATCAATTACGACCATGCCGACTGGGCGGACGCTCAAATCGTCATGACCGAAGGCAAACCCGAGACGATTGCTCCGGTACGGGAACCGGCAATAGTACTGACGCCAAAGGCCTCTCCCAAACCGAGGATCCATGGGGCAAAAGTTTACGGTGCTCGCCCCAGCTCGCCCTTCCTCTTCAGCATCCCGGCGACCGGAGAACGGCCAGTAACTTTCTCGGCTTCAAGATTGCCCGCAGGCCTGCAACTGGATCCGCAGACAGGCCTTATCACCGGCTCGCTGAACAGCCCCGGGGTATACCAGGTGAAACTGCGAGCCAAGAATGCCCAGGGAAAAGCGGAGCGTGAGCTGAAGATCGTCGCCGGCAACACGATCGCCTTAACCCCGCCGATGGGCTGGAACAGTTGGAACTGCTTTGGGTGCGATGTCACCGAAGCCGACGTTCGCTCCGCTGCCGACGCGATGGTGGCCAGCGGGTTGATGAATCACGGTTGGACCTACATCAATATCGACGATTGCTGGGAAGCCGGACGCGATTCCGCGGGCAATATCCTGGCCAACGAAAAATTTCCCGACATGAAAGCCTTGACCGATTACGTGCACGGTAAAGGCTTAAAAATCGGGCTGTACTCCTCACCGGGACCCAGGACTTGCGCCGCCCACGAAGGCAGCTACAAACATGAGCAACTGGACGCGGGGCGCTACGCTGAGTGGGGCTTTGACTACCTGAAATATGATTGGTGCAGTTATGGAGGAATCGAGCCACACCCGGATCACGCGGGCCTTTTGAAGCCTTACCAGGTAATGCGTGCCGGCCTGAACGAGGTGCCGCGCGATATTGTATTCAGCCTCTGCCAATATGGCATGGGCAACGTTTGGGAATGGGGCGCGGAAGTCGGCGGCAATTGTTGGCGCACGACCGGTGACATCACGGACACATGGCCGAGCATGTCGCGCATCGGATTTGGCCAGGCGGGCCACGAACGCTATGCCGGACCCGGGCATTGGAATGACCCGGACATGCTGGTCGTGGGGTATGTCGGCTGGAGCGCCAAGGTGCGCCCGACCCGCCTCACACCGAATGAACAATACACCCACATCTGCCTTTGGTGCCTGCTCTGTTCACCGCTGCTGATTGGCTGTGATATGACGCGGTTGGACGAGTTCACCCTGAACCTGCTCACGAATGACGAAGTACTTGACGTCAGCCAGGATCCTCTCGGACGCCAGGCCGGCCGGATTGCCAAACGCGGGTCCCGCGAGATCTGGGCCAAGGACCTGGAAGACGGATCCAAAGCCGTTGGCCTTTTCAATCTCGGTGAAGACGAACAGCCTGTACGAGTCAGTTGGGCGGACCTCGGGCTGACTGGAAAGCACAAAGTGCGGGATTTGTGGCGCCAGGCAGACCTGGGGAGATTCACGGATCATTTCGAAGCCACAGTGCCTCGGCACGGGGTGGTATTGGTCAGGATCTCCAAGTAGGGCTCACCCGGGAGCGCCTGGGAGCGCCGACGCGCTCCGGCTCGTCAGCTGCAAGCCTGGTAGATCTCATTGAGCAGGGCGCGCAAGTCGTAGCGGTATTTCCAGTTTGGATAGTGCTCCTGAAATTTGCGCACATCGCTGACGTACCAGATGTGATCCCCAATCCGGCTGTCCTCCAGGTAAGTCCATTCCAATTTCTTTCCGCTAATCTCCTCGCACAGGCCAATCGCTTCGAGCATGGAACAATGCGAATGGCGGCTGCCGCCCATGTTGTAAACCTCGCCGCACCGGGGTGCCCGGAAAAACTGCCAAAAGGCTTCTACCAAGTCGAAGCTGTGAATGTTGTCGCGTACCTGCTTGCCTTTGTAGCCGAACACGCGGTAGGGCTTGCCGGTGACCGCGCATTTCATCAAGTAAGCCAGGAAGCCGTGCAGTTCGGTCCCGGCATGACCGGGACCGGTCAGGCACCCTCCGCGGAAACAAACCGTTCTCATGCCGAAATACCGTCCGTACTCCTGCACCAGGACATCCGCGGCGACCTTGCTGGCGCCGAACAACGAATGCTTGCTTTGGTCAATGGTTAGATTTTCGTCGATTCCATAATGATACCTGTGAGCGGGATCAATTTCCCAGCGAGTCTCTTGCTCGACCAGCGGCAGCCGATTGGGGGCATCGCCATAGACCTTGTTGGTGCTGGTGAAAATGAATACCGCCTCGGGAGCATGCTTGCGGCAGGCTTCGAGCAGATTCAGCGTCCCCAAAGCATTGACGCCAAAATCGGTGAACGGATCGCGCGCGGCCCAGTCGTGGGACGGCTGCGCGGCGGTGTGGACCACGAGTCCGATGGCAGCGCCAAACTTGGAAAAAACCTGGTCAATGACCTCGCGGTCCCGAATGTCCACGGCGAAATGCCGGTAGTTTTTAAGCTGCTCCTCCAACGCCCGGCGGGAAGCCAGAGTGGAGGCTTCCGGGCCAAAGAATTGGCCGCGCATGTCATTATCAAGGCCGGCCAGGTCGAACCCCTCGCGATGCAAACGCTTGCACGTTTCCGAACCGATTAAGCCTGCGGATCCGCTGACAATGGCGACACTCATCCTGGAAATTGAACGCTAGGTTTAAGCTGAAATTAGAACTGCTGTGTGTCGGAATGATTCGTGGCGCGGGCCGGGTTCTACTTTTGCGTGACATGTAGCCAATCGAACCGTCTCAGGCAAGCGTTTAAAAAACATGCGGCGAGCCTTCTTCAAGGATTTTGACGCGGTGGGTCAGGTCCTGCTCCTCAGCCAGTTGCAGGAGCCAACGAGGCGGTTCGTCCATGTCTTCAAAGGATAAACGAAAGGTCCCGTAGTGCATGGGCACCAGCCACCGGGCACGTAACTCTTTAAAAACTTTCATGGCTTCGTCGGGGCCCATATGGAGATGCCGGAAGGAATCGGGATGGTAGGCGCCAATCGGCAGCAGGGCGATCTGAGGACGAAGGTTTTTGCCGATGTCGCGGAATCCATCAAAATAAGCACTGTCGCCGGCGTGATAAATCCGCCGGCCCTGATGTTCGAGAACGAATCCGCCGTAACCACGATGACAGTCCCGCAGGACGCGGGCGCCCCAATGTTTGGAAGGAGTCAGGGTTACTTTCCAATCTCGCTGGGAAAAGCTTTCCCACCAATCCAGCTCGACAATCCTTCCAAAACCAAGGTCGTGCGCCAGGTCGCCGACGCCCCACGGCATGATACCAATCTTCGGGTGGGGCAGCCGGCGCAAGGTCGGTTTGTGAAAGTGATCGAAATGAGCGTGAGTCAGCAGCACCAGGTCGATGGGCGGCAGGTCCTCGAGGCGCAAACCGGAACGCTTAATCCGTTTCAGCAAGAACAGCCAGTTGGCGAAGTTGGGATCGATCAATACATTCAGATCGGTAAATTGAACCAGGAATGAAGCGTGACCAATCCAGGTCAAAGCCACCTGGCCGTAATCGAGCTTGGGAAATACGGGGCGGCGGTGCTGGCCGACACGACGGGTCAACAGTGCCTTCCACACCATTTCCCGAAAAAAAGTGCGCGGATTGAAATGTTTTGCCGGAGTGAGATCCTTGAAAGACCGCGGCAGGGGCTGACGAACGACGGGTGGGCGAAAAGGCTTCTTTCTCGTCATAAAACGAAAAAGTCCTTTTAGAATAATTTGCTCACCGCGGTGCCGAGCACGCTCAAGGGGCCCTGGTCTTCGAGGCCTTCGGTGGCCTGATCGAGCTTCTGCAGGGTCAGTTTGGCGTTGTTGTAAAGGTCCTGGTTATTGACGATCTTTCCGATCGTGCCCTGGCCCTGGTTGATTTTCTGAAGGATCTCCTTGAGATTGGTCATCGAGGTGGTGGTTTCTTTATAAAGAGTTTCGTCATGAAGCAGTTTGCCGATGGTGCCCTGGCCGGCATTGACCTGGGCGATGACATTCCGGGCATCGGCAACGGTTGCCTTTATTTCAGTGGATGTATCTTCGAGGTTAGTGACGGCGGCGTAGGCAGAATTGTAGAGAGCTTCATCATAAATCAGTTTGCCGACGGTGCCCTTGCCGGCGGCAATTTGGCTTGAAACGGCCTGAAGGTTGGCGATGGTGGCGGTAAGGGGCCCGCGGTTGGCCTTCATGAAATCGGTAAATGGCCCAAGCAGGTTATCGATTTTGTCGCCGGTGAAACTCTTGGTTAGGTTCTCGACACCGGTAGCGACGTTGTCGATCTTGGCCATCATGGCGCTGAGGTCGGGCTGCTCGGCCGTATTCAGCACGGTGCCCGGCGTGGCGATCGGGGAGCCCGGGGTGCCGAAGTCCAGCGCCACGAAATTTTGACCGAGCAGGCCGGTGAACTTCACCGTCGCCACACTGTCCGTGCGGACCACGACGTCTTTTTTCACCTTCATCGTGACGAGTACCTTGTTGTTGGTCTCATCGAGCTTGATGTCTTCCACCCGCCCAACTTCCACCCCGGCCATTTTAACCCGGTCCCCGGCTTTGAGGTCCTGGATGGCTTTGAAGTAAGCGTTCAGCTCATAGCCTCGTTGGAAGCGTTCAATGCCACCGACGATTTCCAGAATCAGAACCGCGGCGATCACGGCCAGGGCGACAAAGATACCCAGGCGGGTTTCAAGGCTGTTTTTCATAGTTGTGTTCCTGTTGTTTTGGTACTCCAAAGTTTGGCGAAAAGCAATCGGGGGGCGGGTCAGCCGCGGTCGAACCTGGCGGCGAGAAAGTCGTGAACGAGCGGATTGGTGGATCGTTTGACCTCCTCCGGGGTCCCTATCGTCAGGATGCGGCCATCATTAATTACGGCAATGCGATCGGCCACGCCAAAGGCCAGATCGCGGTCATGGGAAACGACCAGCGAAGTCACGTGGATCCGCTGGTTGAGCTTAACAATTTCTTCGGCAATAACGACCGAGGAAAGAGGGTCCAACTCACTGGTCGGCTCGTCATAGAGGATTAATTGCGGCTCAATGACCAGAGCCCGAGCAATAGCAGCGCGTTTTTTCATGCCGCCGGAAAGTTCACTGGGCATTTTGTCTTCGGCGCCTTTGAGGCCGACGACTTCCAGTGTCTCACTCACGATGCGGGCGATCTCTTCCGGCGGTTTGAGGTGGTGCTCGACCAAATAAAGCGCGACGTTTTCACCAACGGTCAGGGAATTGAGGAGAGCTCCGGACTGAAAGACCATGGCCAGGCGATATTCTTCCAGGACATTGGCGGACTGAGTGGGCTTGCCGCCGATAAGAATCTCGCCGGCATCTGGGTCTTCCAAGCCGATGATGTGCTTGAGGAGGACGGACTTGCCGCTGCCGCTGGGACCCATCAACACAAAGATTTCGCCGGATTTAACGTCGAAATCCAAGCCTTTGAGGACTTCGTGACCGTTAAAACTTTTGCGCAGCCCGCGCACCTGAACGGCGATGCCTTGCTGATGCGGTGTGGGCGTGCTCATGAGCGCAGCAGAATGCGAGTGAGGATATAATCCAGGATCACAATCAAGACGATGGAGTTAACGACCGCCTTGGTAACCGAGCGGCCGATGCCCCGAGGTCCGCCGATCGTGATGAGGCCCTGGTGGCAAGAGACCACCCCGACGATCCAGGCGAAGACGAAGCTCTTGAAGACGCCGTTGACAACGTCCTTGACCTGCACCGTATCGCGCAAGGTGGTAAAAAAAGCGGCGAAGGAAATGTCAATTCGCGAGTTGGCGGTGCAAACAAAGGCACCCCCGAGCCAGGCAACCAGGATGGCGAAAATGACCAGCAATGGCAGGGCCACGGCAATGGCGATCAAGCGCGGCAGCACCAGGTAATGAATCGGGCTGATGTTCATGGTGCGCAAGGCATCGATCTCCTGGTACACCCGCATGGAGCCAATTTCGGCGGCCATGGCCGAGCCGATGCGGCCGGCAATAAGGATCGACATCATTACCGGGGCAAGTTCTTTGCAAATGGAAATGCCGACCACGCCGCCGACGGCGTTGGCCAGACCCCGTTCAACCAGGACGGGGCCGGTTTGCAGGGCGATGACGCCGCCAATGAAAAACGACAGGATGCAGACCATGAGCAGGCTGGCGTTGCCGATTTCGAAGAACTGCTCAAAAACCTTTTGGCGCTGCTGCCAAAGCTTTGGGAAGGCCAGCAATGTGCGCCACCACAGAATCACCATTTCTCCGATATTTTGAAACATAGCGTGGTGTTTCTAACCTGGTACTATAACTGCCAAACGACTCATTTGGGCGGCCTTTGGTTCGCAACGGCGGGCCGCTTGCCCAGCGGAATATAGAAAAGGCGTGCGCGCCCGCCTTCCGGACCGGATTGATACTGGAAAAGCCCAAACAGGAGCGAGACTTTTTTAAAAGCCGGCGTCGCGTCACGACGGTACAGATTCCAGAGGAGCGACTGGCTGCTGGCCCCGGTCGTGGGGTTGGCTTCCTGGCGCCAGACCGACCAGAGGGGAGAGTAATCGCGTTCGATTTTGTGACTGCCCTGGACGAAAGGCTCAAGAGGCGCAAAGATCTGGAGCCTCGAGTTGCCGTTGAACTCGCGGCGCTTGATGAAGAAGGGCAACAAATAGGTGCGTCTGGCGAACACTTTGGTTTCGGTATTTTTGTCGATAGTGTCGGAATAAAGGAAAAATGCGATCCTTGTGCGGGAGCGATCCAAGGGAGGGAGACGCGCACGAGTGAACTTGTAAACCGGCCACAGATAGAAATCGTCTTGAAGCGTCGGCGAGTGCGCGCGGCTGAAAAAGGGCCAAACACGGTTGGCGGTTTTGCCCTCTCCGCGGGCAAATTCAATCAGCGGCCAGGGGACGTCCCATTCGCGGTATTTTTTTTCCCGATCGTCGATCCGAGAGAAGAAGGGCCAAATCACGGTGGTGGAATCACGCAGGCTCGAACGTTGGAAGCTGTAGAGTGGCAAGACGGCCTGCTGCCAGTCGGTGTTGGTGGTGCCGATACCGTTGTGGTCATTGAAGAAAAAGGGCCAGAGAACAAAAAGGCTGTCATGCCCGGCAACCGTCTGGATTTCATTAAAACCGTTGGTGGCAGTAGTGACGTCCTTGTGTTCGTGTCCGAGCAAAGGCCAAAACTGCCAACCCTGGAGTCCCGGCCCGTGGCGCAGGTGAAAGAGAGGATAAACATAGTTGTCGGTGACGATGCCCCTTTTTTTGGATTCGCCGAAGATGGGGAACATGACGAAGTAAATCTCATCACGGAACAGCCGGTGTTTGAGCCGGCCGTAGAAGGGAAATACCGCAGTATAGTTCTCGTCCGGATCCGACGAACGTTGCTGGAAATAAAGGGGAAAAATAGTAAAGCGCTCACGCGAGCTTTCATGCGAGGACGGGCCGCCCGCCAGGCTGAAGACCTGCAAGAACTGCCAGCGGTGCTGCTCGCCGTAACTATCATAAGTCAAAAGAGGGTACAGGATGTCGAATTCCTTCAGTCCGGTGATTGGATCGGAGGTTTTGGAAATCAGTGGCGGGATGGCCCAGGTCTTTTGAGTATCGGCTTGCTCCTGATAAAACATCGGCCCGAGAGCTTCTGTGCGGTGGCCGGGAGCCAAGGTCAGATAGAACTCCTGGAACAGCGGGCCGGCGCTTAAGAAATCAGCAGCTCCCACCGGGGAGAGAGGCCAGGTGATTGCCCCGAAAGCCGCCAGGAACATAGCGATGATGCCAGGGCAGCCGCCGACCTGGAGAGGCGGGAGCGCAGGAAAGCCATTTGCCTTCACCTCCACACGTCGGCGGCTGCGATTCCGGCGGGTATGAGGAAACGAAGTCAAAGCCTAGTCTGTCCTCACACTCGAGGGGTTTGAGCGAGTCTCCTCGTGTTGGAGCCTTGCGCGGGATTCCTGGGTCATGGCTTGTTTTCTCTGTTCCGGTCGGCGCGTGAGCAGGTTGAGCAGTGCCGGCAGGAAGGTCAAACCGGCAATCATGCAAGTCGCCAGGCCACAAGACATGACATAGCCCAGACTCTGGATACCCTGGTGTTTGGCCAGCATCAAGCTGCCAAATCCGGCAATCGCTGTTAAACCCGATACGAGAACGGCTTTGCCCGTGCTGCGGGCCAGGATACTCGGGGTTTGTTCCTCGGCATAGCGGTTGAGGATGTGAATTCCATTGGTGACACCGATGCCAATGACCAGGGGTAAGGTCATGATGTTGGCGGGATTTAGTTGGATGTCGAACAGGCCCATGATGCCTCCGAGCCATAGAAATCCAACGCCCACCGGCACCAGGGCCAGCGCGACGCACAGCGGGCTGCGGAAATGGAACAACACCAAAACGACGATGGCCGCCAGCGAATAACGGGCCGCTTCCTCGTAGCTGCTTTTGAGCAGCTCCGTATAATAATACAGTTGAACGGGTGTGCCGGTCACGTTGGGATAGACCCTTTGAACCTGCTGAATGAATTCCTTTTGGTTCTCGCGTTTCCAGACATCCTTTTTGGGATAAACCATCAGCAGATACTTGCCGGTCACACCCACGAAGCGATCACGCAGCGCTTGCGGCAGGTCCTCAACGCGCAGGGGCGCGTCACTGTCCTGGTTCTTGAGCGCCTCGAATGTGTCGTGGACATCGTTCAGGAAGGCGCGCTGAAACGCTCCCAGCTTCAAGGAATTGGTTTCCACGTCGGCCGCACTCCCGCTCAGCATGTGCTTGCGCAGGTCGCCGACGGCTTGGCGCAGGGAAAGAAATTGTTTGGCCAGCGTCACATCCTCTTTCTGGACCTCGTCGGACGCCGCCCCGAGATACCCGTACAGCGAATACAGGGTCCGGCTCAGCTCGGGAATCTCCACCGGCGTGGGATCGGGGGTGCCGAACGAGATGGGGGCCAGCTCGTCTTTGATCTCGCGCACGATTCTGAGCTTGTTGGTCTGATCCTCCGTGAGGTACTTGGCGATGGTCTCCACGCCCGCCACCGCCGGCAGATTGGTCAGCCCGCTCAACAGGACGGTGGCGTCCTGAAGGTTGGTGGCGACCACCGCGCCGTACAAAACAGACTTGTCAGCGGAGTTCAGCAATTTTTTCTCGAATTCGACGGCCGGCAAGCCGGCGCTTTGCATGTGGAGCAGGTCGTAGTCGAAAAAGACTTTGCGCAGTTGGGTGGCCGCCAGGACGCAGAGGCCCACCGTGATACAAGTGACCAGCACGGGCCGTTGCAGCCAAAGGTTCTCGATGCGCGCGCGCCGCTCGGCCACATTTCCCTGGTCGTGGTCGATCACATTCTGGCGTCCTTTGAGCAGCAGGACCGGCAGCATGGTCATCATGGGGATGAGGCAGACCAAAAGACCACCGCCGCAAATGATGCCCATTTCCTGAATGCCTCTGAAATCGGTGAACGCCATGGCCAGGAAAGCGCCGGCGGTCGTGAAGGCGCCCGTGAAAATGCCCTGACCGGTGTAGACGATGGCCTTGATGAGGGCGTCCTGTTCCGTTCTGCCGCGGCGCAACTCCTCTTCGTAGCGGGAGATCAAATGGACACCATAGTCGATAGCCAGGCCAATCAGGATCGGTACGAACGTAATCGTGAGGATGTTGAGATGCCCGACGGTGGCAGTGGCGAAGGCCATGGTGTACCCCAGCCCGACAATCAGGCACAAGGTCGCTTTGACGGGACGGCCGGTCTCCTGATAGCCGTAGATGAAAATCAAGGCGCAGACAACCAGGGAAACAATGCTCGCCACGGTGGTGTCCTTTTGGGATTGCGCCATTTCGTCATGCTCCAGGACCGGTTCGCCGGTCAGGCCCACGTTAAGGCCCGGCACCTCGACTTTGGTTTCTTCGACCAGAGTGCGTAAAAGCTCAACTGAAGCCCCATTCAACTCGTCCCGCGGCGCCTGGGCGGTGACGAGATAAATGCGACCGTGGGCAAAGGTGACATAAATCTGCTGCTCGGCGTCTTCGGTGCTGTTCGTGCCGCCGCTGAACAAGGCATTAATGCCGGGCGACAGCGGAGTACCTGGGAGCTTGAGGCTGGTGTCGGCCTCTTTGACGATTCGCTCGAGGGCAGGGAAGGCCTTGATCATCGAGTCGGTTTCCGCGTTCTGCTCGCGCTTGGCGGTGCGGAAGCCGGTGTTGATCATGCCGAAGAGCGACACGAGGTTGGTGGTGCGGGTGAACTGCTGGATGAAAGGCCGATAATCTGTAAGCGTCTGTTTAAGGTCCGACAGATCGGAATCCGGCACAAAGAGCAGCGCTTTTGAACCGAGCATCTTCAGGTCGCCCTTGTAAAAGACATCCCGAAAGAGATTGGTTTCGGCGTCAAGCCGGGCGCCAAGACGCTCGACAAACTGGCGGTTCTTTTGCGGATTCTCGCTTTCAACCACCACCACCAGGTCGTCTTGAGTGGGAAACTCCCGCTTAAACCTGAGGAAATTCTGGTGGTACTTCTTGTTCGAGCCGACCAGGTTGTCTCGACTGGTATCGAAGGTGAGAAAGCGGGCGGTATAAATAAGACTGAAGACGAAAAGCGCCAGTTGCGGGTACACGAACCAGCGCCGAGAGCGGAAAATTGCCCGCGCCAGCCAGCCCAGCGCCCGCGCCACTAGTGTGTCTTCCGTGAGCCGCTTTATCTTCACCCTTCGACCTTTGCCATGTCTTCTGGAAACTCGGCGTTGGAATACACTTCCTTGACGTCATCATGATCCTCAAGGGCATCGAGCAGTTTGCTTACGGCAGAGGCGGCCGAATCCTGCAAGGGCACCGTGACCGTGGGCAGTTCGGTTATTTCGGCCACGGCGGCTTTTAGGCCTTTGGCTTCAATTTGTTTATGCACGGTTTCAAATTGGGCCGGCTCGGTCAGGATCTCATAGCCTTGAGACTCCGCCTTGAAATCCTCCGCCCCTGCCTCGAGAGCGAGTTCCATCAATTGGTCCTCGTTCGCGGATTCACGCGGTACGATAATCTGGCCTTTGCGGTGGAAAAGCCGCGTGACCGAGCCTTGCGTTGCGATCGTGCCGGCATTTTTAGTGACAATGCTGCGGATTTCGGAAGCTGTCCGGTTACGGTTGTCGGTGCTGACCTCAACCAGGACGGCCACACCGTGCGGTCCGTAAATCTCGTAGGTCAGGTCTTCGAAGCTGGCGGTTTCGCCGCCGCCAATTCCTTTTTTAACGGCACGATCGATATTGTCGTTGGGCATATTGGCAGCCCGACACTTGAGCAGCACCATGCGCAGGCGCGGATTCATGGCGGGATCGGCTCCGCCGAGTTTGGCCGCGATGCTGATTTCCTTGCTGAGCTTGGAGAAGATCTTCCCACGCTTGGCATCGATCGCGCCTTTGAAATGCTTGACCTTTGCCCATTTACTGTGTCCCGCCATAAATCAGAAGTGTGTGGTGTAACGCCGGAGCTCGCCAGCGAGGCGCCGGCCCTCCGACAGATGCTCAGGAATGTGGTTCGACATAAACGGCCGTGCCATAACAAAGCACTTCTGTGATTCCCGCGGAGATCTCGGTGGCGTCGTAACGCACTCCAATAACGGCATTGGCACCTAGCTGGCCGGCGTGCGAAATCATGTCGTTAAATGCGTCTTCGCGCGCCCGCTCGCACAACGAGGTGTAGAGAGAGATATTGCCGCCAAAGAGGCTCTGGAGACCCGCCCCAATGTTACCCACAATGGAGCGCGACCTTACGATAATGCCCCGCACGACCCCGAAGGATTTGACCACCCGGTACCCTGGCAATTCAAAAGTTGTAGTCGTTAATGGATGCGTCTGAGTCATACCTACGTAAAGAGAACAGAATTTTTGCAGCTGAGAGAAGCCCAAAGTGGAGGAGGACGTACAGGAGTTTGGCATCTTGGAGCCCCACTACGTTGGTAGGGACATCGCGCTGCGATGTCCCAGCCCGCGTTCAGCGGGCTGAATGAATGCTCGCGCACGCGCGAATCAGACTCCATGTTGCACCGCTGAACGCGGCGCGGACGGCGCAGCGCACCATCCCTACCTGCCCTTCCAGGAGTTTGGCGCTGGCGCTCAAGGTTTCAGGTCGACAAAATCGCGCGGATGCTGGTGTATGGGTTCACGATATTTGTCGGAGCGTTTCTCCTGTTTCAGGTCCAGCCGCTCATGGGCAAATACGTGCTCCCGTGGTTTGGGGGCGGACCGGCGGTGTGGACCACTTGCCTGTTGTTCTTCCAAGTACTTCTACTGGGCGGCTACGCCTATGCGCACCTGCTCACGAGGTGTTTCAAGCCTCGCGGACAGGCGATCGTTCAGATAGGTATGCTTTTGCTGGCATTGGCCAGCCTTCCCATTGTTCCCTCGTACGTGTGGAAAACGCGAGGGCCTGCAAACCCCTTGCTCGCGATTCTGTTGCTCCTGGCCTGCAAGGTTGGACTCGCCTATTTCGTGCTGGCCTCTACCGGACCGCTGATCCAGGCTTGGTCCAAGTCTTCCAGTCGACTGACCTCGCCCTACCGTTTGTACGCGTTGTCGAATCTCGGGTCGCTGCTGGGGTTGTTGACTTACCCATTGATTTTCGAAGTTCACTTCTCACGGCACGCACAGGCACTGCTGTGGGAGGGGGGCCTGGTGCTGTATAGCGCCGGCTGTGGATTCTGCGCGGTCCGCGCGTGCCGGGCCCAGAGTGTGAGCAGTGCGCCCGAACGACTGTCAGCAGATGGAGAGCCAGCGCGTTCACCGCAGCTGCCTGGAGGGGCAACGTCCAGGCTCTTGCGCAGGCTGCAGTGGTTGCTGTGGCCGGCGTGCGCGTCGGTTCTGTTGCTCGCCATTACGAACAAACTGTGCCTAGACGTCGCGGCGGTACCTCTGCTTTGGGTCTTGCCGCTGGGAGTGTATCTCCTGAGTTTCATCATCTGTTTTGACAGCCCGCGATGGTACGTGCGCATGCCCTTCACCGTAGCTCTAGGCTTGTCCCTGGCTTGCTTGTGCTGGGCGCTTTTCAAAGCGTCAGGTTGGCCTTTTTGGGCGCAAGCGGGTGTCTATGTCTTGGGCTTGTTCGTTTGCTGCATGGTTTGCCATGGTGAATTGTACCGGCTCCGGCCAGAGCACGAGGCACTGACCGAGTTTTATCTGCTGGTGGCGGCAGGTGGGGCCTTGGGTGGGCTATTGGTCACGCTGGTTGCCCCGGTCGTTTTCACCAATTATTACGAATTGCACTGGGGACTGGCGGCCTGTGCGCTGTTGGTGGCGAGCGGACGGACGCTGGAAGCAATGGGCCTTTTGCCAAGGCTCGACCCAACGGATCCTCCGGACGCTGCATCCTTGGACTCGAAATCCTGGGCACTTCCAGATTGGCGGCGGCTGGGTGTGACCGCGCTGTGGGTAGGCTTCTTTGGGTTGGCGACTGCATTATGGCTTCAGGCACGTCGGCCCGGCCGCGCCATCGTCCACAAATCGCGCAATTTCTATGGTGTGCTGACGGTTTTTGAACACCGAAAAGACGAGCCCAATGGACACCATTTTCTGCTTCAGCACGGCCGGATCACTCACGGTTTGCAGTTTGCCGACCCGCAATTGCAGAGCTGGCCCACGACCTATTACGGGCCGGAGAGCGGCGTGGGCCTGGCGTTCAAGGCTTTGGGGACGGAACCGCGACGCATTGGGGTTGTGGGCCTGGGCACCGGTACGCTGGCCGTCTACAGCCGTCCGGGCGATTACCTGCACTTTTATGAAATCAATCCCGAGGTGCGAACTCTGGCCACGTCACGATTTACCTACCTGACAAAGTGTCGCGGTGCGTGCGAGGTGACTTTGGGAGACGCACGGCTGTCGCTCGAAACGGAGCAGGCGCAGGATTTCGATTTACTGGCGCTGGACGCGTTCAGCAGCGATTCCATCCCCATTCACCTGCTCACGAGGGAAGCTTTTGAGCTGTACCTGCGACACCTCAAGCCGGGCGGCATCCTCGCGGTGCATACCTCGAACCATTTCCTGGACCTGGAACCGGTCGTAATAAGCCTGGCCCGGCATTTTCATCTTGAGTTCGCGGTGGTGAACCATGACCCCAATAAGGACCAATGGTGGATCTACGCTTCAAGCTGGATCTTGCTTAGCCGCGACGCCCATGTTCTCAATCAGCCTGCGATCGGTTCTGCGGCAAAAAGCCAATCGACGAAACCTCGCGAGGTGCGCCTCTGGACGGATGATTTCAGCAGTGTGTTCCCTATCTTGAAATGAGCTTCGTTCGTCGATGATTCACTGCAAGCTAAAGATACTCAACCACGGATGAACACGGATAAACACGGATATGAATCGCGTCGGAAGGCTCACCGTCTGGGTAAACACAGTTGCTGATGCAAGTCCTTCCTTATCAGTGTTCATCCGTGTCCATCCGTGGTCTAATGCCTTTTTCAGGATGATTCGTGAGGGCCGGGCCGCAATCGCTGCACCGCCTTGCTCTCTCAATCAATCCACGCTGATTTTGCGCGGTTTGACTCGTTCAGATTTAGGAAGGCTCAGGGTCAGCACGCCTTGATCAACGCGAGCGGAGACCTTGGCCGTATCGATCGCGGGATCCAACTCGAAGACGCGCCGGTAATCCAGGTTGTGAGACTCGTGGAACAGGGCCTCCCCCGGCAACGGCTCGACCTGGCGATGTCCGGTGATGGTTATCTCAGTCCCCTCGAGGGTAATCTCGAGGCCATCTTTGCTGACCCCGGGCATTTCGGCCTCCAGGACGTAGCCATCCTGAGTCTCGTAGATGTTGACCTCGGGCGAAACGAACTGCTGCGTCCGGTCATTGGTTGTACGCGATTCCTTTTGCAATGTAGTATTCATGATCTTTTGTCCTTTCTCCAGGTTAAGCGTTTTCCAGCTTTAGCTGACTTTGACGTCGATGTGCTTGGGTTTGGCTTCCTCCGCTTTCGGCAAGGTGACACTGAGAATGCCGTCCTTGTATTGGGCCTTAATCTTTTCCACCGCCACCTGAGTCGGCAGCGTGATGGTGCGCTGGAACCGGCCAAAGAATCGTTCGGCTCGATAAACTTCGGCTTCCTTGAGTTTGTCATCGCTCTTGCGCTCGCCCGAGATGCTCAGGCTGCCGTTGTGCATCGACAGGTCGATGTCTTCTTTGCGCATTCCTGGAAGCTCAGCGCGAACGTAGAAGTTGTCCTTGTCTTCGTAGACGTCGAAGGCTGGAGTCCAGCCACTGAGCAATTGGGAGGAACGCGCCAACTCCGCCAACGGCACCTCGAACAAACGGTCGATTTCGTCGCGCAGATTCGTCAGGCGGCCAAAGCCTGGCCACGTGGGCAATGCGGATCTCTGCCATCTAGCTAAACTATTCATAATTTCGTATTCCTTTCTATGTTTTGTCGTTTCCAATAACAACAATAGCTTTGGCCGTGCCGAGGAGATTTTTATAGTCATAAGTTATTTGTAGAAAAGCATATATCATCATTATCTAGCTATGGTTCTGGTGTGCTTTTCGGGACATACTGTCGCATATTCGCTGGCTTACAAGATGATATATGGGACATATTGTCTCGTTATCAAACCGCAATGTTGCCGAAGCAGTGCCGCGGAGAGAGGTGAATGAGACGAAGACAAGTCCCGTTAGGGACGAGATGTTTATAGCCGCCGCGGCACCATATTTTCTCGTTGTTTTTCCGCGGCGCGAAATTGTTTGTGCGATAGCTGCCGCACCGGTACGGACGGCTGCACAGCGTAGCAGCAGTTGAAGACCAAGCCGCGCACTAAAGCCGTGCACTCCGAAAGGAGAAGTTAGTCGAAGGCATGCCCTGCGGAGCAAAGGACGTTGCGGACCTTATGACGCACCAACTCTTTTACCCGTGCGCGGGCCGGGCCGAGATACTTTCGCGGATCGAACTCCTTCGGGTTCTCGGCAAAGGCTTTGCGGATGCCGGCGGTCATCGCCAGGCGCAGGTCGGTATCAATGTTGACTTTAGTGCAGCCGACGCGGCGGGCGACTTCAATATCGCCTTCGGGCACACCGGCAGCATCGGTGCCTAATTTGCCCCCATACTTATTAATTTCTTCCACGAGGTCCTTGGGCACGCTGGACGCGCCGTGGAGCACCAGAGGATAATCTCCCAAGCCGGCATCCATGAGGCCCTTTTTGATGGCCTTGAGGCGCTCAAGGTCGAGATGTTGTTCACCCTTGAACTTGTAAGCGCCATGAGAATTGCCGATGGCGACGGCTAAGGAATCGACTCCGGATTGCCGCACAAAGTCAACAGCCTCGTGCGGATGCGTGTAATGGCCTTGCTGGGAATAGTTGCCGCCCTCTTCTCCCTCGTCAAACTGAGCTCCGACCAGGTGGCCCAGTTCGCCTTCGACCACGCAGTTGTGTTTGTGGGCGTATTCGACCACGCGACCGCAAATCTCGACATTTTTTTCGAAAGGCTCGTGACTGGCATCGATCATCACACTAGTGAACCCTTCATCAATACAGTCTTTGCAGAGCTCGAAGGTATCGCCGTGGTCAAGATGAACGGCAATTGGGATGGTGGAAAGACTGACGGCCGCTTCAATCAGTTTTTTCAAATAAACGGGGTTCGCGTAACTTCGAGCGCCCCGGGAAATCTGGAGCATCACCGGGGCTTTTTCTTCTTCACAAGCCTCAACGATGGCCTGGAGCAACTCCATATTATTGACGTTGAACGCGCCAAGGGCGTATTTACCCTTTAAAGCCTTGGCGAACAGGTCCTTGGTGTGTGTCAGTGGCATAGGTTTCGTGTTCCAATAATAGAGTTCAGTTCATGGGCGCGAAAGACTGCGCCTGAAGCCGGATGGTAAGAGGTCAAGCAGGTAAGAAAAGGGAAAAGATTGCGGCTCAGTTCATCAGCTTTTCCTGAAGGTAAGTCATGGTCAAGGCTGTTGTGCGCGCGGCCTGTTTCAGGTCGGCGCCCGCGCCATGACCGCCCTCGGTGTTCTCGTAATAAAGGAAGGGCAGGCCCATCTCTTCCATTCGCGCGGCGAACTTGCGTGCGTGCTGGGGACCGACCCGGTCGTCCTTGGTCGTCGTGAAGATGAACGGCTCTGGATAAGCCGCGCCTTTGCGCAGGTTATTGTAGGGCGAGGTCTTCAGCCAAAAGGCCTTGACCGCGGGATCAGCATTCACATCACCATACTCGCCCTGCCAACTGGCACCCGCCGCGATCTTGGAAATGCGAATCATGTCGAGCAGCGGCACATCAATCACCACCGCCGTCCACAACTCAGGATGCTGGGTGAACTCTACACCCATGAGCAGGCCGCCGTTGGAGCCGCCCTCGATGCCCAGACGTCGAGGCGAGGTAATCTTCCGTGCGAACAAGTCCTTGGCCACGGCCGCGAAGTCATCGTAGATGATCTGCCTTTTCACTCCAAGCCCCGCCTCGTGCCACTTCGGCCCGAACTCGCCGCCGCCGCGGATGTTGGCCAGGACGAAAGCGCCGCCACGCTCGAGCCAAAGCTTGCCAGTCTCGCCTAAATAGCGCGGGGTGCGGGAGATTTGGAATCCGCCGTACGCCGTGAACAGCGTCGGCGTCGAGCCGTCGAGGTTTGCGTCCTTCCGCTGCACAACGAAGTAAGGGATCCGGGTTCCGTCGCTCGAGGTGGCTTCGAACTGTTCAACCACGTCGCCCGACGCATCAAACTTCGGTGGCAGCGTCTTTACTGTGCGCAACGCTCCGGTATCGCCCTCCGCCAGCCACAAAGCAGTTGGCTCGAGGAATCCCGACACGCTGATGAAAGCGCGGTTAGACTTCGAATCGGCCGCAGCAAAACCCAGGGAGACATTTTGGGGGAGCTTCAAGGGCTCGCGGGTCCAGCCGTCACCGGCAGGGCTGTAAACAAAGGCCCTGCCTTGCACATTGTCCAGCACGCCAATTAGGAGCTTGTCGCGCGTCGAAGCGATGCCGTTCAGGGCCTCGCGTGGGCCGGGCGCCCAAATCAGCGCCGGCTTGAGCGCGCCGGGCGAGGCCTTGGTGGCGGCCAACTCCGTCTGCACCACCGATCCCGCTTCGAATGTTTTGCCATCAACGGTCCAAGCCTCGTCCAGTCGGAAAATCACACGCCCGTCCACGAGATCCGCGACATGCACCTTGGCTGGAATCGCCAACAACTCCGGGCCGCTTTCGGTGAGCACATAATGTTCGCTGCGGAAGGTATCGAGCGGGCGATTAATGAGCGCCAGCATGCGACCGTGGCCGTCGTGAAGGCTTCACGACG
>Ga0210409_10002322_pt1 | contig 22803 bp, 20 predicted proteins | sample IncBWH17MmetaG_FD_161649 | JGI IMG/M metagenome (GOLD analysis project Ga0210409, IMG submission 161649) | Forest soil microbial communities from Barre Woods Harvard Forest LTER site, Petersham, Massachusetts, United States - Inc-BW-H-17-M | ecosystem: Environmental > Terrestrial > Soil >...
CCACGAATCGACCTCACGCGCACCGAAGTCCAACTACACACTGAGGAATACAACCTGAGCGTTTCGCGTAATAACTTCGACATCGCGAAACTCGACCTGAGCCGTGCCATCGGATTGCCGCTGGGCCAGGAATTTGACCTTGCGGATCAGCTTCCCTATTCCGACATCAATCCGCCTAGCGTGGACGACGCGCTCAAATTGGCATATAGATCACGAAGCGATTTGCGGGCTGCGCTTAGTTCCGAGAAGGCTGCCGGCCAGACGCTTTCGGCTACAAAAGGGGAACGCTTTCCAGTAATCGCGGCAAATGGGGGGTATGGCGATGTCGGGTCAACCTTCGGACAGTCGCACGGAGATTTTACTTTTCAGGCGGGCGTCAACATTCCCATCTTCACCGGTGGCCGGATCAAAGGCGATATCACGCAAGCCGAAGCTCAACTGCGACAGCGCAGGGCCGAAGCGGAGAACATCCGCGGGCGGATTGATTACGACGTACGCACCGCATTTCTCAACCTAAATGCTGCCAAAGAACAAGTCGAAGTGGCGAAGCAAAACGTCTCGCTCGCCAACGAGAACCTCGCTCGGTCGAAAGACCGCTTCACTTCTGGGGTGACCGATACCGTCGAGGTGGTGCAAGCCCAGCAGGCTCTCGCCAGCGCTAACGATCAGTACATTACCAGCCTTTACAACCATAGCCTCGCCAAGCTCTCGCTGGCTCGAGCGCTCGGAGTAGCGCGCACCAATTACGAGCAGTATCTCCGAGGAAAGTAATGTCGAATAACACCAGACCGAAAGCAACCGCTGCCGATGAAGAGGACCTTACCGCGATTCTTGAGCACGAATCGGAAGTTGCAATACCTGAGCCGACTGCAACTGAGGATCGCCACAAGCCCTTGATGACCCGCCGCACCAAACTGTTGATCTCGATCGGAGTCACCCTTGTCGTTTTGGTCGGAGGATACTTCATTCGCAATGCCTTCCTTTACGAAGACACAGATGACGCGCAGGTAGATGGACATGTCATGCCGCTCAGCGCTCGTATCAGCGGGCAGGTCCAAGAAGTGCGCGTGATTGAGGGGCAGCTGGTACACGCTGGCGATGTGCTCGTAGTGATCGATCCAAAGGATTACAAGATCGCAGTTGACCAGGCGAAGGCAAATCTGGCCGACGCCGAAGCGACCGCTGCCAGCTCAATGTGGAGTGTACCGGTGTTGTCTGCCACGGCTTGGAGCACCCTCGATTCCTCACAGACGGCAATTCACAACGCGGAAGCGGGCGTCCAAGCAGCGGAACAGAATCTGGAGTCCGCGAAAGCCGTGCTGTTTCAAGCTCAAGTCAACGCCGAAAAAACTGACGCAGACCTGGTTCGTTACTCGCAATTGGTTGCGAAAGAAGATATCTCGCGACAACAGTACGACCAAGCTTCAGCAGCGGCGAAGGCGAATCGTGCGGCTGTTATTTCAGCCACGGCGGCCGTTCAGTCGTACGAGCAGGCCCTTCATCAAGCAGAAGGAAAGCTCTTACAGGCGAACGCCGACCTACGCAGTGCCCAGACTGCTCCGCAGCAGGTTTCCGTGGTGCGTGCCAAGGCCGACGCTGCCAACGCACAGGTAGATCAACGCAAGGCCCAGTTGGATCAGACTGAACTCAATCTCAGCTATACCGTGATCCGCTCTCCCGTGAATGGAATTGTTGGGAGGAAGACTGCGGAAGTCGGCCAGAACGTGAGCATCGGACAAGAACTCGTGGACGTCGTTCCCCTCGACGATATCTGGGTGACGGCCAACTTCAAAGAAACGCAACTTGAGCACATGAGAGCGGGTCAGCCAGTCGAGGTAAATGTCGATGCCTATGGCCCTACGTGGAAAGGTCATGTAACCAACCTCGGCGGCGGGATCGGTTCCGTGTTCAGCTTGCTGCCCCCGGAAAATGCGACCGGAAACTACGTAAAGGTCGTGCAACGGGTGCCGGTGCGAATCGATTTTGACCGCGCTCAAACCCAAGACTTCAACGCAGAGGGACTGCTGAAGCCAGGGTTGTCGGCAGAGCCGGACGTGAGGGTCAGATGAGCCACGCGCAGGCCATCACCGCCGAACAGCCAGTCTCGAAGCCGCACGTCAACCCGTGGATCATCGCCGTGGCGGTTTCGCTCGCTGCCTTCATGGAAGTGCTCGATACCAGCATCGCGAATGTGGCCCTCCCCCACATTGCAGGCAGCTTGGGAGCAAGCAATGATGAGAGCACTTGGGTGCTGACCACTTATCTCGTCTCCAACGCCATCGTGCTTCCGATCAGTGGCTTCCTCGTCAGCTGGCTGGGTCGCAAGCGTTTCTTCCTGACGTGCATTGTCTTCTTTACAGCCAGTTCCTTTTTATGCGGTATCGCCCCGAGCCTTGGCTTGCTGCTTTTGTTTCGTGTAATGCAGGGCGCTTTCGGTGGTGGACTGCAGCCGATGGCACAGGCGATTCTCGCCGACACATTCCCTCCAGCGAAGCGTGGCCTGGCCTTCGCTCTCTATGGAATCACTATTGTCTGCGCGCCTGCGGTTGGTCCCACGTTCGGAGGCTGGATTACTCACAACTATTCCTGGCGCTGGATTTTCTACATCAATGTCCCTGTCGGAATTCTGGCTGTGCTGCTGGTCTATCAGCTGCTACAAGATCCTCCTTATTTATCCCGTGAAACAAAGGGAGCGGAAAGATTCGACTACATTGGCTTTTCTCTGCTCGCCATAGGTGTGGGGGCTCTCCAGGTCGCGCTCGATAAAGGACAAGAGGATGATTGGTTCGGATCGCATTTCATCACAACGTTGATCGTCGTTGCCGCGGTCGGTCTGGTGTCGCTGGTGATCTGGGAATGGTTCCAGAAGGAACCCATCGTGGACGTCCGTTTGTTCAAGATTTTCAATGTTGCTAGTAGCAACCTGATGTTCTTCGTGGTTGGTGTGGTCCTGTTCAGCTCGACCGTGCTTCTCCCACAATTCCTGCAAACGTTGATGGGCTACACGGCCGAAGCAGCCGGCATGGTACTGTCCGGAGCAGCCATTCTGCTTTTATTCGTTTTGCCGCTGGTTGGCCGACTCCTCGGGCGATTTCAGGCACGTTACCTGCTCGCGTTTGGTTGGATTACTTTGGCTATCGGGATGTATATCTCGTGCGCACGGCTTGATTTACTTATCAGTTTTCGGGCCGCTATGTGGATTCGCATTGTAGGCTACCTGCCGGTCGGATTTTTGTTTGTACCGCTCACAGCTGTTGGATATGTGGGCTTGCCGAAAGAGAAAAGCAACGCCGCCGCAGGCTTGATGAACTTCATGCGTAACATCGGGCAAAGCGTAGGCACCTCGGCTGTCACGACGTTGATCGCGCGCCGAAGTCAATACCATCAGTCCGTACTGGCTGAATACACGCGGTCTCCCCGTTTCGATGCGGCAGTCACGGCCTTAGCGACCCGTCTGACACATGTCGGGCTGAGCGCGCATTATGCACACCGGCAGGCGCTCGCCAGGACGTACGCCATGCTACTGGGACAGGCCCAAGCCATTTCCTACGTTGAGGTGTACTGGCTTCTGGCAATTGTCTCAGTGCTGATGTTTTTCTTGTCTTTTTTGCTCGCCAAGAACGAACCGGGGGCAAGTGGCCAGGTTTCAATGCATTGAAAGAGGAAGTTATGGCGAAGAAACACGAATCGAAGTGGAATATCGACGATTTAACCGAGCCAGAGATATACGAGGCGATTCGCTATCTAGAGCCGAACTCAACAAGCGGGACCGATGAGAATGACGATTCCGGTCTTGTGATCTGCATCAGTTTATTGATTCTATTGTTGGGATGCTTAGGCGTCATATTGCTGTATTGGAGATAATTCGCGTTTTGTGGAAGAGTCTGAATGAGATTGATTGGCGGATCGTGGAACCCGGCAACCATTTCGGCACTGGCAGCCATCTTTGGCTCGCTTACTGGTGCATTGGCTTCCAGTGTGAGCACATGGATCGCCCAACGCCACCAAGATCGACGTGATCTCCTCGCCAAAAGAATCTTTCACCGCGAGCAGTTGTATTCAGACTTCATCAGCGAAAGCGCGCGAGCCGTGGCTGACGCTATCCAACACAACTTTCAGGACCCGAATAAGCTCACTCCGACGTATGCACTTCTGAGCCGGATACGTCTGAGTTCCTCAGGTGACGTGCTGGCGAGCGCTGAACAGGTGGTTCAGCACATCATTAGCACCTATTCGGAGCCAAACCTTACTCCCGACGAAATGCAATCCAGGGTGGCCAAGCGCCAAGACCCCTTGCGAGAGTTCAGCAATGTTTGCCGTGCTGAGCTTGAAGCAATGCAAAACCAACTGCAGTAACGTTTCCAGCGAAGAGTCGCGGCTCCGTCTTCGTGCGTGTGCTCGAAGTCACGTTTCTGATCGCCCTCAACACTTTCAACCAATTCGTCAGCCACTGACGCACGATCTTTTGGTCGAAGCCCTAAAACTCAATCACTTAATTCAGGGTCTCATTTGGCATGAGCCTTGCCTTCTCCATGATTAATGGCACGGAAGTTTCAAATGGAGATTGCACCTATGGTTCACAATCAACCTTCCTCGCCTCTGCCGCGAAATGCTCATTCTGTTCCCTTCGTCGCGTTGCGACAGTCACTCCCGAGCAACGTCGCGGCTATCTCCTCATTCGTTGATCAACTCATGCGCTTCATTCTGAAGTTTCGAAGAGCGGATGGAAGCGAGATCGACATCGAGATGGCTCTCCGTGAGGCTCTTGCGAATGCCGTAATCCACGGTAACGGGGAGAACTCTTACAAGCGTGTCTACGTCGACTGCCGGTGCTACATGGACGGAGAAGTCTCGATCACTGTCCGGGACGAGGGACAAGGGTTCAACAGCGAGGAAGTTGCGAATCCCACGACTCCAGAAAACCTGCTGTTCACGCACGGTCGTGGAATCTATCTCATGAAAAGGCTAATGGACGAAGTCTCTTTCGAGCACGGCGGCTCCGCTGCGCGGATGCGAAAGAACTCCAATGGTGACTTCTCTCCCTCTAACGGACCCAGTCGCGGCTGTTACCCGACATCGCAAACTGATTGATTTGGCGAGAGCGCCCGGGCGGCTCGGGCTGCATTACAGATTGATGAGTGCCTAGATGGCGTTTATCTGTACGCCGACGAGCCGCTTTGGTTGGAACTACGGTCCAGAAGACTGCCCACATTGGCACAAGTGTGCGCATCGGCCTCACCCACGAGGTTGGCCGGTTGCTGCGCCTTTTTGAGGTGGGTAACCCCTTCGTTTGCAGCCCAAAAGGTATGAGTTCGTAGACGGGCTTCGTAAAAAAGGCGGATTTGCGAAAGGAGAGAAAGAAAGATGGCCCGCGGAGTGCTGGTTCAACGTGATTCTCGTGGCGATCAATGTGGGTCCGTATGAGCGCCATCTGCTTCCCTAAGCGACTGATGAACAAGCCGCGCATAGTCAATCATGTGTCGGAAAGTGCGGGGTAAAAGATCTTTTCGGCGAGTCCATGGCCGTACCTTATCCGGTTGTGGTATTCGCAATCTATTGCGCCACGTGGTCGTCGCTAGCGGCGCTTACCCAAGGCGCGCCCTTTGGGGACCGCCGCTAACATCCGGAACTTTTTCGCCGAGCGCAGTGGCTAGATCGATTTGATGGTCCTGCTCCTGCACGAGGATCTGGCGAATCTGCTCCGCCATCGCGAATTCTCCAAGAGTTTCGCATTGCCGGATGCGATCGCGGTAATTGCGAATGGTTTCGTTTTCATTCTCGAGATCGAAGCGCAGCATTTCCTTTGAATCTTTCGACGTGCTTACCGGCTTGGGAGTAACCGCCGGCATTTTTCCGAGATAATCGATCTGCCGTGAGATGATCAGGGCGTGGTCCAGCTCCTGCTTGGCGTGGATCTCGAGCTGCGCTGCGATGTCCATGTATTCAGCGCCGCTGAGGACTTGGGAATAAACTATGTAGCCGATGATTGCTTGATACTCGCGAGCAAGGTCTTCATTCAACAACTCGGCGAGACGACCGCGCGAAATCTCGTTTTCGACTACGACGGATTTGGAAGTCGGCATTTGATTTCTCCTTCGAATTGGGAAAACAGATTAAGCCGCTCTTTCAAGTCGGCAACGATATTTGGGCCGGGCACTACATCACTTAACCCTTAGCCATGGTGGGCGGCCCCCAGGCACCTGTCCATTGGTGGAAACTGTTCGTCGACGATTAAGCCAGAAGCAAGCGATTGAGTCCATTGGACGAAGATATTGGCAATACCAAGGTCCAATGGTGCTCTGCTCTGAGTTGTCGCATGCTTCTGGCGTGCAGCGTGCGCGAACAGAAAGTAGGATTATTTGCGCATGGGGGTTCGATGGCTGAGCTGGCTATTAAACAGAATGAATCCGACGCTCTAGAGGCACCGTTTGAGGAGGGCGAGGTTCAGGCAGGAAATCCACTGCCCATTGGGGGTGCACATCAATACGGAGACGGAGTTAATTTCGTTTTGTTCAGCCGTCATGCGACCGGTGTTCGCCTGGAGCTCTATCAAAATGCTGGCGATTCGTCTCCAGCCAAGATCATTGATTTGGATCCGGCGCGTCATCGCACCGGTGATGTCTGGCATGTGTGGCTGCGGGGGATTCCCGCGGGTCAACTCTATGGCTATCGCATTGAAGGGCCCTATCAACCAGAACAAGGCCATCGCTTCAACTCACATAAATTGCTTCTGGATCCGTATGCAAGAGCAATCGCAGGGGTCGAGAATTGGGATTTTCTGGCCGCCCGCGGCTACGATTCGTCTAGCACCCTGAGTGACTTGAGCATTTCGACCGTCGATGACGCCGGCACCACGCCGAAATGCATCTTTACCAGCGACCACTTCGACTGGGAGATGGATGCCCCTCCAAAACATTCTGCCTCCGACACAGTGATCTACGAGACGCATGTACGCGGATTCACAATCCATCCCACTTCGGGGGTGGCACATCCAGGAACCTTCATCGGCTTGACCGAAAAAATCCCTTACCTCCAAGACCTGGCAGTGACCGCAATTGAATTAATGCCTGTGCTCGAATTTAACGAAAATGAATCGAACCGGCTCAATCCGATAACCAGGGAAAAACTCAGAAACTACTGGGGCTACGATCCGGTCGCCTTCTTTGCTCCGAAGCAATCGTTCAGCATTGCAGGACCGCATCGGCGGCAGACCTTGGAATTCCGAGAGATGGTCAAGGCTTTTCACCGCGCAGGCATTGAAGTCATCTTGGATATCGTGTTGAACCACACGGCCGAGGGAGCCGAACTGGGACCCACGATTTCTCTGCGCGGCATCGAGAACTCGATCTTCTATATGTTGCAAGAGAATGGGCGCCGATACTACAAGAACTTTTCCGGCGTCGGCAATACCCTTAACGCAAATCATCCCGTCGTCCGCGAGTTCGTCAGGAATGTGCTGCGCTACTGGGTCATGCACATGCACGTGGATGGTTTTCGGTTCGACCTTGCTTCGGTCCTAGGCCGAGATGAGCATGGGAACATTTTGCGCAACGCTCCACTTCTCGAGGACATCGCCGAGGATCCCATCCTGCGTGACGTAAAAATCATCGCTGAGGCTTGGGACGCGGGCGGCGCCTATCAAGTGGGAAGCTTTTCCACGCGCCGTTGGACGGAATGGAATGGCCGTTTTCGCGACGATGTGCGTCGCTTCTGGATTGGCGACGCGGACATGATGGGATCGTTCGCCAGTCGCATCTGTGGAAGTTCGGATTTGTATGCTGACTCCGGCAAGGGTCCTGCAAGCAGCCTCAATTTTGTAACCTCTCACGACGGGTTCACGCTGAACGATTTAGTCAGTTACAAGCAGAAGCACAATGACGAAAATGGCGAGTACAACCGCGATGGAACCGATGCTAATTACAGCGACAATTGCGGGGTGGAAGGACCAAGCGATGATCCCGCTGTCGAGGGAATGCGGAACCGCCTGATCAAGAATTTCCTGCTGACCCTTTTTATCTCTCGAGGCGTTCCAATGCTGCTGGGCGGCGATGAGTTTCGCCGAACCCAACGCGGCAACAATAATGCTTACTGCCAGGATAACGAAGTGAGCTGGTTTGACTGGAGTTTGATGGAGAAGCACAAGGAGATTCAGCGCTTCACACGAGGAATCATCGCGTTCCGTCGAGCCCACCCGGTTTTGCGAAGAACGGTTTTCTACAGCGACGGAGACATAAAATGGTACGCACCAAACGGCGGCATTCCCGACTGGATGGACGGGCGGCAGAAATCCTTTGCGTGTCTCATTCTAGGGCGGACAGAACCAGACTTGTTCCTAATGTTTAACGCCGATACCACATCGGTTGATTTTTCCATTCCCGCCTCGCCAGAGTCTAAGATCTGGCGTTTGGCGGCGGATACTTCCCGAACTGCCCCTGACGATCTCTTCGAGCCTGGCAAGGAGCCCTCGATGCAAGGCCAGATCAGCTTTCGGGTTGAACCTCGATCGAGTGCAATTCTTTTGACCCACGACGGCGAGGTGCCAAGTGAAAATTAGCTCCGCTGCCGGCAAACCGGCTGATCCCTCTATCTTGGTAAACGTTCCGAAGCTGGTTACGGCTTACTACGAGCTGCGTCCCGATCCGAGTGACCCGAGACAGCGGGTCGTATTTGGCACGTCCGGCCATCGCGGATCTGCTACTTACGGGGCGTTCAACGAGTGGCACATCCTGGCGATTACTGAAGCGATCTGCGACTACCGGAAACTGCAGGGCATTGACGGGCCCCTGTTCCTGGGCATGGATACTCACGCGCTGTCCGAGCCTGCATTCGCGAGTGCGTTGGAGGTTCTTGCGGCCAATAACATCGAAGTAATGCTCTCCGAGGGCACTGCATACACCCCAACCCCGGCCGTCTCCCATTCGATTCTGCGTTACAACCGAGCTAGACAGTCAGGGCTCGCCGACGGCATCGTAATCACGCCGTCTCACAATCCTCCTGACGACGGTGGATTTAAATACGATCCTCCACATGGAGGACCAGCCGATTCGAGCGTAACTTCGTGGATCGAAACGAAAGCCAATGAATTTTTGCGATGGGAACTGGCGGGTGTTAAGAGAGTTCTCTTCGAGAAAGCGCTCCACTCCTCCACAACGCACAAGCACGACTTTTTGAGCGCCTATATCGAAGATCTCAATAGCGTTGTCGATATGACAGCAATCCGCGACGCCAAGATCAGGCTTGGAGTAGACCCCCTCGGAGGGGCGGGCATCGACTATTGGCCACGGATTGCCGAGAAGTACGGTCTCGACCTCACGATCGTGAATAAAGCTGTCGATCCAACGTTTCGCTTCATGAGCGTGGATTGGGATGGGAAGATTCGCATGGATCCTTCCTCGCCTTATGCCATGCAGAGGCTTATTGGCCTAAAAGAAAAGTTTGACATTGCGTTTGCTAGCGATACGGATCACGACCGCCACGGCATAGTCACCAAGGGAAGTGGGTTGCTGCCTCCAAATCACTACCTTTCAGTCTGCGTGCACTACTTATTTTCAAATCGGAAAAAGTGGCGCGAGAACGTTGTCGTTGGGAAGACGGTAGTCAGCAGCAGCATGATTAATCGTGTTAGCGCGCGGCTGCAACGGCCGCTCTACGAAGTCCCGGTAGGCTTCAAATGGTTTGTCGAAGGCTTACTCGCTGGTCGGTTGGGTTTCGGAGGCGAGGAAAGCGCTGGTTCTTCTTTTCTTCGACGGGACGGTAGCGTCTGGACCACGGATAAGGACGGAATCATACCTTGTCTGCTCTCGGCAGAAATTACGGCGCGTGTGGGAAAAGATCCGGGTGAGATTTATCGCGAACTCACTCGAGAACTGGGAGATCCCGTTTACGAACGCATCGACGCTCCCGCCACGCCCGAACAAAGAGCCGCTCTCGAAAAACTGTCCCCGGCCGACATTCACGCTACCGAAGTCGCCGGTGAGCAGATCGAGCAGATTCTCACCACCGCTCCCGGAGACGGCAACTCAATTGGAGGAATCAAAGTAATCGCCAAGGATGGCTGGTTTGCAGCACGTCCATCGGGCACGGAAGAAATCTACAAGATTTACGCCGAGAGTTTCCTCGGCCAGGACCATCTACGACAGATCGAAGAGGAAGCCCAGACGATTGTTTCGGAGGCGCTTGCTCGCAGCGCCCGGGCGGCCTGAGCCGATTAACCACAAGAAAGGAGTTGATCATGAGTAGCACGACATACGTCGATCATCCGCTCGAAACATCCATTTCGGATGCTCTTACAGAATTGGCTTTGGACCTGAGATGGTCGTTCAATCACGCGGCGGATGGGCTCTGGCAGCAACTGGATCCCGAACTCTGGGAACTGACGCACAATCCGTTGGTTGTTCTGCAAACTGTGTCTCAGGAAAAGCTGCAAAGTGTTACTGCCGACCCGAGCTTTCAAAAACTGTTGACTGATCTCCATCGAGAGAAAGCGCTTGCGGAGGAGTCGGACGCGTGGTTTCAAAGGGCGCATCCGCGTTCGAGTGTATCGACGATTGCATATTTCTCGATGGAATTTATGTTGAGCGAAGCGCTGCCGATTTATTCGGGTGGACTCGGAAACGTTGCCGGCGATCAACTCAAGGCAGCAAGTAACCTTGGCGTCCCCGTTACCGGCATCAGTCTGCTGTACCAACAAGGCTATTTTCGGCAGGAAATTGATGCGCAGGGCCACCAGCAGGCCTTGTATCCATTCAACGATCCCGGCCAGCTGCCCATCAGGCCGGTGCGGGAGCCAAATGGCGAATGGCTGCGCCTAGTCCTCCCTTTGCCTGGCTTTCAGTTGTGGATTCGAGTTTGGCAGGTGCAAGTAGGCAGGGCGAGATTGTATTTGCTCGATACCAACGATCCCGCGAACCCTCCGACTTACCGCGGGATTGCGACTGAACTCTACGGTGGCGGTCCGGAGTTGCGTTTGAAACAGGAGTTGGTCCTTGGTATCGGAGGCTGGCGACTCCTGCGGTCTCTCGGATTGCAGCCCGAGGTTTGCCATCTCAATGAGGGTCACGCCGCGTTCGCGGTGCTTGAACGGGCGCGTTCCTACATGGAAGATAACGGTCAGCCTTTCGATGTGGCGCTCACCATCACTCGTGCCGGCAACCTTTTTACGACCCACACTCCCGTAGAGGCAGGCTTCGACCGCTTTGCTCCCAGCCTGATCGAGCGCTACCTCAGAAAGTATGCCGAGGAGCACCTGTCGATTTCGTTCGATGAGCTTCTGGCTCTGGGTCGGCGGAATCGCCAAGACTCGTCCGAACCCTTCAATATGGCGTACCTGGCGATCCGTGGCAGCGGCGCCATCAATGGCGTCAGCAAATTGCATGGTCAGGTGAGCCGGCGAATCTTCCAGCCCCTGTTTCCCAGGTGGCCCGAAACAGAAGTGCCCGTGACGCATGTGACTAACGGAGTGCACATGCCCACGTGGGACTCAGCCGAAGCCGACCGTTTGTGGGAATCTACCTGCGGCAAAGACCGTTGGCGCGGAACGTTGGCAAACATGGTGAAGGAGATTAGTGCCGCGAGCGACTCCGCTCTTTGGCAACTCCGCGCCGATAACCGCAAAATTCTGGTTGACTACGTCCGCAGACTTTACGTCCGTCAATTAGCAACTCGGGGGGCATCGTCGGAAGATCTGGCGCAGGCAGCACTCATACTCGATGACAATATTTTGACTGTGGGATTTGCCCGTCGCTTTGCGCCGTACAAGCGCCCGAACCTCCTCCTGCACGATCAGGCGCGCCTCCTTAACATCCTCAATAATCGAGACTGTCCGGTGCAACTCGTGCTTGCTGGCAAGGCACATCCCCAAGATGCCGAGGGGCAAGACATGATCCGGCAATGGGTTGAGTTTGCCCGCCGTCCTGAAGCTCGCTCCCGGGTGGTTTTCCTCTCCGACTACGACATGCTGATGGCAGAACATTTGGTTCAGGGCGTGGACGTTTGGGTGAACACTCCGCGGCGCCCTTGGGAAGCTAGCGGAACCAGCGGCATGAAGGTGCTGGTTAACGGCGGGTTAAATCTTTCGGAACTCGATGGCTGGTGGGCGGAGGCGTATTCGCCGGAAGTAGGCTGGGCCATCGGGGATGGGCGCGAACATGGGGATGACCCTTCTTGGGACGCAACCGAAGCTGATACTCTTTATGCACTCCTCGAGCGAGAGGTTATCCCAGAGTTTTATGCCCGCGACAAGCGTGGAATTGCGCCGCGCTGGATTGCACGCGTACGCGAAAGCATGGCTCGTTTGACTCCAGCCTTCTCAACAAATCGTGCGGTGCGACAATATACCGATGAACACTATCTCTCGGCGGCGACAGCTTTTCGCCAGCGCGCCGAGAATCGAGGTTCACTGGGAGCAGATTTGGTCGCGTGGGAAGCCGATTTGGCGAAACACTGGTCCTCGCTGCGATTCGGTTCCGCGACCGTTCAACAACAGGGTGTGCAATATCTCTTTCAGGTTCAGGTCTTCTTTGATGATATGAACCCGGACGCCGTAAGAGTCGAGCTCTACGCAGAGGGGGAGAAAGACGCAAGCCCGATCACGCAAACTATGAATCGTGGTGAACTCCTGGTTGGTGCAACAAATGGCTTCACATACACTGCCGTTGTCCCGACCAATCGCCCGGCTGCTGACTACACACCGCGCCTCATTCCGCAACACGTGGGAGCGTTGGTGCCGTTGGAGGCGCCTTTTATTCTTTGGCACAGCGCACCCGCTTGGCGATAGCTGAAGAGACCCCAAGAATTTGAACAACAAAGAAGAATCGGTTGTGATCATCAAACGTGAACACAGTCCCGCTGAGGCAGAATTACAGGAACCAATTTAAATCCCCTTCAGGATACAGAAGAGTTCGATAAAGAACGGAGGATGAGATGACGATTTCAGATCGAACAGTTGAGCGATGTATAGAGGAGTGTTTGCAGTGTTTACGCTGGTGCGCTCAGTGCCGCGCTGAGTCTCTGGACCATGATCCGATCATGATGAGGGACTGTATCCGGCTTTGTAACGAATGTCTTGAATTGTGCCGAACGTGCGTAACCCTACTTACGGGCAGGTCTGGATTCGCTCACCGCGTGTGCAGCATCTGTTCCGAGCTATGCACAGCCTGCGCGGCAGAGTGCGGGAAACACGAAGGCGAAACGATGAAGAAATGTGCCCAAGCTTGCCGTCAATGCGCGGCCACATGCGCTGAGGTCGCACAAGCGGGGCCAATTCGGAGGGTTGCTGCGTGACATGAAAGTATGGGTTGGTCTTTAGCTCTAAGCTGGGTCGGGGTGGAATCGCGCCCATCCAGGAGGGCCCCATCGATTTCGATAGCCTCCTACTTGTGAGCAACGCGATTTCATCCCACAAGGTTCGCCTCGGAGAAACCAGGTCACCCCTCGTGCGGTTATGGTGAATTGAAGCTGGCTCAAAGATCTGAGCACTAAAGAAGAATTGGTCTTGATCATCGAACGCATGAGGGGAGAATCTTGAGAGCCATCTCTGAGGACACCGCTCTTATAACGATCGTACAAGAAGTCGGATAACGAGAGCCGGCTCGGAGCAGTGCCGCTCTAGAATTCGAGGTACCAATCCGATGCCCAATGGACTTCAGTCACCAGATAAGCAACAACCGATGGAGCTCACGCCAGATTTTCTAGGCGAGGATCGGCACGAGTTTGTGGCGAAACTGGCTTACAGGCTTTGGGAAGAGAGGGGTCGCCCGTTCGGTTCGCCTGAGGTTGACTGGTTCGCAGCAGAGCGAGCTATGTACTCAGCGTTAGTAGCCTCGGGTTTGGTTGCTCCATTCGCGATTGACCCGCAGCGCATGGCGGAAAGGATCTACCGGTAATGTAAGACTCTTTGTCGCAACTAGTGACGCGTGTTACCACGGCAGTCAAGAGCGTTGACCGAAATTCAAACATCTGCACACGAAAGAACAATCGCTGTAGCCGTCATCGATCTCTAGTCCCTGCCGCTATTGGAATTCGCTTTCAAAAGTGTGAACGCGCTGTCGGGTCTGGCTGTGTATCCGAAATTAGCTTCGTACTCGGCGTGCGCCCGGGCTTATTGCGCCGTGCGTTCTTCTTGCGCCCGCCTCGTTTGGTCCGCTGTTCGAGTTGATTCGACTGGCGAACTGTTTCTGCCTGACGTGCAGCGACGCGCTGCTTGATCTCTCGATCTTCTCCGGTATCGGCCATGGTCCACCTCAGCTTTTGATCCGGCCTTACAGACACTCACCACCGCGGTTGTAAGCGCACTACCCAGAATTAAACCTGGGCGAATACGAGGAATCTGTTACCTCACGACGTTCGCCTAAGGCGTTCCTCCTTGTGCCGCTTTCTGGTTTTTGCGGCTTTGGCTGCGCCCTCGAACCGATGGCGATTGGGGTGAATGCCCAGCTCGTGCCAGCTTGTCTCGGAAAGGTTCACGCCGTAATACTTCGCGGCCTTTTCAATGTTGACAAACGCCAAAGCCCGATCCTCATCGGACACGTCCAGCACCTGGTCGAATCGGGCAACAGCATTGCGCACGTGCTGCGCGTCGGTCATCGGCTCTTTGCGCTGCTTGGGAAAGGCGAACACGGTCTCGGGAAGGTTGCTTCGCGTTGTGAGGGACCCGGGTTCCTCGAACGGCTCCCAAGTTGGTTCGAAAGTTGACATGCTGCACCTCCACTATTGATTCGCTGCTTGCGCATTGCATTTCCGTTACGATCAAAGATTTCTTCGCCCTGGCGTCCAATCCTGAACGTTACCGCCATTAGGCCAGAAGCACGAAAAAGAATCTATTGGACGAAGGTATCGCTCACCATCGTCCAATAGAATCTTCACCTGCCGTCTGGCTTAATTAGGTGTAGGAAATGAATTGCAACTCGAGTTCGCCGATCCACTGAAATCAGGCAGACGAAGTTCGAGGCGGTTGCTTGGAATCGGGATCACGAGCAAGTCGTCAGGTCAAGGCAGAAAAAGAGACTCTGGCAGCCGCACCGGTTCTTCGTCACTCGCCGCTAGGGGAAGCAGATGGCGCTCGTACGGACCCTCATTGATCGCGACCAGAATCACTTTGGACCGGCACTCCCGCCAGGTTTGAGAGAGCTCTACGATGGGGATCTTCACTTCCGTGCATCAGTCGCTGAGCGGCCCTTCGTCATCGCGAATTTCGTTTCCACTCTTGACGGCGTCGCCAGCTACGAGATTAAGGGCCAGGCTGGCGGCTCAACCATCAGCGGTTCTGATCCAGCGGACCGGTTCATCATGGGCCTGTTGCGAGCTTCTGCTGATGCCGTCATGGTAGGCGCTCGAACCGTCCACGATCTAAGCCCGCAAAGCCTCTGGATTCCTGAATACACCTACCCCGACGCGGAGCATTTGTACAAGGAATACCGGGTAAATATCCTGCATAAACCGGAATACCCGCTCGTGGTGGTCGTTAGCGGCAGTGGCAAACTGGAGTTGGAGCGAGCAGTTTTCCGAACGCCAGGAGTGCGCACAGTAGTGATCACAACCTCGGCGGGCAGGGACGCACTCGCGAGGGCAGGCGCAACGAAATTGCCCTCTGTTCAGATACATGCTCTCGATACGAGCGGTGGAATGATCGCCCCGGTGACGATGCTGCGATTGCTGTACGCGCAGCATGGGGTAGGAAGGCTCCTCCACGAAGGCGGGCCTACACTTTTCGGTCAATTCTTGGCGGCGGAAGCTGTAGACGAACTCTTTCTGACGCTGTCACCGCAAATCGCCGGCCGCACTTCGGCCGAAATCCGACCTGCGCTTGTGCAAGGAACGGAGTTCATGCCGGACGGTGCTCCTTGGTTTCAATTGCTCAGCGTCAAGCAAAGGGCTGAACATCTGTACCTGCGCTACCAGCGTACGGAGGTAATCCGACGGTGTGGATCGGCACCTTCGTCCAATAGCCTTGTCTGAGGGCTTCTGGTTTCTTCAGTACATAGCGTCTGGAGGATAAGAACGGCCAGGCCGTGAGAATTCGAAAACCGGCAGCACCATCATCAACCGGACGGTTGGAGGTCCGATGCTCTCTAAATGCGCGAATCCAACCTGTTCAAATCCTTTTCGCTATTCGTGACGCTGTTTGACCACGTGTGAGGCTAGGGAAAAATCCTCAGGCGGTTCGTTCATTATGGCTGCAATGCGAACGCGATACCCCGCTGGCATTTCGAGAAATACAGTTCTCCTGGCGTTCGCAAGTCTATTCGCTGATATCTCCTCGGAGATGCTCTACCCCATCTTACCGATCTTCCTCACACAGGTACTCCATGCAAGCGGTAGTGTCGTCGGCTTGGTGGAAGGCGTTGCAGAGGCAACCCAGAGTGTCGTTCAGGGTTTCTCGGGTTGGCTCTCGGACAAGCTCCAGAAAAGGAAAACCCTGGCACTAATCGGCTACTTTGTCTCCGCTTTGGGCAAGCCTCTGATGGGAATCGCCACGGCATGGCCGGGCGTATTAGGCGGTCGTTTTCTGGACCGCTTGGGGGCTGGCTTTCGCTCCGCTCCGCGCGATGCCCTCATCGCTTCTTCTGTCCCCGATGAATACAGAGGGCGAGCCTTGGCCTTGAGGGCATTGGCGACAATCTAGGAGCTTTCTTAGGGCCATTATTGGCGGTGCTGCTTTTGCTTTCGTTCCATTTCGAGATCCGATGGATATTCCTTCTCGCAATCGTTCCGGGCCTGCTTGCGCTCTTAATGGTCTTGATGGTTCACGAACGGCCAGTCCCCGTGGCAGCGAAGTCCAAAATCGATGTCAGTTTGCGAGAATTTCCGGTTGGATATTGGAAATACCTGCTGGTGATAGCGATTTTTGAGTTCGGCAACTCAAGCAATTCATTCCTGATTCTCCAGACAAAGAGCATTGGCGCTTCGTCTGCGCTTACGATCCTGATTTATGCGGGTTTCAATTTGGTCGCCGCACTGATTTCATATCCGGCGGGTTCTCTTTCCGACCGATGGGGTCGAAGAAACATCCTGCTGGCATCGTTCGTGATCTTTTCCGTTGCGTATCTTGGCTTTGCTCGCACCAGAAGCGTGGTAGCGATTGGCGTGTTGTTCGCCTTCTACGGCTTGTTTCAGGGAATATTTCGATCGGTGGGCAAGGCACTTGCGTCGGACTTCGTGCCAAAACTCCTACGCGCCAGTGCGGTGGGCTGGTACAGCACAGTTGTCGGACTTCTGGGATTGGTCGCAAGCGTGGGCGCTGGTTTGTTGTGGGACCACGTCAGTCACGCTGCTGTGTTTTATTACGGCGCGATCTTTGCTATTGCGGGCAGCGTCGGATTGCTCTTTATTCCTGGAAAACACGGCCGGTCCGCCATCGAAGCCTAAAGTCTGGAAGAGAGGATCCAAATGTGGACCTCGACGCGGACGCGAAAGACTGTCCACGACGACCTTAGACCTGAACGGAAATGTTTCGCCTCCGGGTCTGACTCGGGAGAAGGCCGAGCTCCGCTTGCGCCAATACGGACCCAATGCTGTGCGGGAAGCCAAGCCTCATCTGTCCCTCGCAATCGCCCAAAAGCTTTGGGCACCGGTACACAGGATGCTTGACGCCACAAACTTATTAGAAGGGATTTTGGGCAAGCGTTCCGAAGCCATCACCATCGGGTTACTGCTTTGAGAGGCTAGATCGGAGCCGGGTTCCTCAGTGGTAACAGAGAGCGCCAGCCATCTCCCATAAGCAAGTCCCGCGAGTATCATGTCAGCAGCTAATATTGGTTCTTGGATTGAACAGTGACGCGAGCGAATCCAGCAAGCACCCCGTCAGCACGCGACGATAAGCCTTCCGCGGGCGATCCCATTCCGCAGAAGTGCTCGGTGATTGAGGTACACGTCGGCGAACTGAAACAGCTGTTCAATTCCATCGACCCCTCTCCCTTTCGCACTAGGGATCTTGACCGAGAGGCTGAGGAGTTCATTGTCGGCTGGGCCAAGGACTTGCCGCGCGATGTGCCGCTTGCTCTGGTCGTCGATCTTGATCGGGAAGCTGGTTTGCCGGACGAGGCAGCCGTTCTGCGCGATGCGATCCACGAGTTCTTTCGGCAACGTGCAGAAGCTTACCGGCGGCGTCTGCGCGAACTGCTTCGCCGCGGCAGGACAAGCCTCCTAATCGGACTCACTGTGTTGGCTGCCGCCATTGCTTTAGGCGATTTTCTAGCTACGCTCATGAAGACCAGCCGCATCGGTGAGATCCTGCGCGAGAGCCTCACCATCGGAGGCTGGGTGTCTATGTGGCGGCCGCTTGAGATTTTCTTGTACGACTGGTGGCCCATTCGCAGTGAAGCTCAATTGTCGGACCGGCTGGCAGCGATGCCGGTACGCATCAGATACCTGGACACGAAATCTTCTGACGCCTGGAAAGCGGATTGGCCAGTAGTGATACCGGCCCGTGAGCATTCTGAAACCGAACGCCCAGCGGATGCAGCCACGTAGCACAGCATTAGCCAAGATCCTTTCCGCCAACGCTCTTTACTTCTCCCGGATCGGAATCGTCATCGATTTCCCGATTGAACAGGCCCTATCGCCCGATTAGCTCGTCAAGGCTGTAGCGTCCCGGTCCCGAAAAGATCAGCCAGACGAGAATCATCACGTACAGAACCTCCGGGAGATAAAGGAAGTCATCGACCCAGCCGAGTACTCCGGTTGCCTGGATGCTGTGGATTCGGTTGGTCGCAATAGCGACGATCATATCGGCCACGAGCACTGCCGCACACAGTGGTGTGAGCAGGCCGACCACCAGACCAACGCCGGAAGCGAACTCGACCAGCGACACGAAGATCGCATTGGCGTGCGGAACCGGGATGTGCGACTGAGCCAACGTGTGCTCCATCACACTGAACTTAGCCGGTACAAACAGTTTGGTCCCGCCAGTGATACAGAAGAAAATACCGATTAAAACGCGTACTGCAGTCATCGGCATCCATTCCGCTGCGCGGAGCGTTGCCAAGGAGTTCTCGATAGCGTGCCACATTCGTATTGCTCCTTCGATGCTCTTGCTCGTCCCAAATTGCACGTCGACTTTGTAGCACCTGAGAAAATGTCAGCTGAGCAATGATTACCAATTTCGCCGAAACTAGTTGGCCAGCAAAGAATCCGCGACTGCAAGGCGGCAAAAGCACGGAAAGCAATCCATCGGACGAGGGTATCGATTGCATTTCAAAAAGCTGGTCAAGAGTTAAGTGTGGTCTCGTCGAGGATTCATCATCATTAAGCAGCAGTTTTAGTCATCTGTTTTCCATTAAACAATCTCAGGCGGGAGGTGACGACTTCCGCCACGGAATTCACGACAGGACGCAAAATCTTGTAGGGGACGACTTCGTTGGGCTGTGCCGCCAAGCTGCCTTCTAAAGATCGCCTCCATGCGACCCGCAGTTCGGCGCTGACGTGGATAATGCTAATTCCGGCGGCGATTGCTTTCCGAAAATCGTCATCATTGGTTCCCGACCCGCCGTGCAGCGTCAGAAAAACCCGAGTAGCGTTCTTGATTTGAGCAATTCTCTCAATATCCAAGCGCTTCTTCGTTTTGCCTTCCACCATACTCTCGACCATGCCGTGCATATTGCCGACGGCCGGTGCGAGGACATCGATTCCAGTCGAATTGGACGAACTGCCTCGCTTCTTCGGGAGTGCTTAGTTTTTTTGAACTCGCCTTGAGCTTTTTCATGTATCTCAGAGCCAGTTCCTATATCGCCTATCTCCCCCTCAACGAGGATCGCAGGATTAATTGCCTTGATAGCCTCAAGCGCCTCCTTTGTGTTCAAGACATCCTGTTCGAACGGCAACGCAGAAAAATCCACGATGATTTCGTCAAAGCCCGCCTTGGTTGCATCTACTGCTTTTGCGAGCGAATGTGTGTGGTCCGCGTTGAGAAAAATGGGCACATCGAATTCTTCGCGTAGGCTGTTCACGACGACCGCAAGCTGGCGTACGCCAAAGAAATCCCGCTCTCCTTCGGAGGCGCCAACAAGCACCGGAACTCCGATTTGACCTGCGGCTGTGTGAACCCCTTTCAACATGACCAGGTCTGAGACATTAAAGTGGCCGAGGGCTGCACCTTCTGTTTCCAGACGAGTCAAAACATTTCGCAGTGCGTCCATATCGTGCTCCTTCTCCAAGGCGGCTCGGACCCGAGTGCCGCCTCGCCATCGCGTAGCTTCGTCACCAGCGCGAATAGTGATTTTCACGGTCTTGGAGCCTTCGGGGAAAAGCTTGCCATTATCCGGGACACCCTCCTTGTAGGCCTCAATCATCATTGGGTTGCAGCCACCCGTGATGGCAAAAGCCTGCCAGTCCGCGGGTTGCTAAGCCTCACTAGCAAGCGTCGCAATCTCAACTGTCAGGCTGCTATGCTCAGCACGATCTTGCCGCGCTTATGGGGCGCACCTCCCAGCATTTCGTGGGCAACACGAACTTCTTCCAGCGGGAGCACAGTCCCCACCTCCGTAACTAGTTTCCCGCTATCAAACAGCTCTGTGATCGTGTTCAGCCGCGCTGTAGTCACATCCACATAAAAGAACGCTGCTTGAATGCCATAACGTTTTTGTGTTGCCTCGGGAACAGGGGACACGACAGAGACGAGAATCCCACCCGGCTTCAGGACTCGAAACAACCGCTGCTGCGTGTCTCCTCCAACCGTATCAAGCACAACATCCACTCCAGTCACTGACTCCTCGAATTTCTCGGTATGATAGTCCACAACTTTTTCAGCCCCCAAATGTCTGACGTACTCTCGATCTGCGGATGCGGCGGTCGCGATCACACGAAGGCCGGCTTGATTGGCCATTTGTACGGCATACGCGCCAACATTGCCGGCGCCCCCATGGATAAGTACGGTCTGCCCAGCGGTTGCGTGCGCATAATCGAAAAGCATCTGCCAAGCCGTGACACTTACAACCGGAGCGGACGCCGGCTTGATGAAGTTCAGGGTCTTTGGTTTTTGCGCCATCATTTTGGCTAATGGCAGCGCATATTCTGCATATCCCCCCGTGAATTGTTCGTTGGTAGCTCCGTATACCTCATCACCTCGCCTAAATCCGGCAACACCCGCCCCGACTGCGTCGACGATTCCCGATAACTCGGAGCCGAGAATAAGAGGCAAGGTCTCTTGAATGCCACTCTTGCCCTCACGAACGAGCGCATCCCAAGGGCCTACTCCCGCCGCTTTTACGCGAACCAGAAGTTGCCCAGCGGCGGGTTCTGGCAGAGGCAGGTCATCGTTTTCGATCACGCTCGGTGGACCGAAGTGTAGAACTCGTGCCGCTTTCATCTGTCCTCCTAAGTGGTGTTGACTCTCAGTCGTACTTTCGGCACGTTCCGAAAATTGTCGTGAGGCCAAGCGCGCTGACGCAATTGAAGCCTAAGCGGCCGCCTTTTGCCCGACCAGGGTCAAAAGCGCTTGGGCTGTCACAGTCGATGATGCGGGATTCTGTCCGGTAATGAGACGGCCATCCGTGATGGAAAAAGGCTGCCAGTCCGCCTTCTTCTCAAAAATGGCGCCGAGCCGCAGCAGTTCATCTTCCACGAGGAATGGCACAACGTGGGTGAGCTTCATCTCTTCCTCCTCGCCATTCGTGAAGCCCGTCACTTGCTTGCCCTTCACCAGCGGCTCGCCCTTGTACTTAACATGGCGAAGAACCCCAGGGGAGTGGCAGACCCATGCAATTGGCTTCCCTGAGTTGTAGTACGATTCGAGCAGAGCGATGGACACCGGGTCTTCCGCGAGATCCCACATGGGGCCGTGCCCGCCCGGGTAGAAGACCGTGTCGAGGTCTTCCGGTTTCACATCCGCCAGCCGCACGGTGTTGGCGAACGCCTTTTGCGCCGCCTCATCCTTCTTAAAACGGGCCTGGGCGGGCGTCTGGTTTCCGGCCGATGGATGGCCGTGGAGCAGCAGAAGTGTTTCCGCATTTGTCGGCCCAGCCTCTCGATAGAAGATCGACAGGCCGTCGACCCGTGTTGTGCGGTAAAAGGTGGGATTCATCGGTGGCTCCTTTCTTTTTCACTGGGCCGCCATGATATTCATGACTCCTCGGTATCAGGCGAGACAGAGCGCTTTCGAAAGTGAGGTTCAGGTCCGTGCCTCCCACCCATCGAAAAGCACGATGGGTGGGGCAGCTTCACTCGTTAGTAGCGAAGACTCCATCCAATGGAGGATGGGCCAGCCCCCGACCGCACTTACGTCAGCGCCCGCCGTACGCAAGGCGAGGTCCGGGTAGATGAGAAACTCACCACCAATCTCAAGCGGCTGCTCTTCCCCGGTTGAGTGCCGGTAGAAGAAGATTCAGAAGCGCTTGATCAGAGAACGGGTTCTGACCTGAGATCAACTCGCGATCTTGAAGGACGTAGCTCTTCCATGGAGCGACCACACTTACGTCGCCGCCCGCAGTAAGCAAGGCGAGGTCCGGGTAGAAGAGAACTTTACCACCAATCTCAAGCGGCTCCCGCTGCTGCTCTTCCGCTGTCGAAAAGATAGTCATCTTATATCCAGAATAGATCCAACCTTGAGCCTTTGCCCGCGCTCCAGCGGCATCGCCCGCCGACAGCGCGGCGACCACCTCCGTCGAATTCGGAAACGCCGCGAGAAGTGAAATCGGGCCATGGCAGAGCACTGCCGTAGGCTTGGATGTTTTATGAAAGTGTCTCAGCACGGTGCCCGCGTCGGGATCATCGAGCAGGTCCATCATCGGGCCATGGCCGCCGGGGACGAAAACAGCGTCATATTGATCCAGGCCCGATGCGATGACATCCGAGATACGAGTTGGATTTTTG
>Ga0210409_10002323_pt1 | contig 22795 bp, 18 predicted proteins | sample IncBWH17MmetaG_FD_161649 | JGI IMG/M metagenome (GOLD analysis project Ga0210409, IMG submission 161649) | Forest soil microbial communities from Barre Woods Harvard Forest LTER site, Petersham, Massachusetts, United States - Inc-BW-H-17-M | ecosystem: Environmental > Terrestrial > Soil >...
CAGGTTCGCAAAACGATCAAGTGGTCGCAATACGATCTGGCCAGAACGTCGGGCATTGGAAGGACCCGGCTTTCGCTGTTCGAAAACGGGCACATCGACCTTCGGCCGGAAGAATTGAATGCTCTGCAGTGCGCTCTCCGCAACGGGACGCGACGTCGTGTGGCGGAATTTCAAGACGTACTGACGAGCGACCTAGCAGTGACTGCGTAAGAACGTCGTGCGGCCTGGCGATTCAAGGCTTAGCGATCGATGGGGACCCGGCTCCCAATACCGGAAGCTGTGTGAATCGCCGTAAGTGAACGTGTGTTCTTTCACCGGAGGACTTTTGCAGATTTGCCAACTGAGTGGAGTCGAGGTTTCGGGATTGGAAAACTTCGGAGTCCGTCCCGACTGTCGCCACCACAATCACCTCCGGCGGAAGGATGCAGAGCACCTTGTTCAATCGGGCCAGGGGCGTTGGGTTGGATCGAAACAGAGAGCTGTGACCGCAACGCGCGGTGCCACGGATCGCGGGTATGACAATTCATTTGGCCCACACGACGATCGCATTCCGGCTATCGCAACATCGGGCGCTTTTCTCACGCGGCAGTTGCTTCACGGTGGCGGTAAGAGGCTGTAGAGGTTTGATCCACAAAAACTAAGGCGCCCTGGCGGGGCGCCAAAGAATGGAACTTAACTTGATAGAAAAGAACAGTACCGCGTCCGAAGTTCATTGTCAATCCTCCTGGAGCGAATCGCCCAAGGCCTCCCACCGCGACTCAAGGGCGAGTCGCATCACGGAAATTGTCTCCCATATAGTCGCGGCGCGTGACCTGCTTTTGGAAGAAGGCTTAGTCCTCTTGAATTGCCGCGACGCAAAGCGCCTTCAGACCGTGGCTCGTTGCTTTGACGGACTCAGTCATCCACTGGACCTATTGGAGGCGGGAGAAACTTTCTGACATGGCTCGATATCGCAAGATCGACACACGCATGTGGGGCGACAGCAAGTTTCGAGAGTTGTCTTCACCACAACCATCGGGGAAATACCTGTGGATGTTTCTATTGACTGGACCGCAGACGAGTAACATCCCGGGATTGTTTCATGCCGGCGAGATGGCTCTGTCGGAGGAATTGGAGTGGAGCGTGGAAGCCTTCCGCCAAGCCTTCGAGGAAGCCTCCGGCAAAGGGCTCGTGGAGGCCGACTGGAAAGCGCGTGTGGTGTGGGTACCAAATGCGGTCAAGTACAACCAGCCGGAATCCCCCAACGTTGTGAAAAGCTGGCGTTATGCGTGGGATGAAATTCCAGAGTGCGCCTTGAAAGCCGAAGCGCATGAAAGACTTAAAGTCTTCATGAAAGCCTTAGGTGAAGGCTTCGCTAAAGCCTTTGCGGAAGCCTGCTCCCAGCCTTCGCCTAATCAAGAGCAGGAACAAGAACAGATAAATACTATTCCGCAAACTGCGTTTGCAGACGTTCCGACTCGATCCTCTCGATCCTCTGGGAGCAACACATCGAAGCCAACCGAAGCTCAGATGGAGCTGCTTTACAGCTTCTACCCGCGGAAACGCGACAAATTGGCTGCTAAGGCCGCCATTCGCAAAGCTCTCGGAATTGTGATGGCCGGCGATCCAGATCACCCAGCCATGGCTCTCGCTGAAGCGCTTGATTACCTGGCTCAGCGTGTCAGGCTCTACGCGCAGTGTGTGCAGGGATGCGATCCCAATTTCATTCCGTATCCCGCGAGCTGGTTCAATGCGGGTAGCTTCTGGGACGACGAACGGGATTGGAGCAACAAACCGAACGGAACAAGCGATGGTAATGGCGCGGCGAAGTTGCCTCCTGGGTACGTTCCGGCGAGTGAACGAGTGCGCCAAGAGCGCAGTGCTCGCGCTGGGGGGCATGCATGAGCAACGACAAGTACAAAGTCGATCGGGATCTACCAGTGAATCTGGACGCTGAGCGTTCGGTTTTCGGCTCAATTCTTTTGGATCAAAAAGCGTATGACGAGGCCTCGGCTCTCGGGCTCATGGCTTCGGATTTTTACTTAGATTCCCATCGGCGGATTTATTCGCGCATTGTCGATCTGGCTGAATCATCGCGACCGGTAGACATGATCACACTCGTTGAGGAGTTGGAGAGACATAAGGAATTAGCGGCAGTCGGCGATGTTGGCTATGTCTCCGGCCTCGTGGACGGTGTGCCTGACCGCCCAAGCATTAGGCATTACGTCAAAATCGTGCGCGAGAAAGCGGCCCAGCGTAAGCTCGTCCACGCCTGTAGTGCCACCGTTGGTGCGATCGGTGATGGATGTTCGTCCCAAGAAGCGATCGAAGGGCTCGGGGAGAAGGTCCTTCAGATCCAAACCGGATCCGACGATGCCCCTGCGCAGCGGATTGTTTCGTTCTCAGATGAGATCTACAACGAGTGGCAGGCGCTTGCGGATGGTTGCGGGGATCTGATCGGTCTAACGACCAGCCTCGATTGTCTGGATGTATCAACGACAGGGATTCGTAATGGTGAGTTGTGGTTGATCGGAGGAAGGACTGGAGACGGCAAGTCCGCGCTCGCATTGCAGATGGCTGCGGCGAATTGCCGCAAGGAAATACCAGTCGCCATGTTCTCAATCGAAATGGCCAAAGGCGATCTCCTACAGCGCCTTTGGGCCCACGAGGAGAAAATTCCGTTTCAGCGCATTCGATATCCGCGCGGGTTGGAACCCGAAATAAAGAAGCGCATTCATTGCGCCATGGGCGCCGTCGGGCAGTGGCCTCTATTTGTCGTCGAAGATAGCTCTCTTTCGATTCAGAAGCTTCTCGCGAAAGCGCGGCTCCTAATTCGGCAGGAGAAAGTGCAACTACTGATCGTTGATTACGTCCAGTTGATCTCTGCGCCCGCGAGGGATGAGAAAGAGCGTTTGACGAAGATTTCAAACGCCCTGCGCGCCCTGGCAAAAGAAACCGGTGTTCCTGTGGTTGCGATCAGCCAATTATCTCGACCGAAGGATGGAAATCCGAACGCTAGACCGAATAAGTTCCACCTGAAAGAGTCCGGTTCCCAGGAGAACGACTCACACGTAATCATCCTGACGTATCGACCGGTAAACGAGTTTGGCGAACCCACTTGCGAGGATGAGCTGATCATCGCGAAGCAACGTCACGGGCCGGTTAGCAATGAGCGAGTCTGGTTCGATTCGAAGACGTTGACCTTTTACACGCGGCTGGAGCGGAAAGAGATCGCGGCATGAATTACTCGTGTTCACAAATCCTCTTGTCGGAGGTGGCTGCAAGTTGCTCTGTTAATAGGGGCGCGATTATGCGCAAAGCTCGATCAATAAACACATGTTTTAAGAACGGAATGATTGCATGAAGATTTTGATCGGCAGCAGCTCCGGCGAGCGAGTTGGCTTCGACCTGGAAGAGTTGCTCAAGACTCGCCTGCTAATTCAAGCCGACTCCGGAGGCGGAAAGAGCTGGCTAATCCGCGTCCTGGCGGAGCAGCTCTTCGGGAAGGTCCAAGTCATCCTGATCGATCCCGAGGGAGAGTTCGCGACCCTCCGGGAGAAATTTGATTACGTCCTGGTGGGTAAGGGCGGTGAGACGCCGGCGGATCCTCGATCGGCGGCCCTGGTCGCGCACCGTTTGCTCGAGCTGCGGGCCTCGGCCGTCTGCGATTTGTACGAACTCAAGCATCATGTACGTCACCAGTGGGTCCGAATCTTCCTGGATGCGATGGTCGAATCGCCGAAGGAATTGTGGCGGCCGGTCGTCGTCGTCGTTGATGAAGCCCATGTGTTCTGCCCGGAAAAAGGTAAGGGTGAATCCGAAGCGCACCAGGCGATGGTAGACGTCTGCACTCGCGGCCGGAAACGGGGTATCTGTCCCGTCTTTGCAACTCAACGACTCGGCATGCTCAACAAAGACGCTTCGAGCAACCTGCAAAACCGTTTGATAGGCCCCACGTTTGAAGACATCAACCGCAAGCGCGCCGCGGAGGTTCTTGGGATCCTAAAGGGCAGTGACGAGCGCGAGTTCTTTCGTGAGATCCAGTTGCTTGCTCCTTGAAACTTCTATGCGCTCGGTCGAGCAATCAGCAAGGAGCGAATCCTGGTACACATCCGCCCAGTCGAGACTTCGCACCCGGAAATGGGGAGCGGAAAGCATTCAGCGGTGATCCCGCCGGCGCCAGAGAAGATCAAGGCACTCCTGCCCAAGCTCGCCGATCTGCCGAAAGAAGCCGAAGACCGGGTCCGGACGGAAGCGGATTTTCGTAAAGAAATCCGTGATCTGCAGACGAAGTTGAAAGCGGCCGAACAAAAACAATCCGCGCCGGCCGGACCAAGTACCCGCGCGGATAAAGCGCAGATGAGAACGCTACGTGCGGCCCTCGAGGATGCCATGAAGGTAATCGCCAAAATTACTGCGCACGGATTTGACGGCGCAAAGATTAAAACGGAAGAAATCGAGCAGGCGCTTGCCAAAACCGCCCATGAACTCGAATCCATGGCTGCACGAGCGATCGCATCGCGCCAGGCCAGTTTCGATCAGGTAAAGCGCGAAGCAGACCGCGTTCTCGCGCGCTTGGAAAAGTTGCTCGGCGAAGAGCAGCAGATCAATGTCGCCGTCGATGTAGTCCACAACGAACCGATCACTATTCGACCGACGCCGGAAAGGCGTCCAGGGCTACCGGTCACCGCCAACGGATTCTCGCCGGCGCAATATCGAATCATCCAGGCCGCGGCTTCATTTCACGCGATCGGCATCCAGGAGATTTCTAAGAAGTGGCTTTCAGCGCGCGCGGGCGCCAGTCACAAGTCGAGCGCTTATAACAACAATCTTGGAGCCCTGCGATCGCGCGGAATCCTCGACTATCGGAATGGCAGCGTTTACCTGACCGCTGCCGGCATCGAAGCTGCGGGTCCTCACTCCCAGCCACTGACTGCAGACGAAATGAAGAACTCTTGTCGCGAGCTGCTGACACCCGCACAACGCAACATCTTTGATCGTTTGCACGAGAACTATCCTCGATCGCTCTCACGTGAGGACCTGGCCGCGGCCGCTGGAGCTTCGCCTACCAGCTCCGCATTCAATAACAACCTTGGCGCGATGCGATCAGCCGGGATGATCGATTACGGTCCCGATCGCACCGTCGTGATGCAGAAGTGGATTTTATTAGAGGGGAATCAGTGAAACCGAGCGATCGCACTGAATGGCTCGATCTAAAGGCACTTCAGGGGTATGCCTGCGTGTCAGAGCGCACGCTACGAGAATGGATCCATCGATCCGCGGATCCCCTCCCGGCGGCCCGAGTAGGTACGAAGATCCTCATTCGCAGGAGCACTTTTGATCAGTGGTTAGAAAATCACAGGCTGAAGTCTGTTGACGTCACCTGTATTGTGGACGAAATGGTTGCTGGGGTCATGGGAACGAACTGATGGGCGTGAAGATCAAAAAGCGTGGCTCGAAGTGGTACGTGTACGTGAACTACCACGGAAGACGCAAGAACCGGTGCATTGGCACGCGCGAAGCCGCGGAAAAGGTTCGTCGCGAGATTGAGGCGCGCCTCGCCCTCGGCGATGTTGGCTTTCTAAATGACCCAGAAAGCCAGTCCCCAATGTTTGGTGCCTACGCAGACCGCTGGCTGAAGGATTATGCGCAGGTCGAGTGTAAGACGTCGACCGCAGAAGGTTATGAGGGAGTGCTTCGGCAATACCTTCGACCGCGGTTCGGAACAAAACGGCTGACAGAGATCAAGCGCGACGACGTTAAGTCGATGATGAACGGTTTGATTGCCCAGGAGCTGTCTCGGAACACGATCCGCAACGCTCTATGCGTGATTCGAGGAATATTTAACTACGCAATCGAGGAGGGAGTGCTTGAATCGAATCCTGCTGCGCGGCTGGGGCGGTTTACCCGTACAGCGAAAGGCGAGGAGACTAAGGGTGTCGCGTTGACGCCAGTGGAAGCGCATCAGTTCGTCGAAGCCGCTAAGGTGATCTGTCCAGATTATGAAGCACTGTTCCTGACCGCCCTGCGAGCGGGTCTTCGCCGTGGCGAGTTGGTTGCTCTGCAGTTTGGAGACATCCAGTTCGGCCGAGATGACGAGGATCCCAATCGCTTCATGATCGTGCAACACAACTACGTGCGCCGCGAGCATACCACTACGAAGAGTAAGAAGAGCCGGCGCGTTGATCTTTCACGTGAGCTGCGTCGCGTGCTGATCGAATTGCGGGACAAGCGGCTGCTGGAAGCTTTCCTCAAGGGAAAGAACGACATTTCGGACGAGTTGGTATTCCCCTCGCCGGATGGCTCGATCCTCGACCCCGACAATCTGTACCACCGGTTCTTCCTGCCGGTGCTCACCAAGGCAGGCATCCGCAAGATCCGGCTTCACGATCTGCGGCATACGTTCGGCTCACTGCTGATTCAAAGCGGAGCGTCGATCGTATACGTGAAAGAACAAATGGGGCACAGTTCAATCCAGGTGACAGTCGACACTTACGGTCACCTGATTCCGGGCGCGAACGTATCTTTCGTGGACAAGTTGGACGAACTGCCAAAGCAGCAAGAAAAAATAACTCTGCACCAATCCGCACCAGGGACGCACCAAGCGCAAAACGAAGTAGAGCCAGAAGTCGCAGAAGTTGCTGATTTAATTGGTGGCGGCGCGTGGACTCGAACCACGGACCTACGGATTATGAGACCGTCGCTCTAGCCACCTGAGCTACGCCGCCACTTTCAGTTACAACAACTTATGAAGAAACTATCTTCGTACGCAAATAGATTCTATCAAAGGGGATTGCACAACGGTAAAACCAGTCCGCAAGCGCGACCAGAGGGCGTAGCTAAAGACGGCACGCCTCACTCGGCAAAATCTAAAACAGGAATCGCTGCGCGATGACTTAGCTTGCAACTCATCTACAAAAAATTGACACTGGTTGCATGAAAACGATTGCGGTCATCCCGGCGCGCCTTGCCTCTACGCGGTTGCCCCGCAAAATGCTGCGCCAGATAGCCGGGCAAACGCTGCTTGGCCGCGTTTATGAAGGCGTTCGATCCTCGCCGTTGTTGAGCGACGTCATCGTCGCGACGGATTCGGACGAGATCATGCAGGTCTGCCGTCAACATGGATGGAACGCGCGCATGACCTCGCCAGCACATCGCAGTGGGACAGAACGCGTGCGCGAGATCTCAGACTCCGTTGCGGCGGACGTCTACCTCAACATTCAGGGAGACGAGCCGCTGACCCGAGCCGAACACATTGCGACGCTACTTCTTTTGATGAAGGATCCGGATATTCGGGTGGGGACGTTAAAGACTCCGGCTAAATCGGAAGACATCGACAATCCGAATGCCGTGAAGGTCGTGACTGACGCTGCCGGTAGAGCGCTCTATTTTTCACGCGCCACCATCCCTTACGACCGCGACGGTGGAAACCCAGGGTATTTCAAGCACCTGGGCTTTTACGCCTATCGCAAGGCGGCGCTTGATCGTTTCTGCGAGTTGCCTGAGTCGTCGCTGGAACACAGCGAGCGGCTCGAGCAGTTGCGCTTCCTGGAGAACGGGGTTTCGATCCACGTTGCCGAAACGCCCTACGATACGGTTGGAGTAGACACCGAGGAAGATCTGCGCCGAGTGGAGGAGATTCTTGGGGGACACAAGACGTAGCAAGCTACGTCTCTACCGAATTGCTATTTTCGCGAGACCGCCTGCTGCTTCGCCCAGGCTTCCGCAGCGGCCACTCGGCGGGAAATTGCGGGATGCGACTGGAAGAACCACTCGACCCACCGCGCAGGAGATCGCTCGGCCAGATTCTGGTCCGCAAGCTTGTTCATCGACGAAATGAATGGCTCTACGCTGGCGATGGACTGGAATGCGTAGCGGTCCGCCTGCCGCTCGTTATAGCGGGAGTACGCATTGGTAGCTGGCTGCAGGAGGAACCACAATACGGATGAAACCAATGCAAGCAATGGCAGATTCGCGAAATCAGATACCGTTTCAAACATATGGGTTCGTTCCACGGCGTAGTGCAGCGCCCAATTTGCCGCCCAAAATCCGGCCAGGCTGGCCCCCGCCTCTACCAGAATGCTTTTCAGAATATGCCGGTGCACGTGATGCCCCAACTCATGCGCCAGCACGGCCTCAATTTCGTCGGCGGAGAATCGATCGAGAAGCGTGTCGGCGAGGATGATCCGCCGGGTGTTGCCGAGTCCGGTTAACGCCGCGTTGGCCTTCTTGCTCTTCTCCGAGAGGTTCCATTTGTAGACGCCGCGCACCCGCGTTCCGGCACGCTCACTCAGTTGAACAAGGCGAGACTTGAGGTCAGCATTGTCGAGTGGCTCGAATTTATAAAAGATCGGGAACAGAACCACCGGGGCCAGTTGCGCCATCAGCACGAACAATCCCAGAAAAGCAGCCCACGCGATCAGCCACCAAAACTGCGGGAACTGGCGAATAATGAAGTAGAGCAATTCGACCACGATCGACGCCAGCGCCACGCCGACCAGAAATCCCTTGATCTCGTCCCACACCCACGCGCGCGGCCTTTGATTGGAAAGATTGTAGCGATGCTCGATACGGAATCCGTAGTAGTCCAGCCCCAGTCCGAGCAGCTTGCCGATGAGCATGAGCATCACGACGTAGAGAAAGACTGCCAGCGTGTAGTGGTCGTAAGCGCCATGCATTGCGAAGTCGCGCAAGGTGCCGTTCCATCCCGTTGCCAGCAGCCCAATGAGAAACATCAGCCCGAGGCCAAAATCAGCGACACCAAGCCATCTCCGAATGCGGTTATACCGCAGGGTTTCGGGAGAATCGGTCGGACTCGGAATTGTGGCGACCGCTGTGCTCATCTGCGTTCACTATCCTATGTTGATTATCGTACTCACCGGCATCAAATGCGAGACCCAAAAGGGCAGTGAACGGTGGGCAGCGCTACCTCTTTTCCTCCCCACCACTCACAAATTTCTCGGCGCTGGATAAGATCTCGTTTACCAATTCGGGCGATGCGGCTTCTGAATAAACGCGCAATAGCGGCTCGGTCCCTGATGCTCGGAACAGTATCCACGCCTCAGCGCCGTTGCCGTTGGTAGGCGCATCGAGGAAAAACTTTATACCGTCGAGGCCCTCTTTCTTTAAGACGGAGTAGCGGCCCAAACGTTTAGTCTCGTCTGATCGCGCACGCAGAATCGCCCTTTGCTTGACGTCCTCGGAAATGTGCAGATCGCGCCGCCCGTAGTAGTGAGGACCATATTCGCGCTGCAAATCAGCCACCAGTTGGCCTAGCGGCTTGCCTTCGTCGGCCATGACATTGGCCAGCAGCAGAGAATTGAGCAGGCCGTCGCGCTCGGGCAGAAATCGCGAATAGCCGATGCCGCCGGACTCCTCGCCGCCGATGACAATTTCGCGCTCCATCATAAGATCAGCTGCATATTTGAATCCGATCGGGCACTCGTTCAATTTACGGCCATGCTTGGCCGCAATGCGATCGACCATGCGCGTGGTGTTGAAAGCGCGCACCACTTCTCCGGGCCACTTCTTGCGGACCAGCAGCCACTGAGTGAGCACGGAGAAAATCTTGTGAGAATCCACAAAGCTGCCGTCCTCGGCCACGGCGCCAATGCGATCTGCGTCGCCGTCGGTGGCCAATCCGGCATCAGCGTGCTCTTTGAGCACGGCTTGTTGAAGCATCGCCACATGGGGGATGATCGGTTCAGGATTGATATCCGGAAACAGAGGATTCAATTCCTGCCGGATGGCAAGGTGACGAATACCACGTTCCCGGAAAACCCCGGTCAGCACTCCGCGTCCAGAGCCGTACATCGAATCCACGACGAACTTGAAGTTTGCCTCGGCAATCGCATCAAGGTCAGCGAAGCGGCAGATGGCTTCAACGTATGCTTGCTTCAGGTCAACTTCTTCAATCATGGCGTTTTTACCGCTGGGCATCGCCCCGGCATTCAACTCTTCCTCGATTGCCTTCATGATCGCGGGCGTGCCCGAGCCGCCAAACTTGCCTTTAAACTTCACTCCATTCCAGTCCCAGGGGTTATGGCTCGAGGTGATTACGACGCCTCCGGCAGCGCCGAGTTGCTTCACTGCGAAAGAAATGGCGGGCGTTGGCGTGTAATCATTGGCCAGCTTGACGGGCACGCCTGCGCCGGCTAGAACTTCCGATGCGATCCGGGCCACACGCTGCGAAAGGAAACGCGTATCGTAGCCGACAATTAATCCGCGACGCGCGTCTTCATGCTTGAGAACGTAGGCGGCAATCGCGCCCGCCACGCGGCGCACGTTGTCAAAGGTGAAATCGTCGGCGATGATGCCTCGCCAACCGTCGGTGCCGAATTTGATGGAGGTCATTAGTCGTTGGTCAATAGTCGCTGGTCGTTATTAGATTGTCCTTGGTCGTTGGGATGCCGCGTCTCGGTCTGGCAACGACCAACGACGAACGGCCAACGACCCTTTCCTACACAAGCCTATGCAGTTTTTTCTCATCCAGATGTTTCACAATTTTGCCCACATCCTGCGCTTGCTCGCGCGTCGTGATCAGCAGCGCATCGTCGGTCTCTACCACGACTAGATTATTCACACCGACGGCCGCGACGAATTTGCCTGGAACGTGAATGTAATTTCCCGTCGCATTCAGGGTGAAGATCCCTTCACCGGAGATCAGGTTGCCGTCTGACGGCTGGCTCTTCGCCGCATGATGCTCGTGCAGTGCGTTCCACGACCCCAGATCGTTCCACCCAAAATCTGCCTGCAAGCAGAAGATTTTGGAATCCTGCTCTCCCTTCGATGATCGGGGCTCGAGCAAAGCGTAATCCGCGCTGATGTTTTCGCACTGCGGGTACAAGCGGCGAAACGCTCCTGCAAACTCCCGGGTTCCGAAGGTATTCGCGATCTGTTCGAGTATCGTCGCGGTTCTCGGCAGATGCTCGCGTAACGCGTTGACCAATGTCCGCGCGCTCCAAAGAAACATGCCGCTATTCCAGAAATAGTTTCCCGCAGCCGCGAATCTGGCTGCGCGCTCAGCATCGGGTTTCTCGGTAAATCGGCGCACGTGGAACGCCTCCCGCTCCGTCGGTGTGCTGGTCTCGATGTAACCATATCCGGTCTCGGCGCGGGTTGGACGAATCCCCAGCACTACGATGTTTTCATCAGCAGCCGCAATCTCGATACCTCTCTCCAAGACCTGGCGAAAACGCTTTTCGTCTCCAACGACGTTATCCGAGGGGAACATGCCGATTACCGCCTTCGGATCGCGTTTCAGCAAAATGAAAGCAGCCAGGCCGATGGCCGGCGCTGTATTTCGTCCGACCGATTCGGCAACGATCTGCTGTTTGATAAGCCGCGGAATCTGGCGTGCGATCTCACGCTGCGAGTCTTGGTTCGTGATGACCCAAAAACGATTGGCCGGAGCGAGCGGCAGCAGACGCGAGACGGTTTGCTGAATCATGGTCTGTTTGCCGTCAAGCGCCAGCAACTGTTTGGCCCGCCGCTTTCGGCTCAACGGCCAAAATCGGGTACCACGCCCGCCGGCGAGGATGACCGGATAGAAATTGACGTTCGCTTTCGCCACGGATTTCGTATGCTCTTCTCTCTTGTCCGTTATATCCTGGTCGCGGGTTCCGGCACCGCTCTTCCCGGCAAAGCCGCCTTCAGGAGTTCCAGCGCCCACTGCGGCCGGACGCGAAAATCGCCAATCGAGGCGGGAACTACGACCGCATCTCCTTTTGCCAGCGTCACCGGTTCTGTGCCGCGCGCCTCGATCATCCCACAGCCGTCGACCGCGACCAGGATTTGGACCGAACTCTTGTCGGCCCCGTCTCGCGTTTTGAAATCCTGAGGCTCCTTCAATTCGAACATTTCCACCACAAAAAAGGGGGCAGCCACCAGCGGCGACCGGCGATTTTTCGTGCCATTTACAGTGGTCGGCGCGGCACGAATTACCTTCCCGGAAGTCACTTTCTCTTTCACGGCCGCCAGACCTTCCTTGAGATGCAACTCGCGCGGGCGACCGTAGTCATACAAACGATACGTTGTGTCCGACTGTTGCTGGGTCTCCACGATGATCGAACCTGGGCCAAGCGTGTGTACAGTCCCGCCAGCAACATAAATCATTTCACTTGGAAAGACATTGATCCAATTCAGCAATTCCTCCGCGCGCTGCTGATGAATCGCCTCCTCGAATTGCGCCCGCGTGACCTCCGGTTTCAGGCCCAACCCGATCTGCGCCCCGGGCTTGGCGTGCGCGACGTACCAGCACTCGGTCTTACCACAGGGTTGGCCGGCCCGGCGTGCAGCTTCGTCATCAGGATGAACTTGCACCGAAAGCTTTTCATGGGGAAAAAGAAACTTTGTGAGCAACGGAAAGCGAGTGGCGTCGGTTGCGGCCTCCCCGACCAGTTCCCGGCCGTACTGGGTGCTTAACTCGGCAAGCGATTTTCCTCGCAACGGCCCATTCGCTACCTTGCCTTCGTCGCCCGTTAACCACGCCTCGCCGATCTTCTCCTCGAACCGATGATTTGGATAGATAGGAGATAAGTCAGTCGTGCCCCATGGACGTGGGTCGAAGATGGGCGACATTAACAGTGGATAAAGGTCATTCATGTGGGGGAATAACGCCTCGTAGCGCCAGCATCCTGACAGCTGTCGCGAAGGCATTTTGCCCTCGGAAGCGCGGGCGAGAGCGCCCCGCGACAGTCGCTGGGACGGCGGCGCTACGCGGAACGAAGTTCCTCACAGTGCCGCTAGAAACTTTCGCAGGCGCTCCAGTCCGCGGTCCAGTTCCGCTACCGACGTTGCGTAGGACACGCGAATATGGTCACGGGTTCCGAAGCCTTCACCCGGGACCGTGGCTACGTGAGCTTCACGCAATAATTTTCCCGCAAGATCCGAAGCCGACTTCACGCCGCTACGCCCAAAGAACGCGGACACGTTCGGATACGTATAGAACGCGCCTTCAGGCAATGTGCACTTCACGCCGGGAATCGCACGCAGCCCGTTGACCACGTGATCGCGCAGGTTGATGTACTCCGCCCGCATGTCGGTGACGCATTGCTGCGGACCTTTCAGCGCCGCTACCGCGGCCTTCTGCACAATCGAGGTGGGGTTCGACGTGGATTGGCTCTGCAGCTTATTCATCGCACCGACAACCGCACTGGGCCCCAGAGCATAACCTAATCGCCAACCCGTCATCGCGTAAGTCTTGGAAAGCGATCCGATGATCACCATGCGCTCGCGGAACTCGCGCAAAGCTCCTATCGAGAAACGTTTCATGGTGTAGTTCAAATACACGTAACACTCGTCGGAAAGCACCCAGATGCCGCGCTCGTGCGCCAGACGCACCACTTCGGTCAGATCTTCCGGCGACATCACCGCTCCCGAAGGGTTCGATGGCGAATTCAAGATGATGAGCTTGGTCCGCGGAGTAATCAGCCGCTCAATCATTTCCGCCGTAACTCGAAAGCCCTTCGCTTCATCGGTCTCCAACAGTACACAATTTCCTCCGGCGTAGCGGACGATATCTTTGAAGGAAACCCAGTACGGAACCGGGAGAATGACCTCATCTCCATGGTCGACCAGAACCTGCACAGCGTTAAACAGGGCTTGCTTGCCTCCCGTTGAGGCAATTACTTCTTCACGGCGATAGTCGGAATCGAAATCCACGGCATGGCGATGCGCAATTGCGTCGCGCAGTTCGGTCGTCCCACTCACCGCTGTGTACTTCGTGAAGTTGCCCTGAATCGCGGCGACGCCGGCGTCCTTGATGTGCTGGGGCGTGGCGAAATGCGGCTCGCCCGCTCCGAAATCCACCACGTCAATCCCTTGCTGGCGCAACTTGTCGGCTTCGGCCACCACCGCCATCGTGGCCGAGGGTTCGATGCGGTTGATTCGCTCGGTGAGTTTTAAAGCAAGAGTCGCTTCCGTAACTGGAGTCATCCTCGTTTCCTCTGCCTCAGGTTTCTGGCATTTGCCAGCTTAATGGCTGGGTCTAGCTTCTCTTTCAGCCGTTGTACAACCAAATCCGGAACCAGATCTTTAACCGAACCACCCAATTGGGCGATCTCCCGGACCAGCCGCGAACTCAGGTAAGAATACTGCTCTGCCGGCATCATGAATACAGTTTCCAGGTCAGGCTGCAATTTGCGGTTCATCAAAGCCATCTGCAACTCATACTCATAATCGCTGATGGCGCGAATCCCGCGGAGCACGGCACTGGCCTTGACTTTGGCCGCGTAGTCGACCATGAGACCGTCAAAGGTCTCCACCCGTACATTCTTGAAGTCGGCAGTCATGGCTTCCAGCATGAGCAGCCTCTCGGACAAGTTGAACAGCGGGGCCTTCTCCGCATTACGCAGAATCGCCACCACCAACTCATCAAAGATCTTGCTGCCCCGCTCGATCAAATCCAGGTGCCCGTTGGTGGGCGGATCGAAGGAGCCGGGATACATTGCGATGACTTTTTTCAAAAAGCCTCTTTCATCCTTGGTCGGTGTTGATTCTGGATTCAGCTTCGGTAAATGAGAATTCTATGCGTCCGGCGAAGGCGATGGCAATGCCTGTTCGTCGGCTAGTGATGTTTGGCGTCGCTGAACCTGCTGAGACTTGTCCAATAGTACAGGTAACCGACTCGGCAGTTACCCCGTCTTCTGATATAGCACAATGGTGGTAGTTCGTAACTTGTCACGGGGGCGTCTGGAAACTAGCCTGATACTTGATGTCACCAGTCTCTCTTTTGTTCTCCTCTGACGAGGAATCGTCGCGCCGGTTGGTTCAGGCTCTAAGAGAACTCGAGCTCGAGATTGAGCCCTGCCCTGACATCTTTACCGCCGTCGAATGGCTTACCAGTCGAAGCTTTGACGTCATTGTGGCTGACTGGGACTGCGGCCCGGAAGCGGCATTTCTGCTGAAGAATGCTCGTGAATTGAAGTTGAATAAGGCTGCTTTCACCCTGGCTCTCACTAGTGGGAAATCGAACCCTACGGCTGAAGAAGATGGTCCAGATCTGGTGTTGACCAAACCCCTGGAGCCCGATCAGGTTAAGTATGCGGTGCTGAGCAACGACCGCTTTCTAGGTTGCATGAAGGCGTGGATCGCGAGGGGCGATTTTGCCCAAGCCCAGGGAACAACTCGCGCGGTCGCAAAAGTACAAAATATTGCAAGAGCCGAAAATGTTGAGCGGCGGCCGGTTTCAGAGCAGCCCTCCCCAGAGCCACTGGCCGCCCGACTGCCTGAGCCCTCCCCGGATCATGGCCATTCTCGCGGCGAAACTTCCGGGCCACTCCATCTCACATTTGCCACTTTTGACCGGCGATTATTCCGGTCCCTCGACGAGCAGAATCACGTTGAGCACGTATCTGGCAAGGTTAAGAGATACCGCCGCCATCGATTCTTCTTGGGAGCTTTTCTGACCGTAGCGTTCCTTTCGTTGGGCTACACCTTTGGCCAGCCTTTGCGGGTTCAGAGTGTGTTTGCCAGCGTGGCCACTGCTTATAAAGCTCTTGAAATGAGATCAGCCAAGTTACAGTCGTCTGAAGACGAGACGGACTCGGACTCCGCATTGGCCCAAGCCGCAGCTTCGCGCCGGGCTGGCTCTGGCAGATATCCGTCATCGAGGTTACGCACCGTCCCGCTTCAAACGGTGATTCCGCAAGACGAAGCTCCGACATCCTCCGAAGAAGTCCTGGACGCCAATGCTCGCCTGAATCAGGACCGTTTGCCGTCAGCCGCATCGCCGATGCTGATCCCGGACAGCTTAAAATTGCCGCCGGGGGCGGCTACGGTTCGAACCGTAAGCGTGAGGCGGTCGCCATCTCTACTCAGCCAGATGGAGCCGGTAAGCCTGCCCGAAGATTTGTCCCAGGGGCTGCTGTTGCAGAAAGTCGCACCCAGCTATCCAGAAAAAGCTTTGAAAGCCGGTCTGCAAGGCGCGGTAGTACTGCAGGCCTGGATTGACAGAGACGGCAGCATCCGGGACCTGAAACTCGTGGATGGCTCCCTGCTGCTTGGCCAGGCTGCCGTCAAGGCGGTTAAGCAATGGCGGTACAAACCCTACGTGCGGAATGGTGTAGCCGTCGAAGCTGAGACCTATATCACGGTGAATTTCAGATTGCCTTAGAGGCTTTCCCTGAGTCTCCGCCACGCGGATCTTAAGGCACCAGCCCAGTACCTTGAGAATCATTCAGTTCACAACTTTTTACTTGTTTTTACTCTGGATTGACACATCTCCCAGCCTGTTCAACTATGTTTGTTTCCGGGCTGATCTGTTTGGGCAGATGCAGTATCAACCGGATCAGGAGACCATAATGAAGGTGAAGCGGCGATGGAACGAGCGAACCCGGTTGATGCTGACGCTGGAGCTCGCCGTAGTGTTGCCCGCCGCTGCCCTCGTGATCCTGAGCGCGTGGCACTTGAACGAAATCCAGCGCGACCGGGGCGTTGAAGCCGCCTTCCAGCGTGATTTCAACCAGGTCCTTGCGATTTCCGAGAAGCAGATCAACCGGAAAGCTGATGAAATAGCAGAGGACGTGCGTAGCCAGTTCCCCAGTGCAGGCGACGCATGCGTGGAAACGATGGACAGGATTCTCGCCACCCACCCTTACGTGGCCCATGTCTGGGTCTATGAACCGAATGGGAGATTGACCTTCCGCTCTCAGCCATCGCGGATCAAGGATGCCTCGTTTCGCACCGAAGCGGACGCCATTTCGAGCATGATGAGCGGATGGATGCAGGTGGAATACAAGGATCAAGTAAAGGAATTGGCCGAGATGTCGAAGAAAGGCCGGCCCTTCTACTTTTTTGAAAACTGGGCTCCACGAGGCGAAAAACATTTGTATCAGTCGGGCGCTATTTTCTTAGTGGCGGACCTCCAGGGAGAACAAAAGGCCATTGGCGGCATGATGTTCGATGCCGACTACTTGCACGACCAATTCTTTCCCGAGATGCTGGACACGTTATTGAGCCATCAGGAAGAAAGAGGCGAGAAAAATCATGTAGTAATGATGGTCCATCCTAAACACGAATCCACGCCGTTGGCGGCTTCGGTGGGTTGGGACGGTGGCGAACCCGAAGTGGAACGCAACCTGGAGGGGGCGTTCCCCGGCCTGACGCTCGCGATTAAATTACCCGGAACCACATTGGCTGCACTGGGCCAGCATTTTGTCCACACCAGTTTTCTGATCCTCGGCGCCATCTCTCTTTTGCTTGCCGGTGGGATCGTGATGACGCATCGCAATATCTCGCGCGAGATGGCGCTGGCGCGGTTGAAGTCTGATTTTGTGTCCAACGTTTCCCACGAGCTGCGGACGCCGCTCTCGCTGATCCGGCTTTACGCGGAAACTCTGGAGATGGGAAGACTGAAATCGCCTGACAAATATCAGGAGTATTACAGCATTATTCGTAAAGAGAGCGAACGGCTTACCGCGCTGATCAATAACATTCTGGATTTTTCGCGGATCGAAGCCGGACGGAAAGAATACGACTTCCGCCAGACCGATATGCGCGAATTGGTCCGCAACACCCTCGAATCGTATCGCTACCAGATCGAGCAAAGCGGATTTGCTTTCGAGGAAAAGATTGCGGAAGACGTGCCGCCGCTTAGCGTCGATCGCGAGGCTATGGCACGATCGCTGTTGAATCTGGTCAACAATGCGCTCAAGTATTCGCAGGACCAGAAGTATATCGGCGTGAACCTGTTCCGTGACAACGGTTCGGTAAAGCTAGAGGTGGTCGACCATGGCATTGGCATCCCTCCAGCTGAGCAACAGAAGATTTTCGACAAGTTTTATCGAGTGGGTGATCCGCTGGTTCACAACACGAAGGGCAGCGGTTTGGGGCTGTCGTTAGTTCGTCACATCGTTCAGGCGCATGGCGGAGAGGTTTTGGTGGATAGCGTGCCCGGTCGAGGAAGCAAATTCACTATCAACCTGCCTGTGGCTGTCCGGACAAACGGACCCAAAGCAGCATTGGCATAGGCGCGGAGAGCAAAAGAATGGCCAAGATCCTGATTGTCGAAGACGAGCCGAACATGGTGGCTGGCCTGCGCGACAACTTCGAATTCGAGGGGCATCAGGTCATCACCGCAGGTGACGGCGTGGCGGGCCTGGAGCGCGCAATCGCCGAATCGCCGGACCTGGTCATCCTGGACGTCATGATGCCGAGGATGAGTGGGCTCGACGTTTGCAAGCAGCTTAAGTCTAAACGGCCGTCGATTCCGATCATCATGCTGACTGCCCGCGGGCAGGAAGTGGACAAGGTGGTTGGCCTTGAACTGGGTGCCGACGACTACGTTACCAAACCATTTTCCATTCGTGAACTGCTGGCGCGGGTGAAAGCCGTACTGCGTCGCGCCAAAGTCGCTCCCAAGGCGGAGGAGAAATATTCCTTCGGTGAGGTCGAAGTGAATTTGCGGAGTTGCCAGGTGTCGCGCAAAGGGCACGCGCTGGATTTCTCGTCGAAGGAGTTTGAACTTTTGAAGTACTTCCTCATTCATCCGGGCGAGACCCTGAGCCGGGACCGGCTGCTCGAGGATGTTTGGGGATACGATCGCTTCCCCACGACGCGCACCGTGGATGCGCATATTGTTCGTCTCCGGCAAAAGGTTGAACCCAAACCGGAGGAACCTCGATTCATTCTGACCGTACACGGGACGGGTTATAAGTTCGTCGGCTAAAACATTTTTTGGGCGGAGAAGAAAACGTGGAAAAGGTCCTACAGCTTCGAGTCCCGCATCGAGAGAAGGTTGGGGCAGCGCGCGTAGATGACACGCAGCTCATCCGCGGAGCACAGCTCGGCGATGCCGCCTCCTTTGAAGAACTGGTTCGCCAGTACGACCGGGCCGTGCTCCGCCTGGCAGTCCATCTTACCGGCTCCCAGGAAGACGGCCAAGACATCTACCAGGAAGCCTTCTTGCGGGCTTACATCAACATCGGCAGTTTCCGGTTTGAGTGCTCCTTCTACACCTGGATCTACCGCATCGTGACCAATCTGTGTCTCGACCATTTGCGGAAGCGATCCTCGCGTTATCGGGACCTTACGACTACGATTTCATCCGATGGTGAGGAAGAGCAGGTTTTGGACCGGATTCCCGATCAGCGTGCCGGTTCCAGTCCGGAGCGGAACATGGCCAGCCACGAACTACGAGGCTGCATCGTTCGGGCCCTGCAGAGACTTTCGCCACGCGAGCGAGTCGTATTCGAGTTGAAACACTACCACGGTTTAAGGCTTAGAACCGTGGCCGGCATTTTGAATACCAGTGAGGGCACGATCAAGAACACTCTGTTCCGCGCCACACACAAGTTGCGAACTCAGCTCGCGGCAGTCAGGTAGCATGGACTTGCTCTGCGCTCTCTGCGCGGGTTTCTCTGCGGTCTCTGCGTTTTAAGGTTTTATTACCGACCCCAAAATCTTAAATCGCAGAGGACGCGGAGAACGGCCGCGGAGGGCGCTGAGAACTACAAAGCAAGAGCGGGCTGTGTCTGTAGCCAACGCTCTCGCTTCCCTTTTTCCCGAAAGACTCTACCCCTTCCGTAACTCAGGCCCCAATTGAATATGGTAGATTGAAAATTGCTTGCGGACTTTTTCTTACGCCTTCGAACTGCCTCGATTGCTGCGCTTCGAGCAGCGCGGTTGTGATCTTCCGGTCCAGGCCAGCGTACTTCTACTCGTCATGCTCGGCACCCTCACCTTCGCCGACACGGATTTGCATTCGTCTCCTCCACTCTCGACCGAAGTAATCGTGCAAAGACTGATGGCGGCAAACGCGCAGCGCTCCCAGATGTTGCGCGGATATCGTGGCAAGCGGGTTTATCACCTCGACTATCGTGGAATCTTTGGCAGCCATGATGCGACAATGCAGGTAGAAGCGGTCTACACCGCGCCCAACCGAAAAGACTTCAAGGTCATCTCCGAGAGCGGTTCACAGTTGCTGATTAACCACGTGCTCTTGAAGCTGCTGAGCAGCGAACAAGAAGCACAAGAAGAAAAGACCCGGAAAGAGCTCGAGATCAGCCCAAAGAACTACGATTTCGCACTGGCCGGGACGGAACACACCCCAAGCGGGGACTTCTATGTTCTGGCAGTGAGCCCCAAAAACAAGAGCAAATATCTCTACCGGGGAAAATTTTGGGTGGACGCCAGAGATTTCGCGATTGCGCGGATGCAAGGCGAGCCTGCCCAGAACCCATCTCTCTGGGTCAGCCATACTCAAATCGAATATCGCTGGTCCAAGGTCGCGGGCTTCTGGCTTCCTGTCCACAACCAGTCCGAAACCCAGGTTCGGATGGGGGGCAAAGCCGTCCTGACCATTGATTACAGCGATTATCAGGTCACCGGCGTGGCTCGCTCCGATTCCCATGGTGCCGGCGAAAACTCAACCTTGCCGGATCCCGCCGCAGTATCCGCTGATCCGCATTAGCCCTCAGGTTTCTTCACCAGGAGAGACCCGCGCCTTTGCATCTAGGGCCACCAATTGAGGCTCACCGCCAAACCAACGTTAAGTCCTTTTTTATGAGTGCCGCAAGAGGACGATAGCGGTCGCGCGCCCTTTTGCCGTCCGGCCGCCAAGGTCGCAACCGTTGGTTACCATTGGTCAATATTTTGACGAAGCAAACTCTGAGAAACCCGCATCAAACCAGATATACTGTTAACACTTCCTAAGGAAGTGACTTCCTTTCTGAGAAAACGAATCCGATGTCGATAAAGACCAAGGCTGTAGTTCTTGCTTCCTCCGCCGTAGTGCTGCTCTTCATGGTGGTGGGTGGAATGGACGGCGTTCGCGCCTCCAGCAACGATGGCGCCTATCGCCAACTGCAGGTGTATAGCGAGGTGCTCTCTCGCGTGCGCAGCGAGTATGTGGAAGAGCCCAACATCCCGGTTGTGACTGCGGGGGCGTTGCACGGACTGCTCGAGTCGCTGGATGCCAATTCCAGCTATCTGAGCGCCGAAGAGTATACGCAATACAAGGCTCACCAGACCGAAGCGAAAGGCGACATCGGGGCTGCGGTCTCCAAGCGCTTTGGCTATGCTTCGGTGATCGCGGTCATTCCTGGCGGGCCGGCGGATAAGGCGGGACTTCAGGACACCGATATTATCGAAGCGATCGAGGGCAAGAGCACTCGGGAAATGTCGGTCGGCGAAGTTCGCAATCTGCTGGCTGGGCAGCCTGGTTCGAACGTAACCGTTTCGTTGGTCCGCGCGCGTCGCGCCGAGCCGCAGAAAGTCGTTATTACTCGCGATATCGTTGCGATTCCGCCGGTGACCGACAAGATGCTTGATGAGGGTATTGCCGTAATCCAGGTAGATGCTTTCACCAAGGGCAAGTCTCAGGAAATCGCCAACAAGATCAAGGCGGTGCAAAAGTCGGGGGCGAAGAAGCTCATCCTAGACTTGCGCAACTGTGCCGAGGGTGACGAAACTGAGGGTATCGCCAGTGCGAATCTTTTTCTCAATCACGGTACGATCACCTACCTTCAGGGCCAGAAATACCCACGCGAAGCGTTTAACGCGGATCCTTCCAAGACGATCACGAACCTTCCCGTGGTTGTGCTAGTGAATAAGGGAACAGCCGGACCGGCGGAGATTGTCGCGGCTGCCGTTCTCGAAAATGCTCGCGGCGACGTTGTAGGGGATAAGACATTCGGCGATGGTTCGATCCAGAAAACCATGGAACTCCGCGATGGGTCCGCGCTTATTCTTTCGATCGCCAAGTACTACACACCTGCTGGCAAAGCGATTCAGGATACGGCCATAACGCCGAACGTGTTGGTCGCTGATACCGACGAGGAGGGGCCAGTGCCGGATGAAGATGAAAATGCCGCTCCAGCGGACGATGCCACCAAGAAAGTTCAGCCTCCGCAGCCAGATCAGCAGATGTTGAAGGCTATTGAAGTCCTGAAGAGCAGGGCCAGCTAATCCGCATCGGGGCGGCCGGGCGTCGGCTCCCCAAGTCGTTCGACGCAACAAACTGCCGAAATAAAGGCACAAAACCGCCGAAGTGCCGAAAAGTTGTCAAGCCCCCTGAACCACACAATTCCCCGTAACTCACTGAATCTATTATTAAAATAAAGTCAAAAAGTTGGCGGGTTTACCCCCTCAAATGTGTCACACTAGAAGTAGAGAGTAAGAAAACGAATCAATAGCACTCGGTAAGCCCGCCGTAATCCCTTAGAAAACTTGCCTCAGACTTTTGGAGTTCGCCAACTCCGAGGGAGGTCTTCGCCCTAATTCCAGGCAATCCGCGCGCGGGTCGGTTGGCCCGCTCGTGGTTCAGCGAAAGGTACAAATGCTAAGAGTTCAGCACAACACACCTCGGTTGGCGATCGCTTACAAAAATTTCGCCGCCGCCCAGAACGTAAGCCACATCGGCCTCGGAGTCAGCGCAACCCAGAACGCCAAAGCACTGCGAGCAGCCGGTTACATCGTCGAAATTTGGCCTATCAGCTCCTTCGTCGACTTGCAAACCCTCATGAAGGCCGAACTGCAGGCCCGAACTCTTGCACATCATGTTCCGCTTTCCCATCTGGTGATCAGCGCGCCGTGGATTCCGACCGCCAACTTGGCCAGCCTGACGGCTCAGAATCCGGACCTGGAAATCGCCGTGGTCAGCCACAGCAACATCGGATTCCTGCAAGCAGATCCTCGTGCGATCGAGTTGTTGCGCCAAGGCTCGGAACTGGAGCAGGGCTGTCCTAACTTCCACATCGCGGCCAACTCGCAGCGCTTTCAGACCTGGTGGCAGTCGACCTACGGTACTGCAATGACCTTATTGCCGAATATGTACCCTCTTGGTCCGGCGCGGTGGCGGCCGATGTGGCAGCGAGGC
>Ga0210409_10002324_pt1 | contig 22787 bp, 16 predicted proteins | sample IncBWH17MmetaG_FD_161649 | JGI IMG/M metagenome (GOLD analysis project Ga0210409, IMG submission 161649) | Forest soil microbial communities from Barre Woods Harvard Forest LTER site, Petersham, Massachusetts, United States - Inc-BW-H-17-M | ecosystem: Environmental > Terrestrial > Soil >...
TGCGGGAAATGCTGGCCCGCAACGCGCACGAGAATTGGGCGCATCTGCGGATGACGGATGGCTGGCGCTACGGGCCGGCGCGCGACGATGCGCGCAAGGAACATCCAGGCCTGATCCCTTTCGAGCAACTTCCGGAATCAGAACGGGAATACGACCGCCAGACCGCGCTGGAAACGATCAAGACCCTGTTGGCGTTGGGCTACACCATTGAGCCGCCAACCTCCAGGAACCCATCCGCCGTTGAACAATCTTCCACTGCCGCTGCAAGTGCACCGGGCGGTGTGTTGCAACTCCTTAAAGACCCTGCGCAACAGGATCTGGCGGCTTTGCAGATTCTCTGGAGAGGGCATAATCCCAAGGTGTGGGCTCGCGATGCCCAGGCCTACAATCTCGCGGCGGAAAAGATCCTCAAATTAGGCGAACCGTTGTTTGGCTTCGACGTAGCTTCGGAAGGTATTCAACACTTCCCCAAAAATGTGCGGCTCCGGCAGCTTCTTGCGCTGGCCCTTGCGCGCAGCGGCGCAGTGGAGTCCGCCAATTCGATCCTCGCCGGTCTATACGAAGCGGGCCATCGCGATGAAGAAACTCTAGGTCTGCTGGCCCGCACGCACAAAGATCTCGCGCGAGAAATGCCCAGCGCTTCCGAGGCCACTCATCACCTGCTTCGAGCGTACGAATATTATGTCCAGGCTTATAAGGCTACCGGCGGTTATTGGAGTGGAATAAACGCGGCCACGCTGGCGCTGATACTGGATAAACGCGGAGAAGCCGGCGCCCTGGCGCGAGAGGTTGCGGCGCAGTGCCGTACGCAGCTTGCGCAAGCGGAACCCCCTGTGGATCGCTACTGGCTGCTATCCACCTTGGGAGAAGCTGCTTTGCTGCTGGAGAATTTGCCGGAAGCCGAAAGCTGGTACCGGCAAGCTGTCGAACTGGGACGCGGGAATTGGGGCAACCTGCAATCGACGCGTCACAACGCACTTCTGTTGATGAAGCATTTGCGCGGAGACGAGGATTTCGTCGATCGCATCTTCGAGTTTCCGAGTATCGTCGTTTTTGTCGGGCACATGGTGGACCGGCCCAACCGGCCTACTCCGCGATTCGCTCCGCAGATGGAATCCGATGTGAAGCGCGCCATTGGACAGCGCCTGAAGGAACGGAACGCAGGCTTTGGCTATGCATCCGTTGCGTGCGGCTCCGACATTTTGTTCCATGAGGCCATTCTGGAAAGAAATGGTGAAAGCCACATCGTTTTGCCCTACGAGAAAAGTTTCTTCATCGAGGACAGCGTGGACATCGCCGGTAGCCCGGAGTGGGTAACGCGATGCAACGCGATTCTGGCGCGTGCGATGCAAGTGCAGGAGGCCGCAAAACGAAGCCAGATCTGCGGCCGCATATCCTACATATTCGCGAACCTGCTGCTCCACGGCTTGGCCAGCGTTCATGCCGGGCACCTGGAAACCAAGCTGGTGCCCATGGCCGTGTGGGACGGCAAGCCGGGCGATGGGCCGGACGGAACCGCGGGCACCGTGGAGCGTTGGCAGAAGTTGGGTCTGGACATAGATGTTATCGACTTGCAGGAAATCCTTTCGCGGCAATCGCCGATAGTGGTTTCGAATGCGGCCGCTTCCGGTGCGCATGTGGCGCGCCGTTCGAGCGGAACCTCGCCGGAATTTGCTTCCGAAATTCGTGGGTTGCTTTTCGCGGACGCTCACGGGTTCAGCGAACTTAGCGACGAACAGGTACCGCGATTCGTGCAACATTTTCTGGGCTTGGCTGGCAGATTGGCCTCGGAATCCTCCGACCAACCTTTGATGAAAAACACCTGGGGAGATGGACTTTATTTTGTCTTCGCCAGCGTGGGCGAAGCCGGCCAATTCGCGCTGGATTTACGCGATGCCGTTGGCAAAACCGACTGGCCATCGAAGGGCCTGCCAAATATCAATCTCCGCATTGGTCTGCACGGCGGTCCGGTTTATTCCTGCACCGACCCGGTAACGCTGCGCCCCAGCTACATCGGCGCCAACGTCAGTCGCGCCGCGCGGATCGAACCGATCACACCCGCAGGCCAGGTGTACGCGAGCCAAGCCTTCGCCGCTCTGGCCGCGGCCGAGGATGTACAGGAGTTCCGCTGCGATTACGTGGGGCAGACGTCCATGGCAAAAAATTACGGCACGTTTCCGACGTACGTGGTGCGCCGCCGTTCTGCGGCGGTGTTAAACATCTGATGAGGTTGCCCGAAAGGTCTTGCCAACACTTTTTGCTTGGTCTATAAAACTTCCAGTGGATTACCTGAGGGCGGTAAGAGCAACGTTCCTAACGGTTTCGCGGCACTTCAACGATCACGGGATTCCCGAACAGCCCACAGGGTGGACGTTCCCTCCACTTCCGGCGAAGGCACAAAGGAAGTTATGAATTTTGAAGGCGATGCGTTCATCAGTTACGCCCACCTGGATAACGTGGAACTGATTGAAGGCCACAAGGGTTGGGTGACCAATCTTCATCGCGCGCTGGAAGTACGCGTTGCGCAACTTCTCGGCAAACAGCCGCACATCTGGCGCGACCCCAAACTGCAGGGCAACGATTCGTTTGCGGAGATCCTGTTCGAAAGATTGCGCCGCGTCGCGGCACTCATCCCGGTTATCTCTCCCCGCTACGTCAAGTCCGAATGGACTCGCAAGGAACTCACGGAATTCGTGCAAGCCGCCGAGAAGCAAGGAGGCATCCGCTTTCACGACAAGGTGCGCATTTTCAAAATCCTTAAGACCCCTATTCCTTTGGAGATGCATCCGCCAGAGCTCCAATCTCTGCTCGGCTATGAATTCTTCAAGATCGAACCAGACACTGGAAGGGTGCGCGAGCTGGATGAAGTGTTTGGTCCCGAGGCGCAGCGTGATTTCTGGCTGAAACTGGACGACCTGGCGCATGACATTTGTTGCTTACTGGAGAGGTTTGAGCTTCCCGACGACGCTACTATCTCCGAGCCAAGCGGTGCTGCGGTATATCTCGCGGAGACGACCAGTGACCTCCGCGAACAGCGCGAAACCTTGCGACGGGATCTTCAACAACACGGCTACACGGTCTTCCCCTCGCGGCCGCTGTCTTCTGTCGCCTCCGAAGTGAAAACCGCGGTCAGCGAAGATCTGGCCAAGTGTGAACTGGCCATCATCCTGATCGGGAAGAATCACAGCTCTGTTCCCGAGGGCGGAGCGGAGTCCTTGCTGGAAATCCAGAACGAGCTTGCGCTTGAGCGAGGCAAATCGGGAAATTTCTCGCGGCTCTTGTGGATTCCTCCAGGTCAGCAGGTGGACGATGCGCGGCAGCGCAAGCTGATTGAGCAGCTTCGCATGGACCCGCGGCTCCTGGAAGGCGCGGATCTTCTCGAGACCTTTCTGGAAGATTTGCGAACGGTGATCCACAGCAAGCTGAAGCGGGCTGCCGAACCTGTGCCGCAGACACCCGTTTTGGCCAGGGAGTCCACGTCGGCGGCAACTCACCCGCGCCTGTATATGATTTACGATCGCCGCGACGCGGACGCCGCCGCCGGTTGGATCGACTATCTCTTCGAAAAAAACTTCGAGGTCATGCGCCCGGTATTCGAAGGCGATGAAGCTGAAATCCGCGACTACCACGACGACAATCTGCGCACCTGCGACGGCGTGCTGATCTTCTATGGTTCCACGAACGAATGCTGGCTGCGCAGGAAGCTCCGCGAAGTCCAAAAAAGCCCGGGCTACGGTCGCACCAAACCCGCGCCGGTTGTTGGCATTGCGCTCGCACCTCCGCGGACTCCCGACAAAGAGCGCTTCCGCACTCACGAAGCCATGGTCATTCCTCAGTTCGACGGATTTTCGCCGGATGCTTTGCAGCAATTCATCTCTAGCCTGAATAGTTGAAGAAGGGATGGCGGGGTAGATGGCATCCAGAACCCTGTTCAATCCTTTTCCTGGCCTCCGCCCCTTCGAGCCAGACGAGGACCACCTTTTTTTTGGCCGCGAGCAGGAAATCGACGAACTGCTGCGGCGTCTTCGCACCACGCGCTTTTTGCAAGTGGTGGGCACCTCGGGAACGGGAAAATCCTCGCTGGTGCGCTCGGGTCTAATTCCTGCACTGCAAAGCGGCTCGATGGTGCAGGCGGGTTCAAACTGGCGCATTTTGATTTTTCGTCCCGGGGACGATCACATTGGCAACCTGGCTGCCTCGCTGGACGCGCCTGATGCGCTCGGAGCACAAGGAGAACTCGCCAGCACGAATCGTATCTTGCTGGAAGCCACGCTTCGCCGCAGCACGCTAGGCCTTGTACAAGCGGTACGTCAGGCAAATATTCCAGCGGAAGATAATCTTCTGGTGGTGGTCGATCAATTTGAAGAACTGTTCCGTTTTCGCCGAAGCGGGCGTGACGGTGAGTCTCGCAACGAGGCTGCGGCCTTTTTCAAGCTGCTTCTGGAAGCCGCCAAGCAGGAAGACATTCCCATCTACGTTGTTCTCACCCTGCGTTCGGACTTCCTCGGCGACTGCCTGCAATTCCAAGGTTTGCCCGAGGCCGTCAACACTGGCCTTTATCTGGTTCCGCGCATGACTCGCGACGAATTGCGTTCCGCCATCAGCGGCCCGGTTGCCGTAGGCGGTGGAGAGATTTCGCAGCGCCTGGTTCTTCGGCTTCTGAACGATCTCGGTGACGATCATGACCAGCTTCCCGTCCTGCAGCATGCCTTGATGCGAACCTGGGATCACTGGGCGGCAAATCACCAGCCTGGGCAAAGTATTGACATCGAGGACTACGAAGCGATCGGTGGGTTACAGCAAGCGTTGTCCTTGCACGCGGAGGAGGCTTATCGCGACGCGGCAGTTGGTCGCGGAAGCCAGATCACCGAAAAGATTTTCAAGGCCCTGACGGATACGTTTTCCGATCCCCGAGGTGTGCGCCGTCCCACCTCGGTTCAGGAACTCGCTGCCATCTGCGAATCCTCCGAATCCGATGTGATACGGATCGTCGAAGTGTTCCGTGGAAGCGGTCGCTCGTTCCTGACGCCGCATGTAGGTGTACCGCTCGATTCCCGCTCGATCATTGATCTTTCGCACGAGAGCCTGATGCGCTGCTGGACCCGCTTGATCGACTGGGCGGAAGAGGAGCGTCTGTCCGCCCGAACCTACATGCGCGTTTCCCAAGCGGCTATTCGGTGCGAGGAATGCACCGGGAGTCTGTGGAATGATCCCGAACTCGAAACCGCCATACGGTGGCGGCGCAAGAATCAACCCAGCGCCGCATGGGCAGCGCGCTACGATTCCAGCTTCGCGCTGGCAATGGATTTTCTGGACCGCAGCGAAAAGCAGCGCGAAGTGCAACGCGACAAGGAACGCCGTAGAAAGCGCCTCCGGCAGATCGCCATCTACGCACTTTCCGCCATGTTGCTGCTGATCGGCACCTTGGGTTATTTCGCGTACCAGCAGAGGCTCATTGCCGAGCGAAATCTGGTGTCTGCCAGAAAAGCCGTCGAGCAAAGCTTGTCGTCTGCCGGAGCCCAGCAATCACGGGAAGCCGCCGATTCTGCAGAAATGGATACACTCCGCCGCGATCTTCTGGATAAGGCGACAACTTTCTACCAGGCGCTCGCCAAACAGAATCGGCGGGACGACTCCGTCGCATCCGATATAGCCAAGGCGCACATGAGGCTCGGCGACATTTATCGCCTTCTTGAGATGAATCAAGACGCAGTGAACGAGTACAACCAGGCCATCGCGCAGTTTGAGACGCTGGCGAAAAAAAGTCCGGCAAGCGCGGAATACCGGAAAAATCTCGCCTATTCCCACAACTGGTTGGGCGAAACACTCAGACTATGGTTGGAGAAAGAATCCAGACCGGCAGAGTACACCGCGGCAGATGCGGAGCATGAATACGACACCGCCATCAACTTGCAGCAGGAACTCCGTCGCAGTTCGCCGGGCGACTCCACTTATTCTCAGGAACTTGCCCGCAGTTACTACAACCGCGGCATTCTCCACGTCGACAATGGACGGTACGAACAAGGAAGAGCCGACTTTCAAACCGCGATTGATTTACTAGCACCTTTGATTACGTCCACGGAAGCTACCGTGCAGGAATCGGATAATCAACCGAGTCCGTCCCAGGATTTGGCCCGCGTGTACAACAATTTGGGCGGCCTGTATTACCAACACTTGCATGATTCCCAGCGGGCCGCGGAATTTTTTCAACAAGCCATTAACCTGCTCAGTGTTCTGCGGACCAAGGATCCCGCGAACCGGGAGTACAAAAAAGAAATCGCTCAGTTTTACAACAACCTTGCGCGCGCGCTTGGCGATCTGCACAAATTTGCCGAAGCGGAAAAATGGAATCATGTGGCGAGGGATCTTTTCGAGGATCTGGCGCAGCCCAGTTCCTCTCTCGAGAATGAACGCGCCAAGGTTCGCCAGTTGCATGAATGGCTTCAGGCGCATGCGTCTGGAGCGGAGGAGTCAAACGCCGCGGCTCACCCGGAATTCCATGTCATGTACCTGGGCCTGGCGCGAAGTTATGTGCAGCTCGCCAAAGAAGATTTGCGAGTGAATGATTTGCAGGAGGCGGAGCGAGCTATCGATAGCCTGCATCGCCTTATGCCTGACCTCGCGCCACAAGAGCGCAGCGAACTTGCCACTTCTTACTCCGAACTAAAAAAAGAGTTACGTGACAAGACTGCTAGAAATAGGTAGAGTCGGTTTCTAGTCGGAGGTAGCAAATGCGAGTAATTCCCAGCTTATTTCTCGCGGCGGCACTCCCTTTTTCGCTTTGGGCTCAAGGCGGCACTCCGTCCGCTCCGGCCGTGCATGTCTCCGACAACTCCGACGCGGAGAAACGCTCCCCTGCAATTTCCGTGGATGACGCGGCATCTTCCTCGACCTCCGACGCTGGCGCTCAGCAATCCAAATCAGCTTCGCCGCAAAAACCTAAGCCTAGTAAACCCAAGCCCTCTCCTGATGCGGATCGCCCTCCCGGCGAAGCCAGCATGGTAGGTTACATCGACGACGCGATTATTAATTCCCAAATCCGCGTCCGCTTTGACGCCGGCTTTGACGATAATCGTCCCGATCGTGCCGAGTTTTTCTACGCCGCGTGCGGTTGTCTTCTGGGTGCTGCGAAGGGTCCGGCGCCTGGCTTGGTGGCGCATCTGAATTTCCAGCAACTTTATATGCGCGGCGAATATGCCCCGGTCCGGCGCTTTTCCGTCTTCGTGGAGGTTCCCGTCCGTTGGATACAGCCGCAACAGTTTGCCATCGGTACCACACCCGGTTTCGGTAACCAGGCGGGCTTATCCGACGTTTCGGCTGGGTTCAAGTTCGCGGCAATTGCCACACGTCAGCGTTACCTGACATTTCAATTTGGCGCGATCTTTCCCTCCGGCGATTCTTCCAAGGGTCTGGGCACGGCCCACTACAGCATCCAGCCCTCCCTGTTGTATTTCCAAAAACTCACGGATCGCTGGTCGTTCGAAGGCCAACTCGGCGGCACGCATTCCTTCGCGGGCGACGTCCCGGGGTTTCAAGGCGACGTCTTAACCTATGGCTTCGGCCCCAGCTTCACGCTGTATAAAGGCGAGCGCCTAAGCCTCACACCCGTGGTGGAGTTCGTCGGCTGGAGAGTTTTCGGAGGCTTGGTGGCGGACGCCGACCTCAAATCCCAGGGTTTGCCCCCGGTTATCAGTGCGGACGGCACAAATATATTCAATATAAAAGCCGGGTTGCGCACTTCCATCGGGAATCACAACTCGTTCTACGTCGGCTTCGGCCAGGCCGTAACGCATGAGCTGTGGTACAAGCACCTGGTCAGGCTGGAGTACCGCTACACCTTCTGAGCGGTTACCGCCGGATCAATTCAAAATTAATTCAAAATCAGCGTATTACTTGCTGGATTTGTTTTTGGGCGACTTGGCGTTCAGCGTTTCGAGCAATTGCTTCGCGCTCGGAGGAGCGGCAACCGCGCCCTTCAACACGATGGCGTCGGCGCGCATTTCCTTTCCATAAAGATTCTTGTTGGCGTCGTTGTCAGGCCGGAGCGTCGAGCCCTCCAGCGAAACGCCTGCGAATGCACCGCGCGCGCGCGAGTAGGTGAGGATTTCCGCGCGCATGGTTGCATCCGTCGACGCGGAAGTATCGCGTCCCTTGGGTCCCGCGGCCGCGGAAGCGTCCGCGCCGAGCTTGACCTTGCTGGTCAGAACGGCCTTGGCGCTGCGGTCATTCATCAGCAGCAGCACAAAATCCGTGGCCTGCCCGCCGATCTGCAATCCAAAGCTGCCGCCTTCCAGCGCCATCATTGTCGGCGCTCCCCAAGGACCGTTGAACGTATCGCCGCCGCGGCAGCTCATTACGCCCCGGCCGTAGCTCGCTCCCACGATGAACGCAGCCTTCACTACCGAAGGCATCACGATGACGCATTCTGCCTTGTCTAACAAATCCTGCGGAATGTCTTCCGGGACATTCAAAATTTCGCTCATCACCTTACCGGCGTTTTCCACGCGGTCGGCTTCCTTCATTTGCTTGTCTTCCGCGAATGCGGTGCTTGCCAGAAACGCGGTGGCGGCGAACAGCGTGGTCAGTTTTCTCATGGATTTGCTCCTCAGGAAATTTTTTGGTGCGCGAGACGAACGGTGAGTTGATTTGCGACCCTTTTCAGCAGGCCGAATTATAGGCCGTCTCGGCGACGAATAACAGGAAATCCGGCGTGGCGTGCCGGGCCGCAGGTGACCGGGCGGCGGGCTTGGCGATAAATTCGACTTTCGATGTGTGGTAGTGTCTGCAAGGAGCCACGTGCCATGCCTGTTCGCACCATTATTGAACCGTTTCGCATCAAGAGCGTCGAGCCCATTCGCGGCACTTCGCGCGAGGACCGGCAGAAGCGCATCGAAGCCGCCGGCTACAACCTTTTTCTCGTTCCTTCCGAAGATATTCTCATCGACCTGCTTACCGATTCCGGAACATCCGCGATGTCCACGGAACAATGGGCGGCGATGATGCGTGGCGACGAATCTTATGCCGGCTCTCCCAGCTACACACGATTTCGCGATTCGGTGCAGGCTATTTTCGGTTTTCGCAACGTGATTCCCGCGCACCAGGGCCGCGCCGCGGAACGCATCCTTTTCAATGTGATGTGCAAAAAGGGCGACATCGTTCCGAACAACACGCATTTCGATACCACCCGCGCGAATTGCGAATTTGTCGGCGCCATTGCGCTGGATCTGCCCATTCCTGAAGCAAAGGAGCCTGCGTTCTTACATCCGTTCAAGGGCAACATGGACACCGCGCAACTGAGTGCGCTGATCGAAAAAGAAGGCGCGAAACGCATTCCGCTGGTGATGTTGACGGTCACCAACAATTCCGGCGGTGGCCAACCAGTTTCGATGGCCAATATTCGCGAAGTGAAACAGATCTGCCACAAGCATGGAATTCCGTTGTACATAGATGCCTGCCGGTTTGCCGAAAACGCCTACTTCATCAAGTTGCGCGAAGCGGGTTACGCCGACAAAACGCCGCGGGAGATCGCGCGTGAAATGTTTTCGTACGCGGACGGCTGCACCATGTCTGCAAAAAAAGACGGCCTCGCGAATATTGGCGGCTTTCTGTGTACCAACAACGACATCCTCGCGCAGCAAGAACGCGATTTGCTCATTCTCACCGAAGGTTTCCCGACTTACGGCGGGCTGGCCGGACGGGACCTGGAAGCCATCGCGGTGGGATTGAACGAAGCGCTCGCCGAGGATTATCTGCACTACCGCATCGCCTCCACTGCTTTCCTGGGGAATCACATCGCGAAGGAAGGAGTACCGATCGTGCAGCCTCCGGGCGGCCACGCAATATATATTGATGCGCGCGCCTTCCTGCCGCACGTTCCGGTGTCACAATTTCCCGGCGTCGCTCTCGCGGTGGAACTCTACCTTGAAGGCGGCATTCGTTCCGTGGAGATCGGCTCGCTCATGTTTGGCGAAAACGCCCGTATGGATCTTGTGCGCCTGGCAATTCCGCGCCGCGTGTATACCCAGAGCCATATTGAGTATGTCGTGGAGATTATTCTGGACGTGTGGCGGCGCCGCGAGCAAATTCCCGGCTACGAATTGGTTCACCAGGCGCCGTTTCTGCGGCACTTTACGGCACGGCTAAAGCCGCTGGCGACGTGAGGACGAATGCGCATCTCGATTGATCCACAACTGAAAGCCAAGGCGCCTCGCGTCGCGTTGGGTGTAGTCACCGCGACGGTTCACGTCGGAGATTCGCCCGCCGAATTGCTGGAAGCGCTGACCGCTGCCGAAGCCAAAATCAACGAATTGCCTGAACCGCGCGCCGTGCTCGAATCGCCTCCCGTCCTCGCAACGCGTGCCGGCTATCGAGCGCTCGGTAAAGATCCGGCACGCTATCGTGGCTCAGCGGAAGCGCTGCTTCGCCGTGTGCTGAGCGGGAAGAATCTCCCGCACATTAATGTAGTGGTGGACATCATCAATCTCGTCTCCGTGCATAGCCGTCTATCGATCGGTCTGTACGATCTGGGTAAAGTGGAAGGTGACATTGTCTTTCGCGCCGGGCGCGCTGGTGAATCCTATAAAGGTATTGGCAAGTACGATCTGAATCTAGAGGATCTTCCGCTGTTCAGCGACTCGCTCGGGCCACACGGCAGCCCCACCAGCGATTCCGAACGCACCATGGTTACTCCCGAGACCACTCGCGTCGCTGCCATCCTGATTTCTTTTGCTGGCAGCGAGAATCTGGACCGTTGGCTGCAAATGTTGGCGGATCTGTTTCAGAAATACGCCGTGGGCCGCGACCTTTCCACCGAAATCGTTTCGTGAACTCCCGCGCACCGCTCCCGCCGATGGAAGAATTGGGTCCCTGGGCTCGCGCTTTTCTCGGTCCAAAAGGCTTGGTCATCGCGTTTCTCTGGGGACTTGCCGAGGGCACATTTTTCTTTGTCATCCCGGATGTTTTTCTTTCCCTGGTCGCCATACTGGACTTGCGAAGCACGTGGAAACACGTTGTTTGTGCGGTGCTTGGCGCCACGCTCGGCGGCGCCATCCTTTTTCAATGGGCGCTGCAGAACCCCACCGCTGCGCACGCCGCGGTGGAACATGTTCCGTTCGTTCGTTAATCCATGTTCCGGCGGGTGGACCAAGGCCTTCGTGCGGATGGGCCACTCGATGTGGTTGTCGGATCCATGTCTGGAATTCCTTACAAGCTGTACGCAGTGCAGGCTCCGGGATACTTCGGTGCAGCGACATTCTTGCTGGCGACGCCTCCGGCACGCGGTCTTCGCTTCTGCATCATTTGGTACACCTTCGGGGCCGCCGCGGCGTGGCTGCGAAAGTCTCGCGGGCTGCGCACCGCAAGTCTGCTGAGAATCTACGCGGGCGTTTGGTTCGCGGTGTATGCGCTTTATTGGGGAAAGATTCTCTCGCACTGACGTTTCGGATAGGATGCATCTACACCGATGGCCAGCATCTACGACCTGAAGCCAAAATTTCAGGGCCTTTTGCGCCCGCTAACCAACACGTTGGCACGCGCAGGTGTTACCGCGAATCAAATCACCGTATTCGCGATGCTGCTTTCCTTTGCAGCTGGCGCGGCGATATACCACTTCCGTTCGCTGCGCGTGCTTTTGCTCCTCCCGGTTGTGCTTTTCCTTCGCATGGCGCTGAATGCAATCGACGGGATGTTGGCGCGCGAGCACAACCAAAAAACGCCGCTCGGCGCCATCCTGAACGAACTGGGCGATGTTTTCTCCGACGCCGCGCTTTATCTTCCGCTGGCACTGATTGCGCCATTTGATCCTATTTTGATGGTGCTCATTGTTCTCTTCGCGGTCATTAGCGAAATGACTGGCGTACTAGGCGTCACGATAGGTGCTTCACGCCGCTACGACGGGCCCATGGGCAAGAGCGACCGCGCCTTCGTCTTCGGCGCGCTGGGGCTGCTTCTTGGCTTGAATGTATCCATCTTGCCGCTGGTCCGTCCTATTCTCTGGATTGTCCTCACGCTGCTTCTGCTCACAGTTCTGAACAGGGCGCGCGGTGCGTTGCGTGAACTCGGAGGCCAGGCAACTCGATGAGCGAAGGCATTCATCCGATTGCAAGCCTCCTCGCGGCAGTCGCCCGCGGGGTCACCGGCGTGCAAGTGCAGTGGGCTGGTTGCCAACCGGACGTGAAACAGCGCATCTACTTCGCGAATCACACCAGCCATCTGGATTTCGTGGTGATGTGGTCCGCGTTGCCGGCCGAGATTCGCGCCCTCACGCGGCCGGTAGCGGCGAAAGATTATTGGGAAGAGACACAGCTTCGCCGTTATCTCTCCGAAAAAGTATTCAAGGCGGTGCTGGTCGAACGCGGCAGACCGGCCAAGGTGAAAAATCACGACGAATCGCACTTCGCAGGCAGGCACCTGATGGACGATCTCGCCACCGCGCTGGGCGCCAGGAATTCGATGATCCTTTTCCCGGAAGGTACGCGCGGCGACGGCAACCAACTTGGCGAATTCCGCGCTGGAATATATCACCTGGCACTTCGCCGGCCGGATGTCGAACTCGTGCCCGCCTATCTGGAAAATCTGAATCGCATTCTCCCGAAGGGAGAAATCTTCATGGTGCCGATGCTGAGCCTGCTCACCTTCGGCAAGCCCTTGCGGGTCGAGTCGGATGAAGAAAAAGATGCCTTCCTCGAACGAGCGCGCGAGGCCGTCAGCAGCCTTCGCCGGATTGGACCCGCCTGATGCTGCAAGCCTTGCACGATGCAAAGCTCATGTCGCTCTTTGGCGGTGTTCTGTTTCTGCTGATCGTCTCCAGTTTCGTCGGCAAAATTCTGAAAAGTCGAAGCAAAACCGGCTCCAGTCGCGCCACCATCGACAACCTGAACGCTCGCATCGGCGCCTGGTGGAAGATGTGCGCCATCTTTGGCGTTTCGCTGCTGGTTGGGCGTACTGGTTCGCTGATTCTCTTCGGGATTATTTCGTTTCAGGCTATGCGTGAATATATGACTCTGGTGCCCACGCGTCGCGGCGATCATCGCACGCTGTTCTGGAGTTTTTTCGTGATCATGCCTTTGCAGTACTACTTGATTGGCACGCAGTGGTACGGGTTTTTCGCGATTATGATTCCGGTTTTTGCGTTTGTGTTTGTGCCCACGCGAATTGCTCTCTCCGGAGAGACGGATCATTTCCTGGAACGGGCCTCGAAGATCCAGTTCGGCATCACGATTTGCGTGTATTGCCTGAGCTATGCGCCTGCGCTATTGCTTCTGCACATTCCCGGCTTTGAAGGCCGCGACGCTCGGCTGCTCCTCTATCTCGTCATCATCGACCAGATGAGCGACGTACTTCAGTATGTGTGGGGAAAACTCATCGGCAGGCGCAAGATCGCCTGGCGCGTCAGTCCGAATAAAACTTGGGAGGGTTTCGTTGGCGGCGTGCTCACTGCCACGGCACTCGGCACGGCGCTTTGGTGGGCCACCCCGTTCACACCTCTTCAATCCGCGGGACTATCCTTCACCATTTGTATTTTAGGTTTCTGCGGAGGCCTGGTGATGAGCGCCGTCAAACGCGATATCGGCATCAAGGATTTCGGCGTGGTCATTGAGGGCCACGGCGGTGTCCTCGATCGCATCGATTCGTTGTGTTTCGCCGCGCCAATCTTTTTCCACCTGGTCCGCTACTTCTTTGTGCCGTAATTTCACGACGCGACGATACGATCAAGGACTGGGAGTCGTACCGTGCGCGGTGACGTTTTTTCTTACGCTGTCATCCCGACCGGAGAACCGGTGTCTTTCACCGGGTCGGAGCGGAGGGATCGTGGCCGGATCTCAACCACATCTCAAACTCGCTGCGGCCGGGCACACCACACGCCATTGACGGTGTGACTTCTACCGGGACACCGGTTCCGCGGTCTCATCCTTAATAGTCATGCGCGATTTGAAAAATCCTCGCGCTGCCAGCAATTCTGCGTTCAGCAACGCCGCACCCGCCGCGCCACGCACCAAATTATGCGAAAGTAGCGTGAGCTTCACATCGAACAACGAACACTCCCGCACCCGCCCGACCACCGCAGCCATGCCGTGCCCCGTGTTCACGTCCTTGCGCGGTTGCGGACGGTCTTCCTCATCGAGCACCACCACCGGCCTCTGCAGCGCGGTCGGCAACGAAGCAAGGTCCGGCGGCACCTGGAATTCCCTTAACGCCTGCCGCACTTCGTGCAAGGTCGCGGTCTTTTTCAGCCGCAGAGAAACACACTCCATATGTCCATCGACGACCGGCACGCGATTGCAGTGCGCGCTGATTCCCAATCCCGCTTCGATGAATCGCGTCCCATCCCACTTTCCCAGCAGCTTCTGCGGCTCCGTTTCCATTTTTTCTTCTTCGCCGCTGATGAACGGCACCACGTTGCCGAGAATATCCAGGGAAGCTACTCCCGGATATCCTGCGCCGGATGTGGCTTGCAGCGTGGTCACGAAAATCTTCTCCAGCCCAAACGCATCCGCAAGCGGCTTGAGCACCAACACCAGCCCCGCAGTCGAACAGTTCGGATTGGTCACAATGAACCCGGTGCCGTAGCCACGCTTCTTTTGCTGCGAGGGAATCGCATCCACGTGCGCGGCGTTAACCTCCGGAATCAGCAAAGGCACATCCGCATCCATGCGGTGATTTTTGGAATTGCTGACCACCGGGTAACCAGCCGTGGCAAATTGTTCTTCCGCCGTGCCAGCCACCGAAGAATCCAGCGCCGAAAAAACAAAATCGCATTCCAGGTTCGGCGTCAGATCCTTGACCACCAGCCCGCGAGCACCTTCGGGAATCGGTCCTTCCAGGTGCCAACGCGCGGCTTCCGCATATTTTTTTCCGGACGACCGCTCCGACGCGGCCACTCCCGTCAACGTGAACCACGGGTGATCCGCCAGCAATTTCACCAGCCGCTGTCCGACCATACCTGTCGCACCCAGCACGCCCGCTCGCCACTTCTTTCCACTTGGATTTCCGTTCATCGCGACTGCTCCTTGTTTACTCCGCGGAAGCGCTTCTGGGGGTGGCCTTAAATGAAAAAACCCACCGCCAGGTTCGCTTCTGGCGGTGGGTTGGAAACTTTTGCTTGCCTGCTAGCCGTTTCTCCCGTCGCCCGAAGCGCTGGTAGTGACCGTAGTCGTTACGGTAATCGTCACTACAATCGTCGTGGCCGGCTTAGCCGTCACGGAGAGGGAGCGCTCGATGGAGTTCGCTAGCACGTCAAAAAGATACCACACCGCCGTCAAATTCCAATGTGAATTTCTCGTCAGGAGTGGCGAGACGTATAGCAGCTTAGGCGTTGAAAATAAGGCTGGAGCACGTCAGTCCCGATTCCGCCTTTTGCAGCTCGGAAATGTCCAGCGACTCCACGCGAAATCCCTGTGCGACAATCCTCTCCTGCGTCTTCGGGAACGAAGCGGGAAACACTACCGTTTCGCCAACCGCCAAAGCGTTTCCGGCGTGACGCTCGCTGGGATCTACATCGACCCACTCGAACCCTTCCAGTCGCTTCCAGTCGAACCATTCCCGGTTCCCGAGCAGCGTATTTCCTCCCAGCAAAGTCACTGCGGATTTCAGGTGCAGGCAGCCAGTCACCGGAACAGCGGTAAGGTCATATCCGAACATGGCCAGGATTACCGCCAGTTGGCGAATGCCTTCGGGATTTGATCGTTGCGTTACGCCTACAAACACTTTCTTGCCGACGCGCAAAACGTCACCCCCTTCGAGCGTTCCGGGCAACTTTATGTGCTTCAACATGCGGAATTTTTCCAGAGCGGTTGCCAGTGAAGCAGCTTCCTTGCGGCGAGTTTCCGTGCCAAGCGTGCAGATCACCGCGAGTTCGTCCAGCACTATGGCTGGATCTTCCACAAACATGGAGTCTGGAAGCTCCGGCTCTTCCGGCAGCGAAATTACCCGTGCGCCCAGCTTTGCCAATGTTTCTTCGTATTTGTGGTGTTGCGCCCGGGCCTTCTCCAGGTTGATCGGCTTGCGATCAATGAAACTCAGTTCGCAGTCAACAAGCGCGGAACTTACCGCACGGGTGATGGCAGTCAGCATGCTGCGAATTTACCAGAGCGCCTCGCCTGCGAACAGCCAACCCCGTAGCACCGGGCTCTGCCCGGCAAGCTCGCCAAACGGGCTCACGTTGTGAGGGTCCCCAATTCTAAGTAAACTCTAGCGTTCGTCCGAGGAGCCTCATGCACATCGCCAGGCGGGCGTATTCCGTTTCGTTCTTTCCCGCACTCTTGTATCCCGTGTTTATTGTTGCGATTTTGCTGCTCGCATTTTCTTCAGGCGCACGCTGTCAAGATCCATCTGCTGCGGATGCTGTGGCGGTCGACGTGATATTTTCGGATTTTGCCAAGCCTGGTTCGCCAGGCTGCTCCGTCGCAGTCGCACGCGACGCTAAACTGCTGTACGCCAAGGGCTATGGTACGGCGAACTTGGAGCTGGATGTCCCGCTCAGTCCTTCCTCCGTGTTCGACATCGGCTCCACCTCCAAGCAATTCACCGCCGCCAGCATTCTTCTGCTCGAAAAGCAGGGAAGGCTTTCCATCAACGACGACATTCATAAATTCCTTCCTGAACTCCCGGACTACGGCAAGAAAATCACTATTTTGAATATGCTGAATCACACCAGCGGGCTACGCGACTATCTGGTGCTTTTCGAACTCGCCGGCGAAAACGTGGACAGCGTCACCACCGACGAGGAAGCGCAGGCCCTGATCGTTCGCCAGAAAGCGCTCAATTTCGATCCCGGCTCGGAATATCTCTACAGCAACACCGGCTATTTCCTGCTTTCCGTGATTGTGAAACGCGTTAGCGGCAAATCCTTGCGCGATTTCGCGGCGGAAAATATCTTTCAGCCCTTGGATATGACGCACACGCAGTATCGTGATAGCCACACTTTGCTGATCGCCAATCGCGCGCTTGCGTACGATCCCGCCGAAAAAGGCACGCGTTACACGCTGGACGTTTCGTATTTCGAACAAACCGGCGATGGCGCCGTGCACACCACGGTCGGCGATCTATTGAAATGGGATGAGAATTTCTATTCCGCGAAAGTGGGCGGCAAGGAATTTCTGGCGGAAATGCAGCAAACCGGCACACTGACTTCCGGAAAGCACTTTGGATACGCGAAGGGTTTGTCGGTAAGCACCTATCGCGGATTGCGCACCGTGCGCCACGGCGGCTCCTGGGGCGGCTATCGCGCGGAGCTACTTCGCTTTCCCGACCAGCATTTCTCCGTGGTGTGCCTGTGCAATCGCTCCGATGGTAATCCGTCGCGCCACGCCAATCGGGTTGCGGAAATTTATCTCGGCGGCCTGATGAAAGAAAAACCGCCCAAGAAAGACGCCGATGATGACGAAGATAGCAAGCCGCGACCCAAGATTTCTGTTCCCGACCCGGAACTTGACGGATTCGCGGGCGATTATTCCAGCGACGAACTCGGCGTTACCTACCGGCTGACGATCGCAAAGGGCAAGCTGACTCTCGCCAGTATTCTCGCCGCGGGGATTCTTCGCTACAACGATCTCGCGGGCAAACAAATTATTCCCGTTGCCAAGGATGAGTTCGAACTCCTCGGTGACGACCCGATCACTGTAAAGTTTACTCGCGACTCCGCGGGTCACCCCGCTTCCTTCGCGCTCGACGCCGGCCGCACAACCGGTATCATCTTTGTGCGGCAGGCTCGCTAAAGGAGATTCACGAAATGTCAGATGCCATGCGCAGGGCCCTCGCCGTTGTCATCGTGCTCGCCGGTGCCGTCCTCCTTTGGTTCAGCGGACACGCCGACCAGGAGGCGCAAGCCGCGAGAAACGAAGTAGACGCTACCATCGCCTCCGCGCGTGAACATGCCGTGGAACAGGATCCCCGGCTGCACGGAACCTATCGCTTCGAACGCGGTGGCTGGATTTTCGTTCATCTTGAAGGCGATCCCGCATCCATCGGATTCCAACACGGCTATATCCTCGCGCCGGAAATCGAAGACGCCTTCCCGGCAATCAGCGCGATGATGACTCATGAAGCCAATCGCGATTGGGCCTTTTTCCGTCAAACCGCGCGCGAAATGCTCTGGCCCAAGATCGATCCCGAATATCAGCAGGAGCTGCAAGGCGTCGCCGAAGGCCTCAACGCCCGCACCGGCTCGCAACTCGATGTCTACGACATCGTGGCCATGAATTCCTTCGAAGAGCTTCCCGATTACTACGTGGCCTGGCTGAACAAACAGAAGAAAACTCCCAACGCGCCGAATCTGAAGAGTCCTGGCAACTGCAGCGCTTTCATCGCCACCGGAAGCTGGACCAAGGACGGCAAAATCGTCATCGCGCACAATAACTGGACGAATTACGTAAATGGCGAACGCTGGCGCATTATTTTCGACATTCAACCCACGCACGGCTACCGCATGTTGATGGATGGTTTCCCCGGCGTCATCGTCAGCAACGACGACTTCGGCTTCAACAGCGATGGCCTGATGGTCACGGAAACCACCATCACGCAGTTCGAAGGCTGGAACCCCAACGGCAAAGCCGAATTCGTGCGCGCGCGCAAAGCGTTGCAATACGCCGGCTCCATCGACGAGTACACAAAAATTATGCTGGATGGAAACAACGGCGGTTACGCCAACGATTGGCTGCTGGGCGACCGCAAGACCGGCGAAATCGCGCAACTCGAACTGGGACTGAAAGCCTACAAACTCTGGCGCACAAAAGACGGCGTACTCGCAGGCTCAAACTGGGCGCGCGATCCCAAAGTCATGAAGCAGGACGCTCCAGCCTTCGATCCGAATAATCGCGAGACCTCGCCGAACGCGCGCCGCGTTCGCTGGGAAGAGCTTCTCAACCAGAATAAAGGCAAGATCGATGTGGCGCTTGCGCAGCACATGCTCGGCGATCACGTGGATAGTTTTCAGAAAAAAGACGAAGCCAACGAGCGCGTCCTCTGTGGTCACGTGGACGCTTCGCCGCGCGGCGTTGCCGTCTGGGCTTGGAATCCCTTTTATCCCGGCGGCGCGGTGCAGGCCAAAGCCGCCGACGCCACCATGGCGAAAGAGATGCGTCTGGTCGCACGCATGGGCCATCCCTGCGGAACGGATTTTGCAGCGAAGCCGTTTCTCGCCGCGCATCCCGAATACAACTGGCAAGCCCCGTACCTGCGCGACATGAAGGCTGGCCCGTGGACCGAATTTCGCGCCGGCGAACAGCAAGAGCACGCCAAATAAGGTTTTCGTAGGCGCATGGCTTTAGCCATGTCTGCCCTTCCTTTTGACTAGACGGACACCTTGCGCACCCCTACTTTGCCCACGCTGGCCCGCTCTTCCGCTCCGCCAGGCAGGCAATGACGATACGCCGCATAAGTCATATCGAACGCGTTATCCCACGAAACTCCCGCAACTTTCTCGCGCGCCGCGTCGCCCATCTTTTTCAATAGCGGGCGGTCCTGAATCAGCTCAACCGTCTTTCTCACAAATTCTTCCTCACTCGACGTGACGTACCCGGTCACGCCGGGAATCACCAAATGTTGCGGCCCGCCTTCGTTGGTGACCACCGACGGCACGCCCGACGCAGCCGCTTCCTGGATCACGTTCCCAAACGTGTCGGTGCGCGAGGGAAACACGAACAAGTCCATGTTCGCGTACGCACGCGCAAGCTCTTCCCCGCGCAGCACTCCGGGAAATTCCGCACGGGTCATGTTTTCACGGAGCCATTGCACTTCGCTTCCATCGCCCACAATCACAATCCGAACCTCTCCAACACCGCGGCGCAACAGTTCCCGCTCTATCTCCGCCAACAATCGCACGCCCTTCTCTGGAGTGATTCGTCCAACAAATCCCATCCGCAGCACGCCATCGTTCGCGGTTCGGCGAGCAGGGTTGAACATCTCCGCATCCACGCCCCGCGGCATCAGGAACGACGGCGTCTTCAACTCTTTCTCCAGCCATTGCACCTGCGAAGCCGTCGGCGCCAGGGTAACCTTCGCCATCCCGTAAAACCACAGCAGCACCTGCAGGCCGCGATCCTGCGACCATGCCACGGTCGGATCGACAACGCCGCTCGGCAAAAGACGAATTATCTTGTGCATGCGGCGCGCCGCGAATTGGTGAAAGTTGGTGTGCCACGAGGCGACCAGCGGAATCTTCAGCGAATTGCACAAATACGCGCCAACCTGCCCCAGTTCGCCCGGACTGGTGATGTGGATTACGTCGGGTCTGAACCGCAACACTTCCTTGCGAATGCGCCAAACATACCGCCAGAAGAACAGATCGTACTTGAGATCTTTCTCGATCGGAAAACTCAGCAGGCTTCTCTTCACTTCCACGCGGCGTACCGTGCCATCCTCGTGCTCGCCGGGCTGCGTTCCTCCGTGGATCGCCAGCATCGGGAATTTGTGCCGCGTCGCGTAGGCCACCAACTGCCGCGCCGTCAGGGCCACCCCGTTGATTTCGTGAAAGGTCTCACAAAACAGGGCTACCCGCGGAATCGCTGTCATAGCCCTCCTTCATCCAGTCGCCGTCCGAATTCTCCCGCGGCGTCCGCTAGAGCATGCCACGCATTCTCAAACAGCCGCAACCGTAACGCCTCCAGGAAATACGGCATGAGTGAGATTCGCCGGTAGCTTTCTGACTGGAGCGTAGGAAACCCTTGTTACCGCGGGATGATACGTGGGTCAAGATTCATCGTTTCATTTACTGATTGGGCATTTTGGTTCCAGAGATTACTTCGCGGTACGTAGAGCTGGTCGCCTTTGTTTTATTGGATAAAGAGCGTGTCTGTTCAAGATGGAACAGCGCTTCGCCCTCAATTACACAAGTATTTTCTCAATTTCAACATCGCGTCAACCTGCGTGGCAACTTGCTGTTACTGTCTGAGCATGTCGTACCTTGCGATCAGGCGAGTGCGTGCGCTTTTGAGGTGACCAGAGCATGAGAAAAACTATTCTGCTTCGCGGCGGTTTGCTCCCCATGCTCGTATTGCTCGCCTTCAACGCTACCTCCGCCACTTCAGACCGCCAGCCCATCGCCGAAGCCCTCCGCTGGGTTCGTTCCTCACCTCGACAAGCCGCGCAGTACGACTACATCATGACCGCCCGTGTGCGACTGCTTTTTTTCTGGGTTGGCAAGGACGATGTTGGCGGCGGCTACATCCGCCGCGGAATTTCCGAAAGCGATCCGCACCAGGAATTTTTTCAGGTGCTCTTTGGCAGCGATCCGGACAAAGCGCCTCGCGCCATAAATCGCTGGGGTGCCGGCACGGAAGTTGCATGGCACAAAAATCCTGTGGCGCCGTCCGCCCAGCAGGACGATGTGCTTGCCAGCGCCTTTTTCGGTTTCATGAAAGGTTCCAAAGGAAAATCCGCATCCGACATGCAGGAAGAACTAAAGAAAGAGAAGGAGCAGGGAATTCACTCCTTCACCGGCATTTTGAGCCGCGTCGATCAGGCCAGTGCCATCTCGCTGGTGGTTCCATTGCAATCCGCTACCGATTTCAACTTGCATCAATACGCCACGGCGGAACCCCTCATGTTCGAGAACCTCGGGAGCTCCACCGGGCCGTTGCACACGCTCCAGGATGCCGCACGCTGCCCGCGTTCCGAAGCGTTCCTTGCCACCATCGCCGAAATGATGAAAGCGGCGCTGGACGGGAACGCCGCGCCGCTATCGCGCTGCTACGTCTATGACGCGCAAGAAAACATGCTCACCGTCGAAAGCATCACGCCGGTAGCGAAACTCCCGGTTCAGTTGCACGGGCCGAATAACACCACTCTACTGGACATCGTGCAGGAGCATCTGCTCCAGCTCGATTTCGTATCCTCCAACAAACTCACCGGGAAAAAATCCTACTTTTCTATCTTGACCGGTACACAGGGAAATCTTCGCGCCGTTCCCGTGCAGATTCGCTACCAGCCGAACTGGTGGTTTCAGGTGATCCTGAACCTGCAGCCGCCGAAAGCCTCGGAACCGCCAAGTACGGTCGCCCAGCGCTGAACGCCACTCACGAAATTACCGCCCGGCGCTTTCGGGAACCACTTCGACCTCCACACTGGAGGGATACTTCGCCGAGCGAAATATCTTTTGCGTGGCCTTCTGATAATCCGATTCCTTGGCCTCGAAAATGTTGGGTACGAATTTCTGCGGGTTGCGGTCATACAGCGGAAACCACGTGCTCTGCACCTGCACCATGATGCGGTGCCCTTTCTTGAAAACGTGGTCCGCGGTATGCAAATCGATCGTGTACGGCGTCACTTCTCCCGCCACGACCGGTTCCGGCTTTTCGTACGAATTGCGGTACCTCCCGCGGAAAATCTCGTCCGCGATCATCAACTCGTAACCGCTTAACTTCCAGTCCTCTTCCACTTTTTGCGGATACACATCGATCAGTTTCACCACCCAGTCGCTGTCCGTGCCGGTGGTAGACGCAAAAATTTTCGCGGTCACTTGCCCGGCGATGGTCACATCGTCCTTCAGCTCCTCGGTCTGCCACGTCAACACGTCGGGCCGGTCGTTTACGAACCGCTGGTCCTGCACCAGCCAGGTGTACCAGCTCCCCGGATGATCCTCGGGATACGTCATGTCCACCGGGCGGTGACGATACGGCACCGGATGCGCTGGATCGCTGATGTACGAATCAAATTCCTCGCTATCCTCTTTTTTCGGCGCGTCCATGGAAAGTTTGCCGTCCGCCCGCAGATAAAGTTTCTTGTCCATTCCACCTCGCGGCGGCCACGAGTCGAAATTCGTCCAAACATCGCTGCCGGTCTGGAACAGCAGC
>Ga0210409_10002325_pt1 | contig 22780 bp, 21 predicted proteins | sample IncBWH17MmetaG_FD_161649 | JGI IMG/M metagenome (GOLD analysis project Ga0210409, IMG submission 161649) | Forest soil microbial communities from Barre Woods Harvard Forest LTER site, Petersham, Massachusetts, United States - Inc-BW-H-17-M | ecosystem: Environmental > Terrestrial > Soil >...
CACCAGTGGCTTCCAGCGCGGATGCGTCAGCCAAACAATTTCGGCCTTGGGGAAAGATTCGCGAAGGCCCGCGACTGCGGGAAAGGTATGCACGATATCGCCGAGAGAACTGAGCCGCACGACCAGAAAACGTAGCTCAGGCATGCGGTGCCTTGCGGATCGATTCGAGAAGCGCGCGCGTAGAATGATCCTTGCGGTCGCCGACTATTGCCACGCGAATTCCCAGCCGCGCCGCGACCGCGCGCTCAGGAACAGTGTCCAGCGTGTAGTCGGTACCTTTGGCATGGACGTCAGGCCGCAGAACTTCCAATAGAGATTCCACATTGGGTTCGGGGAATAGCACGACGTAGTCTACGCTTTTGAGAGCCGCAACGAGCTGCGCGCGCGCGCTTTCACCCAGGATAGGGCGACCGGGGCCTTTCAGATTGCACACGCTGGAATCCGCGTTCACGCCGACGACGAGAACATCTCCTTCGCTGCGCGCCCCTTCCAGATAGCGGATGTGCCCGACATGTAGCGTATCGAAGCAGCCGTTGGCAAAGACGATTCGCTGGCTGCGGCGCTTGTGTTCGGAGAGTTTTTCGCGGAGGAAGTCCGGGGTAACAATCTTGGATGCGGCTGCGCGCATGATTTAGGAAACTGCTCCAGACGCTTCACCGCGAATGGCTTCCAACAGTTCTTCGCGAGAAACCGTGGCCGTGCCCCGCTTCATCACTACTAGGCCTCCCGCGATGTTGGCGATGTGGGCCGCTTCGAGGGAAGAAGCACCGCAGGCGAGGGCCAGCGTATACGCGGCAAGAACAGTGTCACCGGCGCCAGTGACGTCGACCGCTTGATCGCTGCCATAGACAGGAATCTGCGTGACCTGATCTTCGGATCCAAAGAGAGCCATGCCATGGCGGCCACGCGTGACCAAAAGGGCTCGAAGCTTCATTATGGAAAGAGTCTCGCGTCCCACCCGGGCGAGCTCGTTAAGATTTTGGCCAATTGTGGTGCTGTGCTGAGCCTCGAGTTCGGCTTCGTTCGGCGTGGCCGCGCTGATGCCAGCTTTGGCATAGGCATGCAGATGGTAGCGCGCGTCGAGGGTAACGTGGATTGCGCTTTTGCGTTTTGCCAAGGCTTTCTGCACCAGCTGCGGAGTGGCGACCCCAAAGCCATAATCGGATACCGCGAGTGCATGGGCGCGGCCCAACTTCACGGAGAGAGATTTCTGGAGTTTTGCGCGCGCGCCTTCGGGCAAAGACGACTTTTGCTCTGTGTCCACGCGCAGAACCTGCTGTGCGGTAGTGTGGGCCCAGCCAGCGAGAAAGCGTGTTTTTGTCGGCGTGGTCCAGGCCTTCACCCGGTGGATCCCGGAGACATCGACTTTCTTGCGACGGAAATGGGTGATCAGGGCATCGCCAGAGGAGTCATCGCCCACCGCGGTTACCGGCAGGACGCGTGCGCCGAGGGAGGCCAGATTGTTGGCCGCGTTGGCGCCGCCGCCGGGAACGAGCTGCGTTTCGCGATGCTTCAGGATTAACACCGGCGCTTCACGGGAGACGCGGGAAATTTCTCCGTATTGAAATTCGTCCGCAACGAAATCACCGAAGAGAACGATGGTCTTCGAGGAGAATTGTTCCACGCATTCGGCGAGCGCCACGAGGTCGACCGAAGTTGAAGCTGGGGTTCGCGCTCCGGCTCGTTTCATTTTGGTTGCCTCAGGATCCAATCCGCCGCCTCACTTAGATCTTGCGCGACAAAATCAGGTTGCGTGGTCCACTTTGCCGAATGCCAGGCCAGTTCGCCTTCACCGTACCCCGTGCGCACGAGGATACTTCGAGCTTCTGCGTTGCGAGCGAGCTCTACGTCACCATAGCGGTCACCCACCACGAACGAACCCTGAAGATCAATCGAATGGTCACGAGCTGCGCGCTCCAGCATACCTGTTTTCGGTTTGCGACAATTGCAGGCATCCGCAGAGGTGTGCGGGCAATAATAGACTGCGTCGATGCGCGCGCCTGCTGCGGCAAGTTGCTGCGTCATGAGCTCGTTCACGGTGTTAACCAACGATTCCGGGAAGTACCCGCGGCGCACGCCGGACTGGTTAGTGACGACGACCACGAGCAAACCGGCATTATTGAGCCGGCGAACGGCTGCGGCGGCGAAGGGAAACATGCGGAATCGGCTGGCGTGATTCAAGTAGCCAACTTCCTCAGCGATGGTGCCGTCGCGATCAAGAAAAACGGCGTGACGGATGGCGGTTGAATCAGGCACGTTGCGCCTCGATGGAAAATAACCACGGTCTTGCCGCAGCTTCCACCATGTCCGGGGTGACTTTCGTCATGCAGCGATGATCTGTGGGACAGCGCCGGAGGAAGCATGGGCTGCAATACGGTTTTTCCTGGACTATAGTGCAGCGCGGCGTCACGGGGGCGGTACCCAGGGGATCGGTGGGCCCGAAGACGCCGACGACCGGCAAGCCCACGGCTGCCGCAACGTGCATCGCGCCGGAATCGTTGCCGATGAAAAGATGACATTGCGAGAGCAGCGCAGGGAGATCGGCAATCGCGGTTTTTCCGGTGAGATCAATCGGGGCCCGGCGTAGGTCAGCGGAGATCGCGTTCGAAACGGCCGTCTCAGCGGCAGTCCCGAAAAGGATGATATCGGCATCGCTCTGAGACTGAAGCCGATTGGCCACTTCCGCAAATCGCGCAGGCGGCCAGCATTTCGCGGAGCCGTACGATGCGCCAGCGCCAATGGCGATTCGCAATGACTGAGGACGCGCACCTGATTTGAGAAGGAAATCAGCCGCGAGCGCTCGTTTCTCTTCGGAAACGGTCATAGCAATGGAGGTTACGTCGGATTGCGAATCCCCCCAGCCAGCGCGACGTAGGAGTTCCAGATAGTAGAATTTCTCATGAGGCGGGATTTCACCTGGCCCCGGAACAGGCACGGCCTTGGTTAAAAGAAGACTGCGGCCATCGCGCGCATAACCGATTCGCTCCGAAATGCCCGCACGCCAGGCGAGCCATGCGGCGTCAAAAGCATTCTGCAAGAGAAGCGCGACGTCGATACTTTGCAGACGGAGTTCGCCCGCAAGCCGTTCTCTACCGAGAATACCCGCGTGAGCTCCTTGGACATCGTAGTTGATCAAACGATCGCAGATTTGCTGGTCGCGATAGATGTCTGCAACATAGGGCCGCGCGACGATGGAAATGTGCGCTTCCGGGAATCGTGCGCGCACCGCGCGCAGCGCAGGCAACGCCATGATTGCGTCGCCGATCCAGTTCGTCCCGCGAATCAGGATTTTCACGCAGCCGCTCCGGCGCTAGACGCCGCCAGGGTCTGGTCAAGCACGTTCTTGAAATCAGCTCCGGGGCTAACCACAAGGTCGATCACGGAAATATACACTGGCGCTTCTGAGAACTTCGCGGCGCCAAGATTCTGCGCGTCCTTCTCGGTCGTTACTAAGGCATTTGCGCCGGTTTGTTTGGCGGCCAGCTGGATTCGCAAGACATCCTGGTCCGTGTAGCGATGATGATCGGGAAAAGCCAACTGTCCGCAGACAGCGATCTCCCAGTTCCGCAAATCGCGAAAGAAGGCATCCGGATTGCCCAGCCCGCAAAAAGCAAAAAAAGGACCAGCGCCAATCTCTGCGGAAGAAATGAGGGTAATCTCCCCACCCAAGCGACGGAATCCCCGCAGCTGTGTGGACGCAGCGAATACGGGATACTGCTGGAGCTTCTGAATTGCATCGGAGGTGCCAGGCATCGTCTCTGTTCGCGTGAAGACAAGAATGTTTGCGCGCCCCATGGCCGATAGGGGTTCCCGAAGCAGGCCGGCCGGTAGAAGAGACTCACCCTTAAGCGGCCGTGAGGCGTCCATCAAGAGAATGTCAAGGTCGCGCGCCAGCTGCAGGTGCTGGAAGCCATCATCAAGCAGAAATAGATCGATGGCCTGACGAGATTCGAGCCGATGACCTTCGGCAAAGCGGTCCTTACCGACGCCGAAAGCGACGCGGCTCTGGAGGCGAAATTTCATCAGTTCTATTTCGTCGCTGGTGCCATTCGCGCCGCGATAGCCTCGGCTGAGGATGGCAACGCGCTTCCCTTCCGCAAGGAATCTCTCAGCAAGCCAAATGACCATGGGTGTTTTGCCGGTGCCGCCAACGGTAAGATTGCCAACGCTAACGACTGCCGCGTTCAGGCGTTTTTGTTTTAGCCATCCTTTGGCATAGAGCCAGGCGCGCCCGCGAACCCAAACTCCATAGAGCAGCGACAGCGGCCAGAGCAAGATCCGCAATGGCAGAGGAGCCTTCATCGGGTGACGCCATCTAGAAGCGTTGCGATTTTTGCGACGGCGCGATCCGTAGCTCCTCGGCTGCCTTCCACAAGACTTCGGGCCGCCTCGCCCATCTTTTTCATGCGCTCGGGATTGCGAAAAAATTCAATCCAGGCTACGCCCGCATCTTCGGGACTCTCGACTTGTACTGCAGCTCCCGCCGCGACGAACCGAGAGGCAATCTCCGCGAAATTCTCCATCGAGGGGCCGAAGACGGGAATTTTGCCGAAGGCCGCGGGCTCGAGAATATTGTGACCGCCGGATTGCACCAGCGATCCGCCGACAAAAACTCCGTCGGCAACGCGATAAAGCGAGGCGAGCTCGCCGATGCTGTCGACAAGAAGAACGGTGACATCTTCAGAGATAGTGCCATTCTCTGTGGCTGCGTCCGACTGTCCAGGGCCGGGAACCGCCAGCTTCGAGCGACGGATAAATTTGCGATGCGATTCGTCGATGTACTCGGCCGCGGAATCGAAGTGCTCCGGCTTGCGCGGCACCAGGACCAGAAACGCTTTGGGAAATTCGCCTTGTAAAGTTCCAAATGCAATCAAGGCGTGTGGCTCTTCAGTGGCCACCACGCTGCCTGCCACGATGATCGGCGAGCGTCCCTGGCGGCGGGCTTCCGCCTCCAGCCAATTCGAAAGCGGAGTGGGCGCAGGGAGCTCCAGGTCGTATTTCAAGTTGCCGCTGACGTACACTCGGTCGGCAGGCGCACCGAGAGCGCGGATGCGCTCCGCATCTTTTTCGCTCTGCACCAGGAAGCCGCTGGCCCTGGAAAGCGCATCCTTGAGAAAGGGCCTCAAAAAGAAGCCAAATGTTCTGAGGTAATTCTGATAGCGCGCGAACGAACGATCAGAAATGCGGCCGCTGACAAAAAGCACAGGAATCTTGCGCCGGTCGGCTTCTCGGAGAAAATTGGGCCAGATTTCCGTTTCAAGAATCAGGACTAGCGAAGGTCGCACCGCCTTCAACGCGCGGCGAACACAAAAGGTCCAGTCCAGGGGGAAGTAAATAACTGCGTCGGCAAAGGGCATACGTTCGCGCGCCAGCGCCTGGCCAGTCAGAGTCGTCGTGGAGACAATGAGAGGCCGGTTGGGATAGGCTTCCTTCAAACGCCGGGCGAGTGTCACGCCCGATAACGTTTCGCCGACGGAGACAGCATGAATCCAGATGGCTTCGGGGCGGTCCGCGCGCAGGTCGGTAAGCGAGGGAAACGAAAAACCGAGCCGCTGGCCAAGATTGGACAGATACTTGCCAGTGCGAAGGCTCTTCATGAGCCAGTAAGGCACAAGCAGAAGGGCCGCGAAGCCCATGAGAAGGCTATAAATGAAATACACTAAGTATGGCTCCGGTCTATCCGCGCTCCACCGGCAGCAGGCGGCGCGCGACGCAGGGCAACCCTGCGCGTCCCCCAGGAATCGAAGGCGTCGAGATGGGAAAAGTCTATTATAACCCGATGCAAAAGCCAGCCATCTCTATTCCCATTCTTGCACTATTGCTGGCCGCCTTGCCCAGCGCGCCCCAGCAGCCGACCGCCTTGAAAACCGCTTCGCTCCAGTCTCATGAGGGCATGACCATTTCTGCGACGCCGTGGACCGACCCGGCGCTGTATAAGCAAAAGTTTCCAAAGAAGTCTCCGTTTACCGCGGGGCTGCTGGCGGTGATGGTGGCGTTCCGAAACGATTCCGATGAGAGCGTGAAACTGAACCTCGATCGTATCCGGCTATCGCTGCGCATCGACGAAGAGAACCGGCAGCAATTGGAGCCACTTACGCCCGATCAGGTCGCCTATGAAACGCTTTCGCCTGGCAGGAAAGATCCCACAAAGAAAAGAAAGACATTCCCTTTCCCGGTGGGAACACCGAAGAGTTCGCCTGACAAAAACTGGGCGGAAGTGCAAAAACAAGCGGAGAATGCGGGAGTTCCCACGGACGTCATCGCGCCACACAGCACTGTGCAGGGACTACTTTACTTTGATTTGCAAGGCCAATTCGACCTGTTGAACACCGCCCACCTTTACGTTCCGGATCTTCTTATCATGGGGAACAACCGCTCTTTGACTTTTTTTGAAATTGATTTGAGCCGGCCTGGAAGTAATTGAGACGAGAAATCAGGGGACGTTTGCGCCGCTCGTCGCGGTCGGCTACCATGACGTGTGCAAACTTTCTCCCAACACCGCGGACAAATGCTCACTCTCCTCGACGAATTGAATCCCGAACAGCGGCTCGCTGCGGAAACGATCGAAGGCCCGGTATTGATTCTTGCAGGAGCGGGGACCGGCAAGACGCGTGCGATCACGTTTCGAATGGCTAATCTCATTGCGAATAGCGTCCCAGCCGAGTCCATTCTCGCCGTAACCTTCACGAACAAAGCCGCCGAGGAGATGCGCAATCGTGTTTCAAGCCTGCTGCTGCGGGCGGGAGTGCCGCCGGCGCAGCCCTGGCTTTCGACGTTTCATTCGCTCTGTGCACGACTCCTGCGGCGCGAGGCTGCTGCCGCGGGGCTGCCGCGCGATTTCGCTATTTACGATGACGACGACCAAATCGCCGCCGTGAAGCTGGCGATGAACAAGTTGCAGATCGAGGACGACACCCTGACCCCGCGAAATATTCTTGGCCGGATCAGCTACGCCAAGAACCACGGGCAAACTCCGGAACAGTCGCGGGCGGAAGCTTTCGATCAAAATGGACGTCGCATAGCAGATGTTTTCACAGCTTACGAAAAGCTCCTACACGACAGCAAAGCGCTGGATTTTGATGACCTTTTGCTCCGGTCGGTCCGCCTGCTCCGGGATTCGACCCCCACTCGCCTGAAATGGCAGGAACGTTTCCAGTTCATCCACGTGGATGAATATCAGGATACCAATCGCGTTCAGTATGAACTGATGCGGTTGTTAACCGGGCCGCAGCAGAATGTCTGCGTGGTCGGCGACGAGGACCAGTCCATCTATCGCTGGCGCGGTGCTGACGTTTCCATTCTGCTGAGCTTCTCGCGCGATTTCCCGGCGGCGCGCATTGTAAAGCTCGAACGCAATTACCGCTCGACGCAAAAGATTCTCGATGCCGCCGGCGCGGTGGTGGCCAACAATCCGGAGCGCCTGGGAAAATCGCTGAGCGCAGAAAAAGTTGGTGGCGGAAACCTCAAGTATTTCGAAGCTCGCGACGCGCAGGCGGAAGCGGAGTTTGTCGCAGGCGAACTGGAGCGCATCCTCAATGACGACTCCGACCAGACCTGCGCGGTGGAATACCGCACGAACTTCCAATCGCGCGCGTTTGAAGAAGTCTTTCGGCGCCGGGGATTGCGATACAAGTTGGTTGGCGGCTTCAGTTTTTACAATCGTGCAGAGGTGAAAGATGCGCTGGCGTACGTGCGACTGGCCATGCACCCCGAAGATGACATTTCGCTTCTGCGCGTGATGAACGTGCCTCCCCGCGGTATCGGCAAGACCACCGTGGACGCGTTGCGCGAATCTGCACGTGCGGATGACACATCGCTTTGGGCAGCCATTGAAAAGTTCATCTCCGGCGCGTCGGCGGGCCGCGCCGTCACGCCGCTGCGAGCGTTCCGGGAAATCATCGTCAAACTGCAGGCGGCACTGGCGGAAAAAGAGCCCGCGGAGTTTCTTCGAACCGTCCTGGAAGAATCCGGCTACATGGAGATGCTGAAGGACCGCAACACTCCGGAAGATGTGGCGCGCATCGAAAACCTGGAAGAACTCACGCGGGCGGTCGCCGAAAGCATGGAAGCCGGCGAGACCTTTATTGATTTTCTGGATGCAGCGGCGCTGGTCAGCGACGCGGATCAGTTCGAGGGCAAGCCCGGCGTCACGCTAATTACTCTGCACAGTACAAAGGGATTGGAGTTCGACCACGTGTTTCTGACGGGCATGGAAGAAGGCATTTGCCCGCACAGCCGCTCTCTGAACGAAGAAAAAGGTATCGAGGAAGAGCGGCGATTGGTGTACGTGGGAATGACACGCGCGCGGCAATCTCTGACGCTGACGCGCGCTGTGTATCGGCGTGTTTTCGGGAACGAGCAGCAGCTTCGAGCTTCGCTCGCGTCACGTTTTCTGGCGGAGATTCCTAGCGAACTGGTGGACACGGTTCGCGGTTCCATGGCAGAGATTGGCGAGAAACGCCGCTACGAGCCAGATCCGGAATATTCCTACTCCCCGGAGGAATTCGCGCGGCGCGTGCGCGGGGTAAAGAAGCCAGTAGCAGCGGCTCCACGGAAGCCGGCGGCGCAAAGTTCCTTTAGCCGTTCCACTGCGAAACGTGGCGCCGACGCGGATCCTATGCTGGGTCGAAAGGTGCGGCACCCCAGCTACGGCGTGGGAACGGTGGTCGGCGTCGAAGGCGACGACGAAGAGCGGCGTGTCTCGGTGAGCTTCCCCGGACGCGGAACGAAGAAATTTATCGAGCGCTACGCACAACTGGAGCAAGCGTAGCCCCACCAGACAGCTTTGCCTAAGTCGGGACGCACCAGCGAGTTGCGTGACAGCGGTTCTCAGGGTACATTGAGGCTCGCATTCATTCCCCAAGAGCGTATCGGGTATGGTCCGGCGTCTGGTTTGCCCGGATGCGATCGGAGAGCATGAGTGGGATCAGATCTCTTCCGCTGCAAGGGTATCGATCAACTGCTGTCGGATTCGGAAAATGCTGAAGTCCGGTTAAAAAAGTCCCTCGGCTGGTTGAGTCTGACCTCGCTCGGCATCGGCGCCGTCATCGGCTCCGGCATTTTCACCATTGTCGGCACAGCGATCGCTGGACAGAAGTTTCAAACCTCTTCCATCCTGAACGCCCCTCTGCTTGAATACCTGATCCACCATTCCGCTTCGTTTGGCCGGCCCGGGGCTGGGCCCGCCATTGCGCTTTCCTTTATTTTAGTAGCAATCGCCTGTGGCTTCGCCTCGGTGTGCTACGCAGAGCTCGCCGCCATGATTCCCATCGCCGGCAGCGCCTACACTTACACTTACGCCACGATGGGGGAACTCATCGCCTGGATCATCGGCTGGGATCTCATTCTTGAATATGCGGTCAGCAATATGGCCGTCAGCGTAGGGTTTTCACAACACATGGTCAATTTGCTGGACTGGTTCGGCGTGCATCCGAATCCTCGTTGGATTTCCCCCGCGTATCTGCCCACCGGATTGAGCGATCTGGAGGGCAACACGCTCTACGGCCCTGGCTGGCATTTGGGTTTCAACTGGCCCGCGTTCATCATTGTCATGCTCCTGACCGTGATCCTGGTGCGCGGCATCAAGGAATCCGCGCGCACCAACAACATCATGGTGTTCCTGAAGATTGTCGCAATCCTGGTGTTCGTAACCTTCGCTTCAAAATTGATTATCCCTGCGAACTATCATCCCTTTGCGCCCAATGGCTGGCCCGGCATCCTGACGGGCGGCTCGATCGTTTTCTTCACCTACATTGGGTTCGATTCCGTCTCTACTGCGGCCGAGGAATGTAAGAATCCCCAGCGAGATTTGCCCATCGGCATCATCGCCACTCTGATTGTCTGTACTTTGCTCTATATAGGCGTGGTTGTGGTGCTCACGGGGCTGGTGAAGTGGGACACCCTGGTGGATGATGCCGCGCCGGTGGTCAACACACTCAAGAAACTTCATTTCACGGGTGTTCGCCTGGTCGTTCTGATCGGCGCATTGATGGGCATGATCTCTTCCCTGCTGGTCTTCCAGCTCGGACAAGCACGCGTGTGGTTTGCCATGTCGAGGGACGGTCTGTTCCCCAAGATCTTTGGACGCGTGCATCCGCGTTTTCAAACGCCGGACTTTTCGACGTGGATGGCGGGATTCGTCGTCGGTATTCCCGCAGGCTTGCTCGATATTGGAACGCTCGCCGATCTTTCGAATATTGGCACTCTTTTCGCGTTCGCACTGGTGGCCGGCGGGGTGCTGATTCTTCGGTATCGCGAGCCGGACCGGCCGCGCGCCTTCCGCGCTCCGGGCGGGCCGTTGGCGCCAGCCCTAACCATTATTACGTGCGTCCTTCTCATGGCGGGGCTTCCGATCATGAATTGGATCCGATTTTTTGTCTGGATGGCTCTGGGGCTGATTCTTTATTCTTTTTACGGCCGGAAACACAGCACACTCCGAGCCGCGAATCGTGTGTAAGAGGAATCGTCGAATGCAGCAAGAGTTCAATCCACGAACGCGAGCACTCCTCGTTTTTGTTTTCTTCGCGTTTGCCTTTTCGTTCCCGCGGGATTTACGGGCGTGGGGCCGGGGCGGCCACAAACTCGTCGTCAACAAGGCGATTGACACGCTGCCCCAGAACCTGCCACAGAATGTACGGGAGTTCTTCGACACCAATCGCGGCTTCCTTCTTTTGCATGTCACCGACCCGCTCGACACCATGGCAAAGAATCCGGCAGAGCGCCACAATCACTTTATTGCTCTCGACAAATACGGGCGCTTCCCGTTCGAAGCCCTACCCCGCGTTTACAAGACCGCGCTAACAAAGTTTGGCAAAGCGACGCTGGATCGCAATGGTCTCTTGCCATGGCAGATCGGCGTGTACAGCGAGAAGCTGACCGAAGCCATGAAGGCCGGCAAGTGGGACGAGGCGAAACTCGACGCAGCCATCCTCGCGAATTATGTGGCAGAAGCGCATGACCCCTTCAACACCTCCGACAACTTTGACGGCCGCCTCAGTGGTCAGGTGGGTATCAACGAGCGCTTTGGCGCCACGCTGATCGACCGCTACTCTTCGTTTTTTCCCATGCGCCCGAACGATGCAATTCTCATCGACGATCCCACGGATCGCGCTTTTGAAGCATGCCTGAGTTCCCATAGTTGGCTGGAAACCATTCTTCTGGCCGACCGTAGGGCACGCCACGGCGAAAACTCGTTCACCGACGAATATTTCGACCGCTTCTACAATCAAGCCGCCGCCATCCTTATTCGTCAGCTCTCCGACGCGGCGACCGATGTCGGGTCTTTCTGGTACACAGCTTGGAAAAACGCCGGAAGCCCGCAATTGCCGCGCTGATTCTCCGCGGATGACGCAACCCTTGCTCTCCGGCCACATCGTTTCCCTTCCCAAGGCCGAGCTGCACTTGCACCTCGAAGGGTCCATCCAACCTGCAACGGTGTGCGCGCTGACCGCTCGTCATGGCGTCAGCATGACGGAGGACGATGTCGGGCAAAACTACGCCCATCGCGACTTTCCTGAATTCATCGAGGCCTTCAAGTGGGTGACGTCCTTTCTGCGCGAGCCGCAGGACTATGCCCTCATCGCGCACGACCTTGCAGAACACTTGCTGACGCAAAACGTGGTCTACACCGAAGTGACGTTGTCGGTCGGAGTGATGCTCTTGAGAAAGCAGCAGCCCGAAGCGAATTTCGAAGCCTTGCTCCGTGCAACCGAGCCATTCGAACGCCGCGGCCTGCTCTTCCGCTGGGTGTTCGATGCGGCACGGCAATTTGGTGCGGAGGCGGCGATGCAAGTCGTCGAATCCGCCAGGCGTTGCGCATCAAAGGCGATCGTCGCGTTTGGAACCGGTGGTGACGAACTGAGCGTTCCCACCGAAGCGTTTCGCCCGGTCTACGAGCGGGCGGCAGAAATCGGCCTGCACCGCCTGATGCACGCAGGCGAAGTGGGCGGCCCAGACAAAATCCGAGAAGCCATCGAGCTCTTGGGGGCCGAACGCATCGGCCACGGCATCGCCGCAATTCACGACCCCCGCCTGATGGACCTGCTCGCGGAACGCCATATCCCGCTCGAAGTCTGTCCCAGCAGCAACCTGAAAACAGGAGCACTCGATCTGCAACTCCGCCGCGCGGAGGCAAGAGTCGAAGACCACCCTCTGCCGAAACTCTTCCGGCACGGAATTCCCATCGTGCTTTCTACCGACGATCCAGCGATGTTCCACACTAATTTACAAACCGAGTACGAGAACGCCGCTCGCATGGGACTCAGTGAGGACGAGCTTGCCAGCATCGTTGAGATGGGCTTCCAGTACGCTTTCTCCGCGGCCCCCGAAAGACCAAAGGGGTGAATCGGCTGGAGGGAATGTTATACTCAACGCATGAAAGCACACGTCTGGGTGATGCCAAAGCGCACGGTACTCGATCCGCAGGGACAAACCATTCAGCATGCTCTTTCCGGCCTCGGTTACGCGGCAGTGAAAGATGTCCGTCAGGGCAAGTTTTTCGTGTTGAATCTCGATGGCTGGAACCGCGATGAAGCGCAGAAACAGCTCGAGCACATCTCCAAGGAAGTGTTAACCAACCCCGTCATCGAGGAATACCGTTTCGAGATCGTTGACTGAGCAGCCCGCCTCATGATGAAAGCCCAGACACGCTCAAGCTCATTCATGTTTTTTCTGCGTCCATCCCTGCTTACGGTTTTGTTTTTACTGACGATCGCCGGCTGCAAGACGGGCATTCACACCTCTGACCCACATCTTCGGCAGATCGACGAATTGCTGAACGCCCAGTTGCCGCAAGGTACGCCCAGATCGCGCGTCATCTTCTTTCTGAGTTCCCAGGGCTTTCCGGTCGAGAATACGCGCGACGCAAAAGAGCTAGTGGCCACCGTCCATCGCGTAGATACAGACACGCTCCAGCCGGAAACGGCGCGGGTCACGTTCCAATTCGATGCTGGCGATAAACTTAAGTCCTACGAGCTCGCTTCGGTTGCGGGCTCTCCTCCCCAGCCATAACCTGATTCGCGACACCCTCGCCGGAATTCTCCGTGGCGAAATCTCCGGCGTGCTACGCTTTTGAAATCGTTGTCAGGAGACGCCGCAAATGTGCGGGATTGTCGGTTACATCGGCCCCAAAAAAGTTGTGCCGGTAATTATCGAAGGTCTGCGCAAGCTCGAGTATCGCGGCTACGATTCCGCCGGCATCGCCGTCGTCACCCAGGACGGCAAGCTAGACATCCGCCGGGCCTCCGGGAAGCTGCGCAACCTCGAAGAAGTCATCGCCAGGTCTCCCATCGAAGGAACGTACGGAATTGGTCATACACGCTGGGCTACCCACGGCCGCCCCACCGAAGAGAATGCCCACCCGCATCGTGACTGCACTGGGCAAATCGTCGTGGTGCACAACGGAATCATCGAAAACTACCTGGAGTTGAAAGAAAAACTACAGAAGGAAGGCCACAAATTCGTCACGGAGACGGACACGGAGATTGTGGCGCACCTGGTTGAAAAGAACTCACAGGGTGGAGTTCCACTGGAAGAAGCAGTGCGGCGTTCCCTTAAGGAATTGCGCGGCATTTACGCGCTGGTTTTCCTCTCCGCCAAGGATCCGCAGAAAATCGTGGCGGCGCGCCTCGGCCCTCCCTCGGTAATTGGCCTCGGAGAGGGTGAATACTTCGTCGCCAGTGACATTCCGGCCCTCCTCGAACACACACGCCAAATGTTTTTCCTCGCAGACGGTGACATCGCCGTCCTCACCGCCAAAGGCGTGCATGTGATGGATCATGACGGCCGCCCCGTCGAGCGTCCTTCACACCGCGTCGCATGGGATCCCATCATGGCGGAAAAGGGCGGCTACAAGCACTTCATGCAGAAAGAGATTTTCGAGCAGCCGCGCGCCGTGCGCGACACCCTGCTCGGCCGCATCTCCCAAGACACCGGAAAAGTCTTTCTCGATGAAATGCAAATCACGGAAAAACAGTTTCGCGAGTTTCACAGCGTGCGCATCGTTGCTTGTGGCACCAGCTGGCACGCTGGGCTGGCCGCAAAGTTCATGATTGAGCGCCTCGCGCGCCTGCCAGTTGAAGTGGATTACGGCAGCGAATTCCGCTACCGAGATCCCATCATAGATTCGAAAACATTAACTGTCTGCATCAGCCAGTCCGGCGAAACCGCCGACACCCTCGCGGCCCAGCGTGAAGCTAAGACAAAGGGCTCGCCTACCCTAGCCATTTGCAATGTAATCGGCTCGATGATCACCCGCGAGGCCGCCGGCACCATCCCCACACACGCCGGTCCGGAGATCGGCGTCGCTTCCACCAAGGCATTCACCTCGCAATTGACGGCGCTGCTCCTGCTGGCTTCCTATCTCGGCCAGGTACGCGGCAAATTGGCGGAAGACGCAGCACGAACCTTGATGCAGGAGTTCACGCGCATCCCGCACAAAATCGAAACTGTTTTGCAGGCCGATGAGACCGGGTTCTATGAAAACCTCGCGCGGCAGTTTTTCCGTTACACGGATTTCCTGTATCTGGGCCGCGGCATCCATTACCCGATCGCTCTCGAAGGCGCTCTCAAGCTCAAGGAAATTTCTTACATCCACGCCGAGGGCTATCCCGCCGGCGAGATGAAGCACGGCCCCAACGCGTTGATCGACGAAAATCTGCCCGTAGTCGTCCTGGCCACCAGGGACGAATCCGATCCCGAAGCGATGACGCGCTACGAAAAAAGTATTTCCAACATTAAGGAAGTCAAAGCACGCGACGGCATCGTGATCGCCATCGTTACCAACGGCGATAAGCTTGCGCGGGAAGCCTCCGATCACATCATCGAGCTCCCCCCGGCGCCGGAACTGCTTGTGCCGCTGCTTGAAATCATTCCTTTGCAGCTGCTTGCGTATCACATCGCGGTTCGCCTCGGCTGCGACGTCGACCAGCCGCGCAATCTGGCGAAATCCGTCACGGTGGAGTAGCCAGGGCCATTTCCGCTAAGATGAATGCATGTCTCGTTACTTCCGAGCGTGCCTCTGCATACTCTTGGTGACACCGCTGCAATTCGTGCGCCCTGCAAACGCACAAACGCCTGACACCACCACTGCCCCGCTCCGCGAAATTCACGCCGAAGGTTCCAAGATCCTCATCGAGGCACAAGTCGTCGCTTTGACCGGCCTCCAGATCCCCTCACAAGTTGGCAAAAATGACTTGCAGACCGCTGCGGACCGCTTGGTGGCGAGCGGACTCTTTTCCAAAGTAAGTTACAGTTTCCAAACACGCGGCGCCGGCGTTCTCGTCACATACCACGTGGAGGAGTCGCCCCGCATCCCCGCTTACTTCGACAACATTCCATGGTTCAGCGATGCGGAACTAGGTGACGCTATCCGTAAGTCATTTCCATTTTTCGACGGTACGTTGCCGGAGGCGGGCGCCGTCGTGGATCAAGCCGGAGATGCTGTAAGAGAGTTGCTCGCCTCTCATGGCTTGCAAGTCACTTTGGAGCACGTCGTGGCCGTCAATCCGGCAGCGGAAGGCAACGTCCAGCAGTTCCGAGTCGAAGGCGCAAACGTCCAGATTTCAAAGCTCGAATTCGGCGACCCCACTCTCACCGCCTCCAAAGCCGTCCAGCAACATCTATCCGAAATTGAGGGCAAAGCCTATTCCCGCATGACCATCGATATGTTCCTGACGGAAGCGATTCGCCCGATTTATTTGCAGAAGGGGTACCTACGCGCAAAGCTCGGTCCACCGGAAGTGCGCATGAGCGGCAATCCAAATCAGAAGTTCCCCGATCGGATTACGGTATTCATTCCCGTGACCCCCGGCGAAATATTCCATTGGAAAGAAATTCATTGGACGGGCAATTCCATCGTGTCGGAATTCACCTTGAACTCTCTGCTGGGCGCAAAATCAGGGGACGTCGCGAATGGCATGGAGGCGGAAGCCGGATGGGACCGCGTTCACGAAGAGTACGGCCATCACGGCTACCTGGAAGCCAAGCTCGATCCCGTCGCAACCTTTGATGAGCAGGCCCACACCGTTTCCTATGTAGTCGCGGTTCAAGAAGGCGTCCAATTTCATTTCGGCAAGATGGTCCTCACGGGACTTTCCCTTGCCGGCGAGCGCAAGGTCTACGCCGCTTGGCCGATCGCCACCACAAATGTCTTCGACAAGACAAAGTTCGAGGAGGTCCTCCAGAAACTCCAAAGCCATTCGGAGCAGATCTTCGGCGAATTACCCGTGCACTACGAAACCGTCGGACACGTTTTGCAAACGGATCCCGCCAAGGGCACGGTCGACGTTTTGCTGGACTTCAAATGAAGCCGCTGTTCGCTCCCGTAATCTGTAATCCGGGCCACACTCTGGGATATACTCACCGCTGAGATGAAAGAACTCATTCATATTAGTACTCCAGAGCGGGTTTCTCCTTCCGCGGAAGAAAAACAAGCCTTTCTCTTTTCACGCTTGGCCGAATTTTCTTCCCTCATCGTGGCGCTTTCAGGCGGAACAGACTCCGCTTTTCTCGCATGGGCCGCGCAGCACATACTCGGTGAACGCGCTTTGTCCGTCACGGCGCTTTCCCCAAGTTTTTCCGCTCACGACCGCGCAAAGACGGAAGAGTTCGTAACCAAGTTGGGCGTCCGCCACGAGTTCATCGAAACGCATGAGATGGAGAATCCCGCTTATCGCGCCAACGCCGTGGATCGCTGCTACTTCTGCAAGGATGAGTTATTTTCCGTTCTGGATGAATTAGCTCAAGGGCGCGGATTCGTGGCAGTCGCCTACGGCGTGAACGCCGATGACACACTCGACTTTCGTCCCGGCCATCGCGCCGCCACCGAACACCAGGTTCTAGCGCCTTTGCTCGACGCCGGTCTGCGCAAAGCTGAAATTCGAACGCTCTCGCAAAGTGCCGGTCTGCCCACATGGGACCGCCCCGCCTCCGCTTGCCTTTCTTCGCGGCTGCCCTATGGAACCGAAGTGACCCCCGAGCGCTTGGCGTTGGTCGAGCGCGGAGAAACGGCTCTACGCGAACTCGGCTTCCGCCAATTTCGGGTGCGCCTGCATGACCAGCTCGCCCGCGTGGAGATCTCGCCGGACGAAATGCCCCGCGCCTTCACGCCGCAAATGGCTGCCGCCATCGCGGACCGCCTGAAGGCCGCTGGTTTCACCTACGTTTCTCTCGATTTGCAGGGCTACCGTCAGGGCTCCCTGAACGAGACACTTTCATCACCGGGCCGGCCTTCCGTTAAGGTTGCGTCGGGAACATAATTCCCTGCTCTTTCGTAACTATAGATGGAACATGACAGAGCGAATGACTAGAACTTGACGGAGGATGAATGGCGCGTTACCGCAATTTCGTAGTAGCGAGGGCATTGACTGCGGTGCTGTTTGCCTGCGCCGCTTGCAACGTCGGGCCCTCGGTCAGCGGCAACTTTGACCGCAACTACACCGTCACAGGCCCCATCCGCCTGGTACTCACCAACGCCTCCGGCGATGTGGACATCACCGGAAGCGCCGACGGCAATGTACACGTGCGAGGCGAAGTGCGCGTTTCGGGTATGGGCGCCGGCAACTCGCAAAAACGCTTGGATGCCGCCATCGCGAATCCCCCCATCGAGCAGAAGGGCGACACCATCCGCATTGGGAAAGAAGTGTCAAACATGCGCAACATTTCCATCGCCTACTCCATTCAGGTTCCTCATGACACCGAAGTCAGTGTAACCGTGGCTTCCGGCGCGCAGACGGTTCGCGGCGTGCGTGGCCCCGTAAAAGTGCAGGCGGCATCCGGCGCCATCCGCGTTGAAAAAATCGATCGTGACACCCAGCTCACCACCGCCAGCGGCTCTGTGTCCGCGAGCGAAGTTGGCGATGATGTCCAAATCACCTCCGCATCGGGCAGCGTGAAAGTGTCAAACGCGAAAGGCGATGTGCGCGTTAACGCCATCGCGGGAACCATCCAGATCGCCGGGCCTGGCGGACGCGTTGAAGCCGACACCGCCAGCGGCCAGGTCGACATTCAGGGCGCTTCGAACAACGTGAAGGCGCATGCCGTTTCGGGCCGCGTGATTGTTCAGGGAGATCCCGCCGCAAACAGCTATTGGGAATTGAAGACGGCATCCGGCAGCATCCAATTGAATGTTCCCGCCGCTGCGAATTTTCATCTCTCCGCGCAAGCTCTTTCTGGGGAGATTCGAACGGACATCCCCATCATGATCGACGAACAGGGCAAGCATTCTCTCCGAGCGCGCATGGGCAACGGTGGCGCACGCGTGGACGTGCAGACGGTCTCCGGTGAGATTCGCGTCAGCGGCGCGAATTAGCCGGTACTTCCGGGCACCTCCGTCCCTGAGCTGACTGCAAAGACTGGCGACAATTCTCTCCGTTGCCTTTAGAATTCCTTTCTATGGCCCCCTCCACTTTTCAGGTGCGCGCGATCGCCTTGCTATTGTTGTTCGCGGCAACCGCACCGGCAAACTGCCAGGCCGGCGGTCAAGCTGAAAAAAAACAGAGTCCGCCTCCGGTTCCTGCCGGCGCCGCCTCTTCCAAACAACCCGCCACCTCAAAGTCGCCCACACCGGAAGAGGAGTTGCAGCAGGCCATCAGTTCTGCCGGGACGGATCGTGTCATGCTGGTCCGCAATCTGGAAGCTTTTTTGAGTAAATACCCAGAAGCCCAGAACAGGTCACAGATCTACCGAGCCCTGGTGGAAGCCTGCATCCAGTTGCGTGATAACACGCGCGCCGCCGATTACGCCGAGCGCATTGTCGCTTTGAACCCCAGCGATATTTCCATCACTCTGCTCACCATTCAACTTTTGCAGCGACAGAACGACGAAGCTGGCCTTCGCCGCGCGGTCAGCTACGCGACTCGCGTCCTCGACTACGTCAATCGCACAGCTCCCTCCGAGCGTTCGCCTCGCATCTCCGAGGCACAATGGCAACTGGAAAAAAAGAACGATCAGGCCTCCACGCTCTTCATGCGCGGAGACATTCTCATGAAGCTAAAGGATTTCGTCTCAGCTCAGCAAGACTTTCAAGCCGGCTATCAGATTCTGCCATCCGCCGGAACCGCGGAGCGGCTAGGCGAAATCGCCGAACTCAAGAAAGATTGGAATTCCGCCGTCACCGAATACGCCCGGGCGTTTGCGCTCGCGGAAGGAAAAAACGGCAGTATCAGCCGTAAGGAAATCCGCCAAAAGCTCGGCAACGTCTGGCGTATGGGACATGGCTCCGAGGATGGATTGGGTGAGTATCTGCTCCGGACCTACGACGAAGTTTCGCGTCTTTCGAGCAGCGCGAGTCCGAAGAAAAATGCCGACTCTCACGAAGTCTATGATTTCACGATTCGAAAAGCGCCGGAAGGCACCCCGTTCCCCCTGCGCGGCATGAAAGGCAAAGTTCTTGTCCTCAATTTCTGGGCTACGTGGTGCGGGCCGTGCCACGCACTGGAGCCGCAATTTGCGCGAGTGGCCATGGACTTCCAGGGCGCCAATGACGTACTTTTTCTGGCTGCCAATTGCGACGAAGACGAAACGCTGGTGGCTCCTTACCTGGAAGAGAACAAACCGCACACCGCGGTTGTTTTCTCGGACGGCCTCGACCGCCTCTTTGCCATCAACTCCTTCCCAACTGTTCTCGTTATCGATGGCACCGGGAAGATTGCCTATCGCTCTGAAGGTTTCGGCCCGGACACGTTCGAACAGGAGCTGGCTGGCGCAGTTCGCCGCGTCATGTCTGCCCAGAACCAAAAGCCGTAGTTTTCGTTTCAGGGCGTAAGCTCGGCGCTGTATCCATCGACGACGTCAACGAAGTCGGACACTTCCGCCATGTCTTTCCCGACAAATCGGATCGTGTGAGAATCCACTCGCTGCACCGAACGCAGGTAGCTCAGCATTTCGGCAGGCGTGTAGTTTTTGAAACTGATTTCCAGCGCCACCGGCGTCTTGACAACGTATGGCTTGAAATCGCCGAGGCGTTTCAGCGCGGCTTTTACGCCGGCGGTAATTCTTTCGCAGGATGCTTCTGGGGTGATCGTCTCTGCAGAATGGAAACCAAGACTTTTCTTGGTCTCGGCTGTCTCGATCTTGCCCAGCCGCGACTTTAGTTCCTCCATCGCGGCGTCGTCGCCCGATGCGAATATCACTGGCACGCCCAATGCACCAGCGTAGGAAGCGTTGAATTCCCCCTCCGTCACCGCGTTGCTATTGAGCGCCACGCGTGTAAGGTGCGCGCTGGAAAACGTGTGCGCGCGTACGCCCCGCATGTTTGTCGTCGAAGCGTGATACCCAATAAAGAACGCAGCGTCAAAGCTCGCATCCAGGCCCGCCATCATTCCTCCGTGTCGCGGCCAGGAACGCACGATGCGAACATCCTTCGGGAACTCATCGATCAGCAGGCTTTCTCCGTTTCCATGGGAATCGCTGACCACCACATCACTTGCACCCGACTCTTTGGCGGCACGGATCGCGGCCAATGTCTCATTTGTCATGAAATGCCTGAATCGCTCGTACTCAAATCCGGCGGGACCTAATTGATCGGCCGTCACGACTCCCGCCACGCCTTCCATGTCCACGGAAATGTAGATTTTTAATTTTCTTTGAGTTTGCGCCGGACTCTGTGCCGCGGCGGGCAGAGTCGCCACGCAGACGCTGCACAGAAACACCACAGGTAAACGAAACACACTTTTCGATAAGATCAGGAAACACCTCCCGCAATTAGAATCGCATCTAGCGCAACCGCCGAGGAGTCTATCAGCTTCGTGCGGCAGTGGTAGACGGAAAAGCGAGAGCCACATCGCGGGCGGCAAGGATAGTATTGACGTGGATGCGCACGGTGTCCTCGACGCGTCGCGCATACCCGCCGGCCAGTGCTGTCGCTACAGGAATCTTGCGGCGGCGCGCTTCTTCAAATACTTTGCGGTCGCGCGTCTTGAGCCCTTCTTTCGTGAGCGACAATCCGCCGAGCTGATCTTCGCAGTACGGATCGGCCCCACCCACGTAAAAAACAATTCCTGGCTGAAACTCGTCGAGCGCTTTTTGCACTGCGGGGATTAGCGCGCCCAGATATTCGTCATCGTCCGCGCGATCATCCATGTTCAGATCGATGCTCGAAGGTGGCTTGTGCGCCGGGTAGTTGTTTTCCTGATGGATGGAAATCGTGAAAACCGTTGGATCATTTCGAAAGATAGCCGCAGTGCCGTTGCCTTGATGCACATCGGTATCAACCACCATCGCTTTTTTCACCGCGCCGCCTGCCTGCAGCTTTCGAATCGCCACGGCCACATCATGAATCGCGCAAAACCCTTCGCCGTGGCCCGGGTACGCGTGATGAAATCCGCCGCTTAGATTCGAACCGAATCCATCGCGCATCGCCTCCTGCCCCGCGAGAATCGAGCCGCCCGCGGCGAGCCACACCGCCTCCACGAGTTCCGGCGAATAAGGCACTTCAAGCTTCATCACGTCGCTGGCGGTGAGCGTACCGGTCTTCAGCTTGCGCACCCAGTCCTGCGTGTGCACGCGCAAGATGTCCTCGTCGGCCGCAGGATCGGGACGAAGAAAGTCACCCTTCGTTGCGATGCCTTCGCGCAAGAGCATTTCGTAAATAAGCCGAAATTTCTGCGACGGAAAAACATGGGGGCCGAGATTCAGGTCGTATCGTTCGTGATAAACCAGTTTGAACGGCGGCATGGCGCGCGGCGATTAGTTTTCCCGTTCGAGGATGAAATCTGGCAGCGTGGCCAGCGCACGATGGTATTCCGAATCACCACCGCCGTTGAGGCAAGCCTTGGCGCGCTTCGCGTAGTCTTGCGCCAGACTTCGAGCCCGATCGAGCGCTCCGGACTCATGTACCAACGAAACGATGGTTTCGGGGCGAACCGAAATAAATTCCTTTTCCGCAAGAACTCGCGCGACCATTTCGCGCGCATCACGATGGCCATTTTCCATCGCGTAGATCAGCGGCAGCGTGACTTTTCCTTCCTTCAGATCGCTGAGGACTGGTTTGCCTAACTGTTGTGCGGATGCAGTGAAATCCAGGAGATCATCCACGAGTTGAAACGCCAATCCAGCATAGCGGCCATAGTCGGCAAGCGCTTGCTCTTCTTTTCCCTCGAGGCCGCCCAAGACTGCTCCGAGACGCGCGCAGCCGCTGAATAGGCACGCAGTCTTGTAGGTGGCCAGCCGCAACGCATCTTCTTCCGTCACATCGATGCGGCCAATTTTTGAAAGTTGAATCAATTCGCCTTCCACCATTTTCTGAGTCAGATCGATGAGGATATCGAGGATGCGGAAATTGCGCTCCTCGAGCGCCATCTGAAATGACTGCATGTACAGCCAGTCGCCGGTGAGCACGCTACGATGATTGCCCCATCGCGAATTGGCGGACGGGCGGCCGCGACGCGTGTCCGCGCTGTCGATGACGTCGTCGTGGATAAGAGTCGCGCTGTGGAGAAGTTCGACGACCGCGGCGAGCCGAATGGCGCTGCGATCCGTGCGGCCTGCATGGCGAGCGGAGAGAAGCAAGAGAGCGGGGCGCAAACGCTTCCCGCCGCCGCCCAGGAGATAGGCGGTGATTTCGGAGACAGGCGGAAAGGCGGCTTCGCTTTGCCGCGCGAGTTCCTCCTCGACCAGCACGAGGTCGTCGCGGACCAGATCAAAAATCTCTTTGACCGTCAGCAGGGCGATTGCGCTTCTCCTGAACTAACTCTTTTCATTGAAACCCGAGGCCGCAATACGCGCCGGCCGATTGAGGCCGAAAAAGCGCCTGAAGTTTTCAGTGGTCGCGGCGGCAAATTCG
>Ga0210409_10002327_pt1 | contig 22776 bp, 14 predicted proteins | sample IncBWH17MmetaG_FD_161649 | JGI IMG/M metagenome (GOLD analysis project Ga0210409, IMG submission 161649) | Forest soil microbial communities from Barre Woods Harvard Forest LTER site, Petersham, Massachusetts, United States - Inc-BW-H-17-M | ecosystem: Environmental > Terrestrial > Soil >...
AGAATGGACGTGCCAAGTCTCCGGGACACGAATTTCGACCCCGCCGAAGACACAATTCACTTCCAGGATAGCCTCGTTTTCCATATCCGCATCCCTGAAGTCGAGTTCGATGCCGCCGAAAACGGCGGTAGCTCTGCCGCCCTGGAAATTCTCGCCCGCTACGCGCCGCTCACATCCACCGAACACGGCGACGGCGTTGAGCATGGTGAGTGGACCTGATGCGCCTGTCACATGGTCTTTGAAGTCCCGAAAGGCTTTGGCTTTGCCGCGCAAAAAGCCGCGCGTCTCCAGCGATCCCCACATCAACAGAAGGCCGACCGCTATTATCGCAATGGGCCACAGATCCCCCATGCTCAAGTGCGTGATTCCCAGAGCATTTAGTTGCAGCACAATGCCGGCCAGGATCAAGATCAGCCCGAAGAAACTGCCAGAACGGTTCATCAAGTTCATGACGCCGAAGACGACGAGAATTAGAGGCCAAAAGCGGGTAAGCGGGTCAAATGGAAGTATGCCCAGGTGGTGAAGAAGAATGGCGATGCCGATAACGACGATGATAAAGCCCCAGGCAAATCCCCAGCGAACATCGCCGAGAAGTATGACCTTGGGGCGGGTTACGGTTGGGTTGATTTTCGCGTGAACGTCGCGGTGTATTCGCTCATGTATCTCTTGCTCGACCTTCTCCTTGAACTCTTTCCCGTAGTCCTGTTCGGCCATCACTGATCTCCCCTCGGCGGCGCGGACGACCTGCGCTTGCCGGGCGCGTTCACGCTAGTAGACCGCCTTGCCAAAAGAGCAATTCCGATCAGCATCACAAGGAACGCGGAGAATAGTATCAAGATATGGTGCAGGACCGAGAGCACCGCGGCATGGTCCAGTGCTACGGCGCGAACGACATGCAGCGAGGCTAATCCGACGCTGCCGAACAAGCCGAGGGCATCTGCGGCGCTGCTGTTCAGCGCGGCGTGAAGTTGCCAGGTTATCGCCGCTGAATACGCCACCAGAACCGTCGAGCCTGCGATAAGCATTGCGGTTCCTACGAAGCTGAAATTGCGCTTGGAGTTCCGAGTTCGCGTCATGCCAAGCCCCCCGGGCGGTTGCTGCGTTGCCGCCCGAAGGACAGGGTACGGGCCGCCGCGGGAGCGTTCACGCGGTTTTCGGGGAAGAGCAGGCATTTACCGGTGAACGGAGAATCAGGGAGTGCCAACGACGGCTTGCGCCTGCCGTGGGGACCCCTCCCCCCGGGTTTTGCATAAGTGTTCATTCTAAAGACACTTAAAGTGGTTTGTTTTCACACACTTTTGCAAGTGTTGATTCTAAAGACCCTTACATCGCATAAGAATTGCGAAGAGCTACGCGGCGAAAGACCGTTCCGAAGAATGGCATTGTTACGGATGAACGCAAAAACGCCAGCAGGATGCCCTTCGAGGGTCAGGACAAGCTGGCGTCGCGGGGCACAGGTTTACCCAAGACGTATAGTACGCGCGCAGTAACCGTTTGTCAAGGAAAAAGCTGAAGTTGTCACGCTCCGTGACAAATGCGCCTTGATTTGCCTCCATAAAAATGTCCCCTGTGGAAATCTTACGGAAGCGCTTGCATTTTTCCCAACTTGGAACTAGCTTATGCAGACCTTCACAGGCCCAATTTCCGAAAAAGCAGGTTCTCTTGAGGAACCGGATGACGCGAAGCTATTTTTCCACACCGTATGGAGCGCGCTGGCGTTGGTTGTTGTATGTCGCTTTGGCGTTCGCAGGCGGGTTACTGACTTTCGTCGGCGCGCGGGCGCAGCAGCGTGCTTCGGACGATGCGACGTTTCGCAGGCTCATTGACGGTTATTGCGCGGCATGGAGCTCGGGCAATGCGGACGCGCCTGCAAAGTTCTACGCCAAGGACAATGGACTTGTTTTCTACGACTTGGCTCCCTTCTCGTATCACAGCTGGAAGGAATATCACGACGGAGTGCAGAAGGAATTTTTCGCCAGCATGGAAAGCGGTAGCTTGACCGCGGATCACGACCTGAAAGTCGCGCGACGTGGCACGCTGGCATGGACGACCGTCTCCATGCACTTCTCGGAAAAAACAAAGGACGGCAAGGCTGTGGAAGCAAAGGTCCGCTACACCGGTATTTGGGAGAAGCGCGGTAGAAACTGGCTTCTCGTGCATGAGCACCTCTCAACCCCGATGGGAGGCTAGCCGTCTGGAGGAAGTACAGGCGCCCGGGCCTGTATACGTTCGTACGATGAGGAAGATGCTGAGCTACTACTGGATCGTGGCTCGCGGTTATCGGCTGAATCCCTGGAAAAGCCCGTACCTGCGCTGGAGGTTCGAGACCTTTCTTGGGCCGGAAGCGGCTGGCCTGACGGCGAGCAAGTTCTTCCACCTGATGTGGAAATACCGCAATGAGATGGAGCGGTTCGTGGACTGGGCAGCGGCGCGGCGTCGCTATCAGCGCCGGCGCGTTCACGTCTAGACATTCCGACTATATTCCGGACCACCTGGACGCCGGGCCGCACGCACCCCGCGCGAGACCCTTCCTGCGAAAGCGTATAATAAAGTAAGGAAGGGAGGATGCGTGGCGCAACTGAATATCCTCCAGAAAACAAAGACTCTGCACGAGGCGCGCTGGTGGGAGGCGGAAGCCAACGGCCGTGTCCATTGCTATCTCTGTCCTCGCCACTGCCACATCAATCCGGGCCAGGCTGGATTCTGCTTCATCCGCATCAATGAAGGCGGCAAGCTGTACAGCCTCGGATACGGCGCGCCCGCCGCTCTGCAAGTTGATCCCATCGAGAAAAAACCGCTGAATCATTTTTTGCCGGGAACACGCGTTTTCAGCATGGGAACCGCGGGCTGTAATATGGGCTGCTTTTTTTGCCAGAACTGGGACATTTCCAAATCGCGCCATGACCAAGTGCATTCGCAGCACGTGCCACCCGAGGACGTCCCGCTGTTTGCTCTGGAGCACGGCTGCGATTCGGTGGCATTCACGTACAACGAGCCGACCATCTGGGGTGAATACGTCATCGATATCTGCCGGGCCGCGAAAAAGTTTGGATTGAAGACGGTGATGGTTTCCAACGGCTACATCACCCGCGAGGCTTTCCACGATATCTACGACCACATCGACGCCGCCAACATCGACTTAAAAGCCTTTACGGAAAATTTCTACGGGAAGATCACGCTCACGCATCTTCAGCCGGTGCTGGAGACATTGCAATGGCTCAAGAACGACACCAACGTTTGGTTTGAGATCACCAACCTGATGATTCCGACGCTGAACGATGACCCTGGCGAGACGCGTAAACTTGCCGAGTGGATTCTGACCCATCTCGGTCCCGATGTGCCGCTGCACTTCACCGCGTTCCATCCCGATTTCAAGCTTCGCGATAAGCCGCGAACCCCTCCGGAAACGCTGCATCGCGCAAGGCAAATCGCGCGCGAAACAGGGCTGCACTATGTTTATGAAGGAAATATCTACAGTGGCGGCGCGCACACCAGCTGCCCGAGTTGCGGCACGGTGCTCGTGCGGCGTTCCTGGCACGATGTCACCGAGAACCGGCTGTGCAGTGGACGCTGTCCGCAGTGCAGCACACCGATTCCCGGCGTTTGGGAAAAGAATGTGAGCGGCGGTAGATCCTCGGCACGCACTCTCGCTGAAAAATACAGCCATCTGAATTTGTAGCTCGCAGACGCAAAGCAGGCCGCCTCGCAAACCTAAGGGGGCTCCCTCCCATGTTTCGCCGGCGCACTCTGGATCGCGCGGGAATCCGTTGCAACGTGACTTTAACTTGACAGTCGCGCCGCGTGGGTGTATCGATTCACCCCGATGTAGTTCGCTGTCGGCTATTCCTGTCCAGATTTTCCGGCCCAAGCACAAACCGAAGGACACAGGTGGCGCTACTCGCGATCAACCCCGCGATCGGAGAGGGCCGACCATCAGTCTCGGATTTCACGTACGAGGAGAGAATCATGGTTGAGAAATGGATGAAAATTTCAGCAGTTGCGGGAGTCGTGATTATCGCGTTCATGGTTTCTGCGGAGCGGGTCGCCGCGCAACGGCTTAAACCGATACCGCATGCGGTCGGGGCGCCGCAATCGGCGGCTCGGACTGAAACCACCGCGAGCCAGACGCGCAACCCGTCGCCGTGGACGCCGCTGACCAATCAGCCGAATTTTCTGCTCGATGGTGCCGCGAACCCGATTCTGCTCACCGACGGAAGCGTATTGGTTCAGGACGCGGGTTTCCCCGATTGGTGGAAGCTGACACCCGACCAGAACGGCAACTACATTAACGGCACTTGGACTCAAGTCGCTTCGCTGCCTGCGACCTACAGTCCCCTGTATCACTCTTCCGCGGTGTTGCCCGACGGCCGCCTGATCATCGAAGGCGGCGAGTACTTGCTGAATTTGGCGCAAACGCAATTCGTCCCCACCTGGACTCCGCAAGGTTCCATTTACGATCCGATTGCCGATACGTGGACGCCTGTCGCGCCTCCCAGTTTCTTCAGCGGCTTCGGCAAATTTCCGCAGACGATTGGCGATGCGCAGAGTGTCGTTTTGGCCGATGGCACGTATATGCAGGCAAATTGCTGCTTCACCGAGCAAGCCCTTCTAGACTCCAAGACGCTAGCGTGGAGGTCTACCGGCTCGAACAAATTTGACATCAATGACGAAGAAGGCTGGACGCTGCTGCCGAACAACAAAGTGCTGACCGTAGACGCCTACGTTCCCGTGGGCATTCCGTACGAGCCGACCGGAACGAACTCGGAGATTTATGACCCCGGCACGGGCTCATGGTCCAGTGCCGGCAGCACGGTCGTACAACTCTGGGATTCCTCAGCGGCATGCGGCGGCGAGAACGTCGCGTCCTTCGAGTTAGGCCCCGGCGTTCTGCGCCCGGACGGGACCGTCTTTTACACCGGCTCGGATAGTTGCCAAATTTCCGCCGGGCCACCCGCGGTCTTCGCTTCGGGCAACACTGCGATCTACAACTCCCGTAACGGGAAGTGGAAGGCCGGTCCGACATTCCCGGGCGGGGTTAACATCGCAGACGGTCCCGCTGCGCTCGAACCTAATGGCAACGTTCTGATGATGGCCAGCCCCGGTTTTGGCGCCTCTCCTTCGGTCTTTTTTGAGTGGGACGGCCAGGGGCTCGAGCAAGTTCCGGGTACTCCGAATGCGCCCGGGGATAGCTCGTATTTCGGAAACATGCTGGTGCTTCCAACCGGCCAGATCCTGCTTACCGATTTCTCGAACGACATCGAGATTTACACGCCCACACCTGGCTACCGCCCTACCTGGGCGCCAGTCGTTCTCAACTGCCCATTCGTTGTCAAGCGCGGAGCCTCCTACCAAATCTCCGGCTTGCGATTCAACGGAATGTCTCAAGGTGCCGCGTATGGCGACGACGTTCAGGCCGCCACCAATTATCCCTTGGTGCGCATCACCAATCTCGAAACCGGCCATGTTTTTTACAGCCGTACCCACGATCACAGCAGCATGGCGGTGGCGTCGGATGACGTGGTATCCACGCATTTCGACGTTCCCGCCGTCCAAGAGCCAGGCTTCAGCAAACTCGAGGTTGTGGCAAACGGCATTCCGTCGGAGCCGTCGTATGTCTATGTGAAGGCTAGCGAACGCGACGAGTAATTGCTTCGCCGGCATTCATGCACCCGCCGATCACTACGAGCTCAATTCGCTGTGATCGGCGATGCTTACCAGAGGTGACTGCCAAAAGCGTAGTATCCCGGCCCGACACGCATGGAGTGGTGCCAGGCGATAGGGAAAGCCCACCATGCCAATCCGCCGACGATGGCCTGACCCAAGGTTAGCGGCAGGATGTTGCGCTCACGCGCGAACAGCCAGCACATCGCGAAGCCGCCTACGAACGTCAGGGGCACGAGCACGGGATTGGGCCAATGCAGCAAAGCGAAAATGACGCTCGCGCAGGACGCCGCCGCCAAAGGGCTCTCCACCGCGTAAAGGAAACGATCCATCAGATAAGAGTTGAGCGCGATTTGCTGCAGCAGGCAAAACGAAAAATAGCCGAAGAAGCGGCGCGGATCCAACAAATGTGCTGGAAGGCGATGGATGGCCCCGAGGTAAAGGCCGGCGGTGCAGAGGGCGATGATGCAAACGCCAAAGAATATGGCCGCCTGCTGCGTGGCGGGTTTAAGGTTATCGGCGCGCCAGCCCAGCGTCTTCGGCGTGTCGCGATGGATGAGGAAGCTGAGGACCAGCCAAACCGGAAACACGATCCAGGAGTGCGGGTGGCTGAATTGCAGCCGCCAGATGAACCAGCCGATAAAAGCGGCGAATACGAATCCTTCGATCAGAGTGAAAATTTGAAAGGTTCGCTTGTGCAACATACGGTCTCAGGCCGACGTGAGATAATTATAACGCGAGCCGTGACGTATCGGATGTCGCGGCAGTTGGCATGGTTGTGCGCGAGATGAGCGCAGCGAGTTGCGGACGATGGCACAAACGCATCGAGTTCTAATCCTGGGAGGCGGTTTCGCCGGATTGAATGCCGCGCAGAAGCTCAAGCGCGCTCCGGTCGAAGTAACCTTGATCGATCGGCGCAACTTTCACCTCTTTCAGCCTCTGCTGTATCAGGTGGCCACCGGTTCGCTTTCTCCCGGCGACATCTCTGCTCCCATACGCGGCGTGTTGAACAAGCAGAAGAACGCAGAAGTTCTACTGGGCGAAGCTGCGGACATCGACCCAGACGCGAAACGCGTGACGCTCCGCGACGGCGGCTGCTTCGATTACGACTCCTTGATCGTCGCTACCGGCTCGAAGACTTCTTACTACGGTAAAGAAGAGTGGCGCCAAAATGCTCCCAGCCTGAAAACTGTCGAGGAAGCGACCACAATCCGGCACAAGATTCTTTACGCGTTCGAGTGGGCCGAACGCGCCGCCACCGAGGCCGAAGCTCGCGAGTGGCTGACGTTCGTCATCGTAGGAGCAGGCGCTACCGGCTTGGAATTGGCCGGTGCGCTCGCGGAAATCGCCAACGAAACGCTGAAAAACGATTTTCGCCGCATCAATCCAACCGAGGCGCGCATTATTCTGATGGAAGGCGGCAGCCGTGTGCTTACGGCGTATCCTCCCGATCTTTCGGAAAAAGCCGAACGTTTAGTGAGGCGCTTGGGCGTTGAGGTAATGAAGGGCGTCATGGCCACCGCTATTGACAGCGATGGCGTCACCTACAAACGCGGCGACAAAACCGAAAAGCTTGCGGCAAAGACGGTGATCTGGGCCGGCGGCGTCACCGCCACGACTTTCGGCAACAAGCTCGCCGAGCGCACCAAAGCGGAAACGGATCGCAGCGGGCGCATCAAAGTCCATCCGGATCTTACCATCCCCAACTATCCGGACATTTTTGTGCTCGGCGATCTAGCCGCGGCGCAGGCAAAAGATGGAAAGCCGCTTCCTGGAGTAGCGCAGGTGGCGATGCAAGGCGGCACGTATGCCGCACGCACCATTCGCGCCCGGCTCCGGGGCCAGAAGGACATCCCGCCGTTTCATTATTTGGATAAGGGCGACATGGCCGTCATCGGGCGGGCTGCCGCGGTTGCCAATATTTTTGGCCTGCATGTTTCCGGTTTGCCGGCATGGCTCATTTGGCTATTTATCCATCTCATGTACATCGTGCAATTCCAGAACCGCGTGATTGTTTTTGTTCAATGGGGATTTCAATATCTGACCTTCAGCCGCGGCGCGCGTTTAATCACCGGCACTGGCGACGCCGATCTACAAAGACCACCCGCTCCCGGCACTCCCAACTGCTGATTTCCCTCCGCGCGCTACACACTCCGCTGTATTGCCGGGTTCACCGGTAAGCCCAATGATCTGAATATGGTGCGCTGTGGTTGTTGCAGGGCGTTCTCCACGTAATGGGCTCCGCGGTTCAGGAGCGTAGGCTTCGCATTTTCCTTCGCATTTTCCTTCGCATCCTTGCCGCTCTGGCGGTATACCTCTCTCCAAACACTTCCGCGCAGGTTCGCAATTCTGCTTCGCAGCCAAATACTTCCAATGTGGATGCCCTGGTGCGTGACGTCGTGCATAACGAAATCGCAGCCCAACTAGGCGATACCTCGCTGTGGTGCTATCGCGAAGAGCAGCAGGAAGACGGAAAGCCGAACAGGACACTGCAAGTCTGTCAAACGAAAGACGGCGACCTTGAGCGCCTGGTGGCCATCAGCGGCAGGGAACTCGATCACGCGCAAAGGCAAACCGAAGGCGAGCGCCTAAAGAAGCTTATCGATCATCCGGAACGGCTCCGAGCCAAGCAGAAGAAGGAGCGCGAAGACGCCGAACAAGCGCGCACCCTGTTTGGGAGTTTTCCGGAAGCCTTCCGCTTCCAATGTGAGAGCGAGTCCGGAGACCTCATCACTTTGCGGTTTCGTCCAAATCCCGCTTTCCGGCCGGCCACGCGTGCAGCGCAAGTTTTTCATCACATGGAGGGGACGCTGATTCTGGACACCAGGCAAGAGCGCCTGGTGGAGATTAATGGCCGGCTGACCAGCGAAGTTCGATTTGGCGGCGGTTTGCTCGGCCATCTCGACCGCAACGGAACGTTCCAGGTGAAGCAGAAGGAAGTGGCCGACGGTCACTGGGACTTGGTTTGCATGAGCGTGCATATGAGCGGCAGAGCCCTGCTGTTCAAGACCATTGCTGTTTCACAGGAGCAGAGGTTGCTCGACTATAGGCCGCTACCGCGCGGCACAACGCTGCAGCAAGCCGCCGATTTCCTGATGCGGGATTTCGACGTCCACATCGCCGAAACGAGCGAAAAAACCAAGTAGCGATCGACGGTTCTTCCAAATCAAAGCCGCTTAGTGGCACTTGCCGCTGCCGGAATCTACAAATGTTTTTCCCGGTTCGGCGATAAACTGCCAGTCATACGCTCCGGCGCGCAGGGTCAGCTTGAGCACGCCATATGCATCGGCGTTTCGCGATTCGCTGTTGGGCTTTGCCAGCACGACGGGACGATGACTTTTGCCGCCGGTGCCGACGACGAATTCGCGAATGCCGCGCGCCGCGTCGCTGCCTCCCTCCGGATTTTGCGGGGCGAAGCGCTCGTAGTTGTGGTCGTGGCCGTTGATCACCACGTCCGCGTTCGCATCGTAAAGCGCCTGCCAGAGCGGTTTCATCTCCGCATCATTTCCGTGCGCGCTGCCGGAGCTGAAGAGCGGCTTGTGCCAATACGCCAGGGTGCAAGCCGCAGGGTGCGCCGCCAAGTCGTTGCGCAGCCACTGAACCTGGCGCGAAGCCGCATCGCACCCGCCCACGTCCTGGCATTCACTGTTGAGCACCACGATGTGCCAGCTCCCCAGTTCATAACTGTAGTAGCCATACTTTGGATCGCCCGCGGAGGCGCCGAAGTAATCGAAGTAGGGCGTTGCTCCCGCGGCGTGGAAGTCGTGATTACCCGCGGCCGGACGCGTGCGCGTCCTTACGCGGCCCCATGTCTTGTCATAGCACTGGAAATTCTCTTTGCTGCCGTCCGGGTAAGCGAGATCGCCCACGGCCATCACGGTGCCCGGAATCTGTTCCAACAATTTTGCCGTGGCCTCCGCGCCGGAAAGATCTCGGCAATCTGCGATATCGCCCGCCCCGACAAGAATCGCTGGCTCCTCGACTGGCGCCTTCATGACCGGCTTTGTTTGGCCTCTTGACCCATGCGCCAAAAAAAGCAGGCACAGTGCGCCGCCCACGATAGTTCCAATCATTCTCATGCAACGTTTCCTTTTCACAACCGCACCAACTCTGCGTCATACCACTTAAACGCAGCCTAAACGGCGGAGACTTCCAAGGTATTTGGTCTAGAACTTAAAGCGCACCATGAGTTGAAGCTGGCGCGGCAAGCCGGTGCCGGTATTAGTGCCGAGGCCGTTCACCGTATTTGTGATGACGGCGAAATTGCTGGGCGCGCTTAGATTGTTAGCCGTGGGGCTCCCGGCGTTTGCAGGGTTGTAGTCGAGGGTCAGGTTGCCGGGGTCGCCGAGCTGCGTGTGGTTGAACACGTTAAAAGCCTGTACCCCGAATTGCAGACCGAATCGCTCGGTCAGTTTGGTGTCCTTCGTGAGCGCCAAGTCCACTTGCCAGATATTCAGCGCGCGAGCTACACCGTTTCCCGCGTTGCCAAACCGGGTAAAATTTCCGTTACTGTCCACTGGCGGCGCCTGAAATGCAGCGGGGTTAAGCAAGGGCTGGTCATTGTGGCCTCCGCCCGGCAGATACAGAGGGACGCCCGGAACGATGTCGGGACGTTGCGTGGTCTGATCATTGCCATCGGGAAGCAAGAAAGTCTGCGCGAGTCCAGCAAACGGCCCCGCTTGTATGGTGCCGCCCAGGCCCATGGAGACCGTTAACGGGTGGCCGGTATGCCAGATGCCTATACCGCCTAGCTTCCAACCTCCCGCAATCTTTCCCACCGCGCCAGGCTGATTGAGAAACCGCTTCCCGGGCCCGAAGGGAAGTTCATAGAGTGCGTTCATCGTAAAATTATGGCGAACATCGAAGACGCTCGGCCCTTTGTCGCATTGCCGGCAATTGACGTTCTCCTGTCCATTGGCTTCGCCACCGCCCACCGCGCCGTCATTGATGGAATGGGAGAACGTGTATCGCGTCTGAAACGAAAGTCCGTTGGACAAACGCCGTTCGAGAGAAACGGAGAGAGCCTCGTAGGTGCTCTGTCCGGTATCGCTCTTGTAATCCACGGAACCGTAGGGATCGAGTGTAAACGCCGGATTTCCTGGATTGTTGGGGTCCGGGAAGAATTGATTCAAGGGCCGCGCACAATCCACTACGGCGCCGGTATTGTCCACCACGGGAGTGAGCGGCGCGCTGCAAAGGTTGACCGCGCCGCGTGAAAACAAATGAACGCCGTGGCTCCCCAGATACGACGTGGAAAACAGGAAGTTGGCGGGCAGTTGATGTTCTATGGTCAATCCCCATGTCTCAACATATTGATCCCGTCGGCCTTGCCGCTGCAAAGCGCGCGGATGATTCGGGGTGTTAGAGAATCCAGAGAGATCCGGAGTCCCTTGCTCAAGCGCAGGGCTGAGCGTGGGCGCGTTCACCGATGCACGAAAGGTGTCGCTCTCCAGCCCCGCATTCAGATCGTCATTCTGCGCGGCTCCGCTATAAATGCCAAAGCCGGCGCGGATCACAGTACGGTCATGAAGGGCTGCTGGAGCCCAGGCGAAGCTGACTCGCGGATCAAAATTTCGGTCGTTGGCGCCATATAACTCCGGATTTTGGGGGCACGCCGGCGTGTTGATGGGAGCGGGGAATGGTTTGTTGAAGGAACCCGAGCCCAGGCATGCACCATGGAACTGATTAAAATCGAAAACAGTGGTGCGATTGTCAGGAACGTGCGCAACTCCATAGTAGTCCCACCGAATTCCGAGGTTGGCGGTGAACGTGGAACTCACTTTCCATTCATCCTGGAAGTAAGGCATATAAAAAGTTCGCCGGTACTTGTGGCAACACCAGGGAGCGATAAAGCTAACGTTTGTAAGCTGTGCGGCAACCAAGCTCTGATTGTCTCCAAAGTTCAGGGTGTTGTTTTCAGTCTGGCCTTGATTGAGCCGGATGCGTCGAATCTCCATCCCGGTCTTGAATGTGTGCCGGCCATGAGTCCAGGTGAGATTGTCAATAAAACCGAAGGTGGTCCCCACTTCGATGTCCGCCGAATTGTTGTTGATCGAAGTGAAATTGCTGTTCGTATTGACCGCATAGGGAAGGACGCTGGCCTGCGGATTGTGATACGGCGAGCGATTGACGTAAACCTTTGCCTCGTTGAATAGATTCGCAGTGAAAATGTGTTGCAGCGCCAGAAAATAATTTGCTGGATGGTTGACGATCTTCTGCACATCAAACAGCGGACTAATTGGCTGGTCGGAGTGAAGAATATCTCGTTGAGCACGGCCGTAGAGGGAGGTCTTATCGCTGAATTTGTGGTCGATGCGGATCAGCGCCGTATCTTCATGAATGGTGCTGGGCGTGGCGTGCGTGAATAGATCACTGTCGGGGTCTGAACCAGGTGTGAAGGCGCCGTCGGGAAACACGAGTTTAGGCACGCAGCCGCCCACCGTCCCGGTCGAAGCGCGCCACGGGTAAGCCTGCAGAATCGGACACATTTGCGAAGATGGGCCGGCTCCGGCTCTCCCGTTGACCAGTATGTCGTTCACCAGCGTGGCCGAGGGCACCGTCGCTACTTGCGTTGTCGATTGCAACTGGCGAAGACCTTCGTAGCTAAGGAAGAAAAACGTTTTGTCCTTCCGGATCGGGCCTCCTGCAGTCAGGCCATACTGCCCGAGACGAAAGGGCGGGATGGCGGGGTTTCCGTTCAAGTCAAAATCGTTGAAATTACGCGCGTCGAAAATGGAATTTCGGAAGTATCCGAATACGCTTCCGTGAAAATCGTTTGAGCCCGACTTCGTGATCACGTTCACTTGCGCGCCCGCCTGCGTTCCGTACTCCGCGTCATACAGCGCCGTGTTTGCGCGATATTCCGCGACGGCGTCCTCGGAAATCTGCAAGCGCACTTGCGACTTCTGGGCTTGCTCCTGAATGCCGCCGGCGTCCACACCGTCGAAATTGAAATTATTGTCGTCGATCGCGCGGCCGGCGTAACGGATGGTGCGCTGATTTCCTCCGCCGTCGTCCTGCGCAAAGGGCGCTAGAAGCGTCAAACCCGACCAGTCTCGTCCGTTCACCGGCAAATTCGCGATTTGATCGGTGCGAATCACCGTCGCTGCTTCGGCGGAACTGCGCTCCGCAGGACCTAGTTCCGCTGTGATCTCGACTTTATCCTCTATGGCGCCCACTTCCAGCGGGATGTCCAGAGTATGGGTTTCACCACCTTGCAGAATCACATGGTCAAAAACCTTGGTTTTGAAGCTGGGATTGGAAACCGTCACCGTGTACTCGTCAGGAGCGAGGCCGGGAACGCGATAATAGCCGCTGGAGTTTGTGCTGCGGTCATAGCCGATACCGGTGTCGAGGGCCGCTAAGTGCACTCGCGCGCCACTGATCGCACCGCCGCTCGCATCCGTCACCGTTCCTTCCAAAGCCGCGCGGTCGGTCTGAGCGAAAGACGCCATCGTCGTAACCGCCAGCGCGAGACAGGTAAGGAGAACTCTTTCGAGATAAACCATTGCACCCCCCAGGCGGAGTCCTACTCTCGCCGCCGCCAAGTTCAGGCGGACGCCGGCTCTCGCCGCCAAGATTTCGACCTAAAATTGAGAACGTCAGATGAACGTAGTGTGACAATACTGCGTTATTCGGAACGGAGTGATTCGGGTGGAAACTGTGGCGCCGAGGCATACACCGCGGAGAAAGTCGAGAGTTGTGTCTGCTTCACAGCGCGATCGCACGCCGCATGTGGGAATTCGCCGCAGATTCCATTGCCGGGCGAATTACTGGTACATTGGAGGGCGGAGAACTCATGCCGACCCGCATCATCCTCGCCGATGACCACACGATAGTCAGGCAGGGCATTAAATCGTTGCTCGAGCGAGAAGGAATGCAAGTTATTGCGGAAGCTGCCGATGGGCGCGAAGCTATTCGCCACGCCGAAGCGCTTGCACCCGACGTCGTGGTGATGGACATCGGCATGCCCACGCTCAACGGCATGGAAGCAGCGCGTGAACTCGCTCGCTGCTGTCCCAAGGTCAAACCCATTCTCTTGACCCAGCACGACGAGCCGCAGTATGTCTCTGCGGCCCTGCGCGCCGGCGTCAAAGGTTACGTCTTGAAGAGCCAGATCACCGGCGATCTGATTCAGGCCATTCAGCAAGTTTTGCGCGGGCAGGTTTATCTCAGCCCGGGCATCTCCGGCTCGGTGATGGCCGCGCTTCATTCCAAAACGGAATCTTCGGATCCGTTGACTTCGCGCGAGCGCCAGGTGCTGCAGTTAATCGCCGAAGGAAAATCCACGAAAGACGTTGCGGCGCTCTTGGGTGTCAGCGTGAAGACCGCGGAATCGCATCGCTCACGACTGATGCAAAAACTCGATATTCACGAAACCGCCAGCCTCGTACGCTACGCCGTCAAGCACGGCCTCGTGCAAATTTAATTCTTCTCGAATTAGAACCCTCGCACTTACAAGTCTTCGCCGTCAGTCCCTGGAATATCGAACGTGGTCACCCCCTCTTATACTCTGCCCTCCGGTGTCATCTTCAGTCGCCCGCAATCATCCCTTTGGCGCTCGAATAAAATCGACAGCGTGTTAACAGAAATGCTCTTTCCGCGTCTTAGCAATGCAAATACGACGAACACTTATTTCACCTCTTCGCGTAACAGCGGCGATCGCGCTCATGTCTGGTCTCTTCGTCGCTGTGGCGACGCAGTCGGGGACATTCTCTCAATCGCCGCGAACGCTGGCGCGTGACGTGGCCACATCTTGCCCGGTCACCAAGCCGCCGGTACATGCATTCGTTCCGCCTGCGCCATACTCCGCGGAGCTGGGCTCAGAATCCTTTTGGTTCGGAACCGAAAAGCTGTGGACCGTTTTGCATGAGGGTGGCACGTGGAACGGCCTGCCTCATTACACGCCCGATGACCCTACCTTTCGCCAAAAGCTTTTTTTCTGGCGCGCCGGCTTCGACGCGCGTTCCGAACCGCGTCCGGCGCTCACCATAACGGGCAAGCGACTCGACGCTCCTGCTCCGCCGCTCGCTAGCGATCGCGCTAGCAACGGCTGGCAGGATCCAGAGCAGCCCTTCATGGTCACAGGCATGAACCTGCCAACACTCGGCTGCTGGCAAATCACCGCCCATTACCGAGACCAAGAACTGACGTTCGTGGTTCGCGTCACGCAATAGTTCCCCTTCGCACCGTTGCTCAGACGAGGGCGGCTCGGTTTGGCGCGGCAAGAATCCGGTGGGCAGGGTGACACCCCCGGGGGTTTTGTATCGATGTGAAAATAAGACGCTTGTGGGAAGAGGGATTTGTAACGATATGAAAACACGAGAGTAAAAAATCGAAGGGCAAAGGATAACGCACCCTTCGAGGCTTCCCTCGAGGCTCGGGACAAGCAGGGTAAAGAGACGCAGAGCGCGCTGAGGTTCGCAGAGGTACCCCACCCGGGTGTTTTTGCGAAAGAGCGTGCAAGGTGTTGAAAACAAAGGAAGCGAGCGCGGAAAAGAGCGCAAAGAGAGAAAAAGAGGCCGCAAGAGTGTAGGAACAAAGGATTTGCGGCGAGGGCATCGAGCGCGCTGAGAGAGAAATGGCTGTGTCGATGTGAAGGCGAGGGTCGAGCGGACTGAAGAATCAATCGAGAGCGTTGGCGAGGGCATCGTGGTTGGCCCTGGGTTCGCGGTCGGCGGGCTTGGCGGGACGTAGTTTCTCGCTTCCCCAATCTTATCTGCCCGGGGTCGCCTTGAAGTGGCGACGGGCAGCCGCGGCAGTGCTTATGTCCTGGACTACGTTACGCCGTGGGGTACGCCAGGACAACTGATCGGAGGGACGGTTTAGGTACAGGTGGCCGCAAAAAATCAAATTCGCAACATACGGCAGCCGGCTGCCGTATCATTACTCCACTTGTCCGATAGCGCGTTAATCGGGACCTCAGCCAGTAATTTCAACTGGCCTGATTAGTCTTCTGACCGGAGACCAGCGACCAACCCGGTCCCGATGGGGCAGTGGAGCGCGACGCGTAAGCTATGGACGCCACCAAGAGAGTGCGCCACCACTGATCTCTTGTGTTGCGGCCATTGTTAAGGGTCTGACATGTCTAATTAACCGTCAGGGTCAGAGGCAGAGCACTGCTCGCTGTTTGACTGCTTGCCATGAGGGTCAACGTGTAAGTGCCCGGGGGCGTCCCGCTCGGTGGAGGAGGAGGGGTATTGTTTGCCCCGCCACCACACCCGGAAGTCGACAAAAGTAAGCATGCCAATAGCACGCCGACGAATGCACATACAAAGCGGGGTTTCCTAAGGCGCGCTGCCCGGGCCAACGTGTAGATAGCAACCAGAAGCAGCGCCAGGACTGAAATAGGAAGGTACCAACCCGGAACGCCGGGATCAGGAATGGGGCTTGGCGGCAGCAGGCCATTTTTGGTTGTCGAGACTGAGACGCTAAACGGCATGGGGGAAGCACCACTGACATCGAGCGAGGGCGCTGAGGGGGTGCACGTGGCCTTCGCTGGTGCTCCCGTGCAGGACAGGTTCACTGTACCCGTGAAGCCGGCAAGCGGAGTCAGTTGCAGATTATACGTAGCCGTTTGCCCCGCACTCACAGTCGCGGACGTTGAGCCGTTGCTCGCAACCGAAATCAAAAAGTCGGGCGGGGGAAACGTGATTTTGGCTACGAACGCATCTCCCTTTCCGCCAATCGTGGACTGGAAGGCTCCCGCTGTAGCCAGCCCGGAAGAAAGGGTTACACCGGTAACAAGGGGGCCGGCGGGGCTTGGTCGGCCCAATAGGAAACGCTGCGTGTCGAGGCCGATGCCCGTTCCGATGTCCCCGGCGCTTCCGCCTAGGTAAGTGGAAAAGATAAGCGCAGCGCCAGCGGGGTTCAACTCGCTTACAAAAACATTTGGGCACGTGAAGTTGAATTGGACCCCACGGGATCTGAGTGAGCACGCGCCGCCGGCCGCATTCGCCTGGATTGGGGAAGCGTTCGGAGGGGCAGCGGTCGGAAAATTCGTCGAATTTGTCATGCCCGTGACGTAGGCATTGCCTGCCGAATCTGCCGCAATGCCTAACGCCAAGTCGGCACCAGTGCCTCCGAGATAAGTCGCATATGTGATGGACCCGCTGGAGCTGAACTTGGCCACAAAGGCGTCCGGGCATGCGATAGAGAAAGTGCCGAAAGAACAAGACGCGGAGGCGAGGGCGGGTTGCACGACGCCGGCACTCACAGGGAAATCCGTCGAATTTGTGAAGCCAGTCACATATACGTTCCCCGACGAGTCGAGAGCGATAGCTGTCGCGGCGTTATTTGCGCTGCCTCCCAGGTAGGTGGAAAACAGCAAAGTAGTAGCAGTGGGATTCAGCTCGGTCACGAACGCAGACGCACAGGTGTAGCCACCCGGCGGACCACATCGTCCACCCTTGGGAGAAGCCTGGAAGGCGTTTGCGACCGGAAGGTTGGATGATAGCGTGGTGCCCGAAACGTACGCATCTCCGGCGCTGTCGACGGCGATACCAGTAGCTACGTCAAAATTATTGCCGCCTATATACGTTGAATAAACCAAGGAGGAAACCCCCGAGGCGTTCGTATTGATCTTAGAAACAAAGCCATCGGAACATTCCGCGAAGCCACAAACACCATTTTGGCCCATGGAGCCAGTGATCCCGCCAACATTAATCAGCCCGAAGCGGAATGGGCCGCTGTTCGCGGCGGCAGAAATTGTGACGTTGCCGTTGCCAGAACCGGAACTCCCTGAAGTAATCGTGATCCAACTAACGGCGCTGGTTGCGCTCCAGTTGCAACCACCCGGAGCGTTGACCACAAAATTGATGGAGCCACCAGCTGCGCTGACATTCTGGAATGAGTTCGGGGTGACGGTTGTAACGCATGAGGCGCCACCAGATTGAATTACCACGAAATCCTGTCCGGCAATGGTGAGGTCGCCAGTGCGCGTCAACATACTATTTGCAGTCACCGAAAAGTTGACCGTTCCATTGCCTGAGCCGGGACTGCCAGAGCTGATCGTGACCCATGAAGCGTTGCTGACAGCGGTCCAGGTGCAACCTGTTGGGGCCGTCGCATTCGTGCTTTCGGAGCCACTTCCCGAGGCCACCGAGAGGGAGCTAGCGACGGAATAGCGACAGGCAACTCCATCCAGGGAAGCCTGTACTACTCCGGGGGTGGTGGGGAAGTGAAGAGAACGAGTGTAGCCGGCGACGAACGCGTTGCCTGAATTGTCCGCTGCGACAGCGGCCGCAAAAGCATCGTCGAACCCTCCAGAAGAACTGGTGGCCGCCAGATACGTCGAGTACAAAAGTTGTGAACCAGAGGGATCCAATTTGGCTAAAAACGCTGCTGCGACGTGGGAGCCAGTGAAAGAAGGGAACGCAGTCTGGAAGCCGCTCGAGGTGACAGGAAAATCCGCGGATTCGGTTTCGCCGGCGACGTAGGCGTCACCGTTCGAGTCCACCGCTATCCCGATGCCTAAGTCCGAGCGGCTTCCTCCGAGATAAGTCGAATAAAGCGCCGCCGTGCCAGCCGCATTTAATTTTGTGACAAAGGCATCCGGGCAGGGGAAGGCTTTTGTGGCACTCCGGGGGCTGCAGAGGCTCACGTGATAGCTGCCCTGAAGTGGCGAGCTTGTTGGAAAGTCAGGAGACACAGTCGCGCCGGTCACGTAGGCGTTGCCGTTCGAGTCCACGGCGATTCGCAGCCCGACGTCCGGAAGCAGTCCTCCAAGGTAAGTGAAATAGCTTAGTACGGGGTCGATGATGAGAGGTTTCGAGGTGTCGTACTTTGCGACCTGGAACGCCACCCGGCCATTTCCATCAAGCAAGTAATGGGCGTCGATAATGTGCTTCGCATCGTGTCCGGTCTCCCCACTGGACGGCTCCAATTGATAGACGACAGGCTTTAGCAAGCGAATTTGCTGATCGCCGGCGGCCAAGACCAGATCTTCTGACGATTTGTCCACGGACAAGCGATCCACGCCTTCGAAATCCATCCTGATCTGCAGCGGGTCAGCTCCCGGACCTACGACGAAATCATATTCAAGGTGCTGGGAATTCCCGTAGTAGATGAGGTCGATGCCGGAATAGACATGCGGAAATTTTACATTCGCATAGGTCTCAATATTCGTGATCCACTTGGCGGGATCGTTGCCAAAGAAATAGTTCGCCGTTCCGGGCAATTCATCGAGGCCAACTCCACGGGCGCCCTCTGCCGCTCCGACAAGCCTCATTCTGACGAGGATACGCTCGATGGGCGAATCAGCCTGGTCTGTAACCTGTAACGCTCCTGGCCGTAACATTTCCGGAAGCAGCATTGCTAGCGAGGTCAAGTCGTGACTAGCCGTTGGCTTCCTGCCTTCAGAAGACCCGTCCTTCTCCAACACCAGGTCAGCTTCCGAAGATTTTAGGAAAAGCGCCTGCCGAGGTCCGCGTGCGATGAACTGAGCTTTCTCTTCCGTTTGGCCACGGTTCGGCTCAAAACTCAGCGGCAACTTGCCGTAGGATTGCGCAAGCTCGGAGTGCCGCGTTACAGTCCCGGGCCGTGGATCAACATTTGCAGCGGATTGGCGGAGCGGCCAGTCGCGGGCGTGGCAAAGAACTATCACCGTGAGAATTACGATTACGGGAATGAACGACAGCATGAAACGGGATGGCCGGGCCATGATTCCCCTCCCATCGAATGTGTTAACTGGTGACCAGCACGTGGGTTTCTTTGAACCGGGGAACTAAGTGGCGGGGAGGTTACCATCACAGTGATAGCGAGTCAAGGGATCGCGACGCCTGCAAAGATTATTGAAGCGCCCGAAGCGGTCTCTCCTCTTAAACGATCTCTGCAAGCATCCTGAATCATTTCGGCGCGGCGGGCTTCATGCCTCTTGTGATCCTAGGACTCCACATCTCCGGCAACTTGCGGCGAGGTGTTGCGGTTGTTGGTTTTAGATTGCGAGACTAAAATCGCATGCGCTCTTCACTAATGCTGGGAGTTTAACGGCATGAGGGAGGCCGAAGTGGTGCCGGTCAGCGGGGAGCGAATTCCTGCCGCCCTAACACTGCAATCAGATTGCTGTAATCGTCGGTCCAGAGGATAGGGCGCTTTTTCAAAAGGACAGGGGTCGCCCTTTCTTGCAGGCCGGGGATGCGGAAGATCGCAGGATCCTGAGAGAGCAGAATCCACAAGCTGTACTCGTCACGAACTTGTACGGCGCTGAGATGATAGGCCTGACCGAGGCCGGCGATTACCGGTGCAAGTTCCAGGAACTGGCTTGAGACATTGAAGGCCAAGACTCCGGTGCTGTCTCGCAAGTGATGAAGATAGATTCCCAAAGCTTCCTTGGTAAGAAGATGCACGGGCACGGCGTCACTACTGAAGGCATCGGCCACTAAAACATCGAACTCCTGCACGTCGCCGCGTGCAGCTTCTCGCTCGAGGGAAAGCCTGCCGTCTCCCATCACGAGTTCAAGCGACGCGGGGGAATCCTTGAGAAAGTGAAAGTACGGCGTGGGTCCAGCGGACAGCAGTGGTACAGCGGGATCGATCTCGTAGAAACGGAAGACGTCCCCGGAACGCCCATAAGCGGCGAGCGTACCGACTCCGAGTCCAATAGTGCCTACGCGCAGGCGCTCGTGGCCGGAAGCTTTCCGAGGATAATTGCTCAGCAACAAGCCGATTCCGCTGTCCGGCCGGTAATAAACGGTTGGTATGCGGCGCCGCTCGGGATTCTTGAACTGTGTCCCATGGACGGTGCTGCCGGAGATGAACTCAATCAGCTCGGGCGTTTCGCTGACATACTTGATACCGAAAAAGCTTCTTTCATAGAAAAGGACATGCTGCAATCCCACCGCAACGTAGGAGTAGGCGAGAATCGCGAACACGCCGAGGAGAGCCAGCGCGGTTATGGGTTGCCACGGGAAGGCGGAATCGAGATCTTTTGTGGAGGCTGGCTTTGGTTTCCTGCGCAGAAACTTGGCGAGGAAGAGAACGGCGACCGCGGTCGCGCTCACGAAATACTCATTTTTAACGTAGGACAAAGCTCTGGTCTGGGGAAAGAGACCTATAGCGTGGGGCACCAGGAAAAAACCGAGCAAAGACACTGCGACGCTCCAGGAAGCCTGCTCCCCGCGGCCGCTGCGATCCTCAAGAATGAAGGCTATGAAAAGCAAGAAACCGCAGGAAAGCAAAGCGATCTGAAATTCCCAGAAGCCACTAAAAATGGCCGGCGCAACAATCACGACGAAAATGCCGCCCAAAGCGCCGCCGGTGGCAACCATGAAAAAGAACGCTGTCAGGTGACTTGAGGCCGGCTTGGAGCGGGCCAGCTCACCGTGGCAAACCACGCAGATGACGAACAGGGCCGCACAACAAACCATGATTTGAAAGGCTGTTCTCCCGGTATAGCCGAGCGATGCCAGGCCAAAAAAAAGAAAATACAGTGGCCAAAAAACGCCGCGCTGATACCAGCGAGTGCTGTCGAAAGTGAGAACGAAGGACAGCAGATACAGGCTAAGAGGAACGACCCAAAGAAGCGGAATAACAGCCAGATCCTGGCACAGAAGATTCGTGGTGGCGAGAAGCATGGTCGAAGAGCAAGCGCTGAAGGCTACCCAAAGCAGATACCTGGCGGGCTGCGGGGCAGGACTGTCGATCGATTTGGAAGCCAATGCTGGATGGGCTGATGCGTCACCGGTTGCGCCGGTCTTATCTCGGATCCGCCAAGCTATCCCGGCACACAAAATAATGAAGGCGAAATAACCGGACGACCACAGATGAGCCTGGTGTTTGAGTGTGAAGAGCCATTCCAGAAGGAAGGGATAGCTCAGCAAGCCCAGGAGGGAGCCGGCGTTAGAGAGCGCATAAAGGCGATAAGGAGAGTTCCCGGTGCGCGTGCGGGCAAACCAGTTTTGCAGCAAGGGACCGGTGGTGGACAACAGAAAGAAGGGGATGGCCACGGTGACTGCCAGCAGTTGCAAGATCTTCAATACAGGGTTGTCGCCTGGTTGGGGCCTCCAATCCAGGCCGGGAGTAAGGGGCGTGGCCCACTTCCACCAGACCAGCGCAAGCAAAGCCAGCGACAGAATCAAGAGAACGCCGTGTATCAGCGCCTGTGTACGAAGGGCAAACCGGCTGGCAAGAAGATGCGAGTACGCATAGCCGACCAGCAGGAGCACCTGAAAAAACAGCATGCAGGTGTTCCAGACGGAAGGCGCGCCGCCAAATAAGGGCAAAATGTACTTGCCAATGATCAACTGCACCTGAAAGAGGAGGAACGCGCTGAGGAAAACGGTTGCCGCGAAAGCCAGCGGGGCCAAGCGCGATCCGCTTTTAGCAGGCCCCTCGACGGCGTGTTCCACAGTTGTTTCGGGCTCAGCGACTAGCACTTGTTCGATCACATTTTGATTTTACAGGCGGGTCAACCGTTCACAATTGATATCGGGTGGCAGAATGCCGTTTCCGATAACGATCGGGCCCTTGCAAATCGGGTGGGATGGCGACGGAAGATGAACTACGTAGAAGCGGCATGGACTTTGGCGCCGCAGTCGAGGATGGGCCGCTACGGGGCCTCGTCTGGGGGGGCGATTTCGGGGAGGTCTTCGGAGGTGGCGCGCTTTAGTTCGCGGCGGATGGTGTCGGAGGAGAAGCCGGCGCGGAGGAGGGTGCGGTAGAGGGAGGCGATTTTGCGGTCGTCGATTTCGCCGCGAAAGAGGCGAAGTTTGCGATCGATGCGCTGGCGGACTAAAGCGGCTTCGTCGGAGTTGGCGGAGGCTTCTGCTACGGCGGTTTCGATGTGGCGGTCGGGGACGCCGCGTGCGCGGAGTTCGCGGGCTACGCGGTATTTGCCTTGGTGGCGGATTTCGGTGCGCTGGCGAGCGAACTGTTTGGCGTAGCGAGCGTCGTCGATCAGGCCGTTTTGTTTGAGGCGAGCGAGGACTTTTTGGATGAGGTCTTCATCGGCGGTGCGGCGGATTAGGGCTTTTTTCATTTCGGAGACGGAGTGAGCGCGGCGGGAAAGGATTTTGATGGCGGCGTCGTAGAGGGCGGGTTCGGAGGCGATCGTGCGGGGCCGGAACATGGAAGAAGGATAGAAGTAAGGAACTAATGAAGTAAAGAAATAACGAGGTA